>JAABUP010001401.1_pt1 | contig 50439 bp, 73 predicted proteins | sample 5559201 | NCBI WGS metagenome assembly JAABUP01 (sample SAMN10711887, study PRJNA513373) | rock metagenome | isolation source: Antarctica rocks | place: Antarctica | reverse complement strand
CTGGATCTCGTATGCCCAGAAGTGCACATCGCCGTCTCATAGCAAATAGAGCCTTTTTTGCCGTAGCCACCAGAGCATCTGTCCCAAAGGTCAGTTTCTTAGTGGCATGGACGACAAACCCCAAATAATTGTAGCTCTCCACCCGTTCCACAACTGCACCACTGAGCACAAAGCCACACACGTCACTTTGCCGGGTTTCAAAGACCACCACTTTTGTCTTGCTGAGCAGGAGTAGTGACAAACTAGTTGAAAGGGTAATAATGCACGTGTCACGGCACGGTTAGCTGACAAGGCCGATGCTGTTATTCTGCCGTTAGGCTTCCTTGCTGCAGTTTCTCGGGACAGACAACTTCGATCAGCTGCAAGGCTTGCAAACAACTGCGAGACCCTTCGGTCATCGTGAGGAGCGAGCCGCATGCTGCAGACCCATCTCTTGCCTCAGAAAGAAGGCCGCTGCTAGCTGTCTTTGACCCCCTGTCTGCAGACACTTGACGCAAGCTCAGCTCTTCGGTCTACACTGCGCGTTGGTGTGTGACTGTGGCGGTGGAGCTGTAAGTGCAAACAGGCATTGTGCACTAACTGCGGCAGAGCACGCTGCGCACACCTAGCCTCCAGCCGCAGCCGACACTGGTCAAGAGTGCTTGGGCAAACTTTCGTTTTGCCGTCCCGAAACCGTGTCATACCTATTAGGCACAAAAACACTGCTGGGATCAGACAACCGCGGCTGGGTCGCTCAGTCAGAGCGGGGAACAGTTGCCTTGAGCCTGCCGGCTGGCCAGCGTCTGCCTGAGGTATGCAGAGTGTTGGTTGCAGCATCTAGCTCAATGTAGGACAGTTTGATCCCAAGCTGCCAGTGCAACTTGACACACCCAGAAGGTTGTTTGCCCTTCAAAACAGCTTGCACAGAAGCAACTCAGCAGCATGCTGCTGCACACCCTGCAACAACACAACACATTAGTAAGCAGCCTCAAATAGGCTTCCTCCTTTCTGAAATGAGCCTTACATTTGTCTGCAGCTAGTCTTGGTAGTTGTCACCATCCTCATGCCAATAGGCATCACAGCACCAAGAGCTATAGGTTTCAGAGCGGCGCCATGCAACCAGCTTCTGCTTCTCCTGCTTCTTGTGAGCTGGACCTTCTCCCCAGCTGCAGCGCAAGCCACTCAGTCCCCAGCCTGTCCCAAAGCAGCATGCTATAACACCACTGCATGGCCTAATTCTTCAGATCAGCCATCAAACCTGCTTGTCATCTTCAAGGTGTGTCCAAACAGTCATTCACTCTTTGGAAGGATGCTTGCTTCAAATCTCAACAAGGTCTGAATGCATGCCTGTGCCAAACACAATGCTGCTATGCTGCATGACTATGGTTTCTTGTTTGTGTGGCATTGAACATATTGTGTAGTGCAACTTGCGCTGTGTGTTGATGTGTGTGCTTGGCTGCACATTTGTACCTCAGCCAGACCAGAGAGATCACAGACTGTTAGTTCTGCAGGATAACAAAACCTCAGAGCTGCTGCAAGCCATGTGCAGCCATGATAAAGCTGCCTTCACACCATATGCGGCCAAGCACAATATCAGCATGCACTGTCACATAGCAGGTCAGATTCATGCACCTGCCAAACTGTGCCCTCTCCTCTTCCTCATGTGCATGTGCTTCAATGCAGTCTGCCGACCAACTGCAAATGTATGATGTGTGCTGCATGCCTTTGGTGCTTGGTGTACTGCTGAAATGTACAACGTGCACAAAACACAGGTATCAGGCTGACACTCTCATGGGATGTGCACAGTACTGCAGATAAGCTGTTCAGCACAGCCTACTGAGAGCACTCATAGAGCCTGACAGTGTTGCGAAGACAGTATGTTGCTGATGTCATATGTTGCTGCGGTGTGCAAACAGGCTTGTGCAGACATACGTACCACAGCGCTCACCTTCACGGCTTAGCTGGCTTCTTCACACAAGGCCAGCTCATAAAGCTACATGAATGCTTGCCAGAGGGCTGTATTGAGTATGTAGAGGAGGACATCAAGGTGATACTGCCCTGCTGCTGGTGTTGTAAGCTAGCTGGCATGAGCAACAGCGTCAGCAGTCATGTGGTCAGAAAGTGTCAAGAGCATGCATGTAACCTCATTGGAAGACCCATGCAACTCGTCATATATGTGATGATCGACATCATGTGTGTTGCATGCAGCTCTGCATGGTGCATGGTGCATTGTGCATTGTGCATTGTGCATTGTGCATTGTGCATTGTGCATTGTGCATTGTGCATTGTGCATTGTGCATTGTGCATTGTGCATTGTGCATTGTGCATTGTGCATTGTGCATTGTGCATTGTGCTCTGTGCTCTGTGCTCTGTGCTCTGTGCTCTGTGCATTGTGCTGTTCCTATCCATGACCTGATTTGGACAGCTTCAGGATTTGCATATACGTGCTGCCTGTAGTGTGATGTAATTGTCCCTGCCTCTTACACTGTAGACGCATGTCAGGTATACAAAGCTGAGGGACCTCAACCAAAGCCCAGCTCTTCACAAACCGGTCAGAATTTGCAGAACAGGGCCAGATCACTGCTGACATCAGGACCCCCTGCAACCCCCAAGGGCAGCAGCAAGGCACTCCCCAAGCACCATGCTGAAGAGGATGATGGTAATTACATTACATGTGTATTTCAGTTGACTGATCCCTTCTCAAGCCAAGGCACGCCTGTCAACAAAATTTGCATAGCCCAAGCACATGCACTGTTTAGCAGCATATGTTCACATTTGCGCTCACACCCAAGACTGCTGTAAAACATCTGCATTGTGACCTTCTGAGTCTTGAAGTCACACAATAGATGTGTTGCAACAGTACCATACCTACATATGTCCTGCTTGGCCTACACGGTCAAAGCATGTGCTTGCTCAATTGCAAGACCATAGCTGACATGAGCTAAGCTGCCGCAATGTTTGTTATTTCATGTCATCTTTTCATCATGTGGTTCTCACTTCTTGTGCAGGTAGTGCATCAGGCCCTACAACTGACCCTGTGCTCATCCAGCTGCAGCAGAGCTTCATTCCAGCTGCCAGCAGCATGCAAAGCTCTGGCATCAGCCATGCCTTCTATGCAGCCCCTCAAAACGCATTGACAAGTAGGTTCATCAGCAATGTTGCTGCTGCCAGCTTGTCTGCATGTCAACAAGCAGATTCATTAGCAATGTCGCCGCTGTCAAGTTGTCTGGATGATGAAATGGATGACAAACAGGAGGATGGTTGATGGGTTGATGCATATTGCGCATGATCAACAGTGAGACATGGTAGTCCAGGGGCCATGTGCAGCTGTTTGTTGAGATGTGAAATGCTGCAATATCTCACCACATGGAGCGCTGTAAGCATATCTCTCAGCAAACCATTGCTTTGTCAGAGGCACGCATGCCTGTAGCTAGAAATTCAGCATGCTGCTGCTGCTGCTGATGCAAGAAGCCGTCATGGCGAGCAGCCAGACATTCAGGGACCAGCTCTTGCAACAGACATTCCAAGGTGTTGACTGTCAAACATACGCCAATGACAGCGTAGGAGTGCAAGAGTCAAATGTGCCACAAATGTATTACATTATCCTGGCCCTGTCTATCCAGCTGTAAGGTGATGCAACAAACCAGTCGGTTAGTGTATCTGTCAGCGTATCTGTCAGCGTACTGCCTCCATCATGCTGACTGCTCCTTGTATGCAGCCATCACAGCTGGATATGAGCCTCAGAGCCCCTCAAATCAGGACTCAGTGCAGGCAGCCAATGGCCCCACTCCAACGTCTGAGAGCAGCTCAGAGCAGACCCTGTTCGTGGCAGATGGTCTGAAGCTGCAGCAGCTGCACACTGCTCAGTGGGGGCTTGATAGGATAGACCAGCAGTACCGTCCTTTGAATCAGACCTTCATGTAAGACATACAGGGGCGAGTCTCCAATGTAACCCCATGCGTTGGTTGTCAACTGCATTTGGTGATCCGGCGGGATGGACACTGTGTCTATGCATTGCTGCAACTGGCAACACTCAGATGCCAAGGTGCCCAATTGATTGCATGGCCTTCTTCACCTTCTGTGGCTGGCTGCTGGCTGCTGGCGGCTGTAGCTCAGAAGCCTGTGGCTATAAAGCAGTTTTATCCCCAAGTCTTGTGTGATATATTTATAGGCTCTTGTTGCACGTACACTTGCGCGGTGTTGCTGCCTGTCTTTGGTCAACAGCAAGCATGACATGAGGCACTGCTGACCAAATACATGGTATACATTTTTTGATATCGAAAAAGCTTTCCATCAACTCTAATTCTAAAGTGAAGAATGCTGTTTGGGTGCTGCAGGTTTGGCAACAGCAGCACAGTTGGCAGCGGTCAGGGGGTGACTATCTATACCATGGATTCGGGTATTCGCCAGACGCATCAAGAATTCCAGCCCTGGCAGGGGAATGCACAAAGAGTCAGCCTCGGGTGAGTCATGGTCTGAGTCATGGCTGAGCTGGCATATGTGACATGCACAGCATCTTGACAGACATGTCACTGAAATCGCAACATGTTCAGCACACGTTCTGCGCGTGACATTCTGTCAGAACAGTTGGCAGGAGAAGAGCGGTACAGAGTGCTTGTCTTGTGCTGCTATGCACAGATCCTGACCACAAATTGCTACATGCTCAATGGCTTGCTGGCATTTATCGACTAGTATGCCGGCATTGATATTGCTCCTTGACAACAGCTATAATGTGTGCAGTTCCTGACATGACATCATCCCCTTGACACCGTGTTTCAAGTCAGGTGCATCAGCATGCTGACATGGTGTTGGTGCTGACATGGTGTTAATGACGCAGGCCCAGCTTTGCATCTGATAGTCCAAATGCCACAGACTGCGACGGGCATGGGACTCACATCGGATCCACAGCCGTGGGCAGAACAGTTGGAGTGGCCAAAGAAGCTTCTCTGGTAGCTGTCAGGGTTCTTGACTGCACAGGAGCTGGTCAGGTAGCTATACATCAGTCACTCAGCATGTCACAGATGGTGTCATACAGTATCCCCAGCTGCAGCTGTCCTGTACAAATTTGAATTACGACAAGGACAGCCAAATTGCAGAGGAGCAGACTCAGTGAGTAGTAATAATAATAATAATAATTAAAAGGCTTTCCAGCTCATTATGAGCTAGGTACGTGCAGGACAAGTCTTGTCTCTCCAGAGCAGCCTGTCTTGTGCATCCCTATAAGGCCTACTAATACGACAGTTTTGAGTACTCAGTGAGTAGTGGACATTAATTTCAGAGCAAGAGTCTGTGATGTGGTCCATTTGGGACGTGCTGTCAGCATGATTGAGTGCTCTTGTGCTTGTCATGCTCTAACAGAAGCATACTCCTGCAGGTGAGCGATGTGGTGAAAGGGTTAGAGTGGGTGGGCTTGAACCACAAGCTGCCAGCGGTCGTCACGATGTCCCTGGGGGTTCAGGTAAGCCCTGACTTGGCTTTGAAGCTAGATGCTTCCATCCTCTCACATCGGCGGCTTGGTTGGGCATTATGTAGTCAACAGCATTCTTGTGAGCTGACAGAAGCAGCCATGACTGTGTACACCTTGAGGGAGAACTTGTCTCATGGTATGCACATACTGTCACAATACTTGAGTGCACCTGCTTTGCTTGCATGCGGTACTTCTTTTCCAGATTCCATGCGGCATGTCAGTGCAATGTGCGTCAGTACCGCTTGGATCCCCAAGCTTATGTTTAAAATGATGAATCACATGTCCCACACTTGCTACATGAGGCCAAAGTGCAATCGCACGTGTTTGCAGGCGGGTCAATGGTCACAGACCCTGCAGTCTGCAGTCACCAACCTGATACAGAAACACGGCATCACCGTTGTTGTTGCAACAGGCAATGATCAAGTTGATGCCTGCCAGATTACACCAGCCAATGTGAACGGCACCATTGCAGCAGCAGGCAGTGACATGTCCAACAAGTTCAACCCGCCACAGAGCAGCGACTATGAGCTGATCTATGAGTATGACAACACTGGAGCATGTGTGGACGTGTTCGCCCCCGGTGTTGACATCCTTGCAGCCTGTGGCGGCGCTGGTGAGTTTTTCAAGTGACTGTGCTGACTGCAAGGTAGTGGTGCATGCAGAAAAACCTGGAAATCACTGCATGCACATGCATAATTTACATGTTCTGCATCAGCTCTGGCCAAATTGTGGTGTGGTCTGTTGGCCAGACAAGCTCAGATCATATGCACCAAGGCGCATGTGGTGCTTGCTCACGGTTGTCTCAAGCTGTAGAACCCAGAGGAAGCGGTGACGACATGACTCACAGGAGAGGATGATGTGGCACAACTTGAAATTGCAGGGCTGGCTTGCATCTCGTCTTACATCAATGACAATGGTGTATCCGTCTTATGTCATGGATTGATGTGTACATCCATGCATATATGGTGCAAGCTGCTCCCATACAGGCAATTTTCAGTAACCCTTGGTGGTCCTGATGCAGGCAGATGCACACCTTTAAATGACAGTAACTACGCCTGGGCATCTGGCACCAGCATGGCAGTGCCTCATGTCGCTGGTGCTGCGGCCATCTTTCTTGCCCAGAACCCAAATGCAACGCCAGCACAAGTCAGCCAGGCCATCACAGCTGCAAGCACCCCAGGCTTGTTGGATAGTGATGGCATGCTGCCTGGCACCCCAAACAGGTTGTTGTATGTGGGGCCAAATGTGATCTGACTGATAGTGGCCCTCCTTCTACATAACAAGCGTGATCTCTGGACATTGAAGGGCTGGCATAGTGAATCAAGTGGCCCTTGGCATGCAGTGATTAAGTTGTTTTGGTGCAAGGAATGATGCAGCATAAGACATGGAGGACATGTCACCATGGTAGAGATACAGAGTTGGTCCAGCTTTCCAATGTGTGTAAGGAGGCAGATGTCATGCTCTGTACTTTGGTGCACTGCACATTCTTTGTTTGTCACCAAGTTGGACATGCTTAGACCACAAAGCAGCCTGACAATTGTTACAATGAATTTTGGCATTGTTGCGTTCCCAAAGTATCATATGCCTGTTGAGTTTCACATGAGACTGTTTTACATGTTTTAGACTCCAGTATACTCTGCCTTATAGCCCGACAGTTTTCATCTTTGAAAAGCTTGGTACAATCGCCATGGTGTGCTCACAAAGCCAAAATCATATGGTACACATCCTGCACAACTGTTCAACATCCACATAACACTCTAACACACTGCCTGAAATCGCAATCACTTTTCAACTGTTTACAACATTCTCCACCAGACTCTTGCTTTCAATATGCATAAGCTCTCATTTGCCGGGGTAGTATTGACTGGCCTTGGTTTGGTAGCCTTGACCTGTAGCAAACAGCAGGCACATAAGGCCTGGCCGGCTAAAGAGGACGCCTGTGGTATTGTACTCCCACCTGCTGCAACTGTGAGACCAGGCAAGGATCAATGATTGCTGGACAATCATGTTTGAGCACATGCAAACTTGATAGGATGCACCTGTATGGTATCTGGGCTCACTACAAACGTTGCCGAAGCTGTCAGCGTCCAATCCCCGTCTAAACATCTGAGTGGGTCCCTGAGCAGGGTGGTTCGTGCTGGTTTTGACAGTGCCCTGCAGGCAACGATTCTTCTTCAGCTGGGGTGACATGGATAACAGTAAGCAAAGTACAATGTTTGATATAACGTCTCACAGTTGTGGGATAGTAGTCCATGCGCGTATTGCCCTTTTCATAGAAGTCTACCCTGCTCTTGTCGTTAGATCCGGTGTGCGTCCAGCCATCGGCCGCTGGGTTGTAGTAGTTGTGACCTTCGTTGTACCCATGAGGTGCTTGACCGTTGTATCTGGACACTCGGGATCCTGGTGTTAAACTCAACGGTACGAGCAAACAGTGCTGGGGTTTATGCAGAGTGCTGCGTGTGCTTTGCCTGCTGTGCGTCCGTGAGACTGTATCCTGACCCTAGAAGGGGTCGACAACCCTATCTTCACTGTCACCGGAGCTGTAGAGTTGACCACTTGGCGCAGCTGCGTCAGCAGCTTGCGTCACGCTAAGTAGTCCTTTCGGTCTTTCACATTTCGGGCGATCTTCACCAGCAATGGCGAGCTACGATACCTGGGGTCAAAGTAGCCGTGGTCTCCTGAATGACTTCTCTTTACAGTCGTATGGAGGAGACGCTGTGCCGCTGAGTACTCACGCACACAGTTACGCACCTTCGGAGATCGAGTTTTCAGAAATCGACTTGGGTTCTGAGCCACCAGTTCCGCAGCACGCAAAGGTAAGTTGACGAACAGGCTCTTCACGCTCACACCTTGTCTTTGGTTCTGCACTTATGAATCGAGTTATACGCAAACAGCTTTGCAGCTCTGATAATCTGAGAGTGCAGGTACTTGTCATAGCAGAGTCTTAGCAGCACGAGCAATCTGTGCTGCTAAGACTCTACTATGACAAGCACCTGCACCTTCATAGTTCAGGCCACTGACGCTGGTGGCTGGTCTCAGGTCAAGTTGCCTATTGTCAGTGACTACGTAGCGCCTGCAAGCACCAAGCTACCCTTGCGCGCCCCTGGGGACTCGGTTGCAGCACCAGGCTTCTCTGGTGAAGGCGAAAGTTGCAGAACCGTGATTGTGCGCACTGATGGCCCAGTACCTGCTAAGGTATGCTGGAAATCAGGCTTTGTTGTCCATTGTTGTCAGCCTATCATTGCAAAGCCTACATTGTGGCCTGTGACCCAGGCAGACTACCAGCAAGCATCCAACAGTACAGCAGTTACCTCACCTTGTGTATGGTTGCTTTTGTCCTCTCCTGCCCAATGCATTGCCACCTGTCTGCAACAAAGAACAAGCTGTCAGCATTGAACATTATGCTCAGAAGCAGCCGTGCCAAGTGCCTGTCTTCTTCATGCAGTATCCAGGAGGGTCATTTCGGCTTTTCTGCACCAAGTTGGGATTGTTGGATCCCCTGGGATTGCCTGGCAACAGCATCAGGACAGCCAAATACACAGTGCTCAGTTTCCTGCCGGTCAACCTGTTCCAGCAGTTCACCAGAGTGGCCAACATGTACTTTCTGTTCATTGCATTCCTGCAGCTTATCCCTGGTTTGTCCCCTACGTCATGGGTGACGACAGTCGGCCCCCTATGCTTTGTCCTATTCATCAATGGCATCAAGGTGAGCAGTGCCTGCTCCCCCTCATACTCACACGCATGCCAAGCATCCACAAAATGTCAGGCTCTGCTGCTTACCTCCAACTCTCCCGTCACAATGATTGTTACATAAACATACCAAGTGCACACATTTTAGCTCCTGCCATTCAAGCTCTTACTTACGCTAATGATGCACACCATCACAATGTGCCTGGACACAAACCCATGCAGCACTGCACTACAATATGCTGGTGAAACCTCTGCCTACAGCTGAGCTCGGTCGAGGAAGGCGTGGCACACACATGTGATGTATGCTCCTCCTGCTGATGCCTACAGGAGATTTCTGATGACCTGGGGCGGCACAGGAGTGATGCCCAGGTGAACAATGCCCCTGTGACTGTGCTACGAGGACACGAGGAGGGTACTAGCCAGTGGAAGCATCTGCAGCCAGGAGACCTGGTCAAGGTCTGTTCATTTGCCTCCCATGATTTGCCCCCAATGAGTTCCGCTCAATGATTAACCCCCAATGGTTTGCCCCCAATCACCAAGAGTTTGAGTCAGATCCTGATCAATGGCAGCTGCATACAGCCAGCCTTGCTTCAGTGCTGTAGCACATTGTTGAGTGGAAGGACTTTAGTTGTTTGGTCTGGCGGTTTGGCAAGCTCAGCTAATGTGTTTGCCTGTGTCTGCATGAGGAGCGTGCCCAAGATCTGAAGACGCTGCATACAGGATGTGTGAATGCAAAGACTATCACTCATGCTCAACACCTAACATGTCAACCCTTCAGGAACCTCATAGCATGCGAAGCATCACATGAAGGCTAGGAGACTTTTGACACGCATGGATGCAGCAGTGCTTACAACAAGTACAAGAACACTTTCAACTGGACATGAACGCATGCTTGGCAGATGACATATCAAAACCATGGTCAGCCTTACAGCTTGTGCAAAGCCAAGCCTGATTCAAAGCGTGCATTTCACGCGTTCAAACAGGTTGCTGCAGGGTGCCAGATTCCAGCAGACCTGCTGTTCCTGTCCTCGTCAGACAGTGCTGACCTTTGCTATGTGGAGACTGCAAACTTGGATGGCGAAACCAACCTCAAGCTGAAGTACTGCTACCAAGGCACCAGGATTGTGGCCAGTGCTGTGGACGCTAGGACCTTTGCTGCTAGCTCTTGGGTGGAGTGTGAGAAACCCAATGAAAGGTGCACTGCTGGCAATGCACAATGAGGCAAAACGCTCTCTGCATTCAGACTGCTTTCTACAATGATATAAGCCAGGCCACTACCCACCTCTCTCTAAGTGGCTGAGTTTATGTGATGCGAAGCAAAGCATTGTTCAGTGTGTTATGTGGGACCTGTACGTAAACATGCATATTGTGTTGATCACAAAGGCAGCAAGGCATGGTCCTGCAACATTCCTCAGAGTCATCCCTCTGCTTCACCAGCAAAGCAGCTCTGATCACAGCTCGCCTACACTCCACATGCCACAAGTCAGGCCATCACTACACATCTTTGTTTCTCCTATATACACACCTGTTTCACTTGACTCTCGTCGTGTCCGTCAGCAATGCAGACGATGGTTTGTTGTGACTGCAGGCTGTATGTCTTTGAAGGGGCAGTGGTGAAGGCAGACGGCAGCAGGGATGCCTTGGATGTGGCCAATCTGCTGCTGAGGGGCTGCACCCTGCGCAACACAGACTGGGTCATAGGCTTGGTGCTCTTTGCCGGCCTAGACACCAAAATATTCCGGAACAGGGTGCGAGCACCACGGAAGGTGAGCACTTGCCTGCTCCTGCTGGCATGACTGCTGTCTGGCAATACAAAGGGGCAGTCTTTGAAGGACAATGCACTGCTGGGCAATACATATGGACAGCTTGAGCTGGACAATGTACTCTGTTTTATGGATTTGTTCTGAATTTGGCTCAAGGGCTCTTCATTGCTTTGGTGCGTTGTACGACGTCATGGGTTGTGGTTTGTTTCTGATGACATGTCCAAGACCGGATGTTGCAGTTTGTTGGTGATGACAGGTCCAGCTGGACAATGTCCTGTTATATGGCTGTGGCCTGAGTATGGACCAACGCTCTTCGTCGCTTTGGTACATGGTATAGCATCATGGGTTGTTATTTGTTTCTGATGGCACATCAATGCTGGATGTTGTGGTCTGTTGGTGAAACAAGTCAACACCGGATGTTGTGGTTTGTTATTGATGTCAAGTCAAGACTGGATGTTGTGGTTTGGTAGTGATGACAAGTCAAGACAGGATATTGTGGTTTGGTAGGGATGACAAGACCACAAGGGATGTTGTGCTTTGTGAATGAAACAAGCCAACACGGTGTGCTGTGGTTGAATAGTGATGACAAATCAAGACTGGATGGTTCAGGCATGCATACACGCGTGGGATCTGGTGTCACCAGTTAACTGTGATGCATGCTTCCTGATAAGGCATGCGTGATTACATCTAGCGGCAATTGTAAGTGTGCAGCACAGCAGCAAGGAAGCACACAATCTAGTGTCTGCAAAACAATGGAGAAGCTGCTTTCTGCCTGAAGTTTTGTTACAAAAGTCAAAGAGCCATAATGCAGTGTTGTTTCACCGCACAGAAGCTCTGACCTGGGTAGTTCTGACAACCAGCATGTGCGTACTGTCAAGGAGGCTGTGTTGAAATGCTGCAGGTGACCCAGCTAGAGCAGAACATGAACGTGCTTGTGGGCACAATGTTCCTGGTCCAGGTGCTCATCTCTATGCTGTGTGCGCTGGGTCAGAACTCCTTCAACACCCAGTATCTGCAGGAGATGTGGTATGTGACGGCGCCCATGTGAGCCCCCAATCTCCTGGTGGTATACCAGACTGGCTATGGTCCAAAATAACGTTTGCACAGTATAGCACTGCAGTCTTGCCTTTGACCTGTAGGCTGCAGCCAACTTGTCAATGTAGCAATGAAGGGCTGCATTCTGCTGTTGAGCAGCACTGGTAGAACGTATTTTACATCAGTGAGTTTGTCTGGACCCTGCGCTAGGAGGGTGGTGTCAATGCTCATGCATGCTTGCTGTCAAGCCGACAGTAAGTTTTGTCATCAGTCAGTTATTTGTTGGTGCATAACGGCAGGCGTGGGTGCGACAGAATGTGGAGTCAGCCTATCATAAGCAAATCAAGAACAGCTATGTGGTTGCCATGCATTATACCGACACCTAAATCAAGAAAGCAACCCAATGCAATGGCGTCGGTTTGATGCAAAATCAGACTGACAGCTTGTGCTGTTGGTATGCTAGCTCATGCAAAAAGCTACAGCTCTTAGGAGTATGACGAGAATGTCACTGTTTGAGGGAAAAGTCTGTTGCATGGTGGCAATACAAACTGTCCTAACCCTGGTAAGAAAGATGGGTTGATATGCCTTTTTTGAAAACACACCCCTCGAAGCAGCCCTCAGAGGCCTGTAATCGCCTGCATTAGAGAACACAGATGTGTGAGGAATGGGTTCTTGAAATGTGGCATTATATGCTGCAGGGTGTTTCCAGACCTGCCACCAGGAGGAGGTGCAGTGCTTGTGCAGTTCCTGCGCTTCATCATCCTCATCAATCAGCTCATCCCGATCTCCCTCTACGTCACTCTGGAGTTAGTCAAGGTCATGCAGTGCACATTGCTGACGTGGGACCTTCACATGTATCATAAAGCCAGTGGGACGCCCTTCTTGTGCCGCACAACCACACTGAATGAAGAGCTGGGCCAAGTGCAGTATGTCCTTTCAGACAAGACAGGTTAGTCATCTGTCAAGTTGCTTGTTGTACTGACATGTGCTGAGGCGCCTGCTTTGTGAGCTGATTGCACGTCAAGCTTTGCTCAGCTTGTCGAGGCATCTGCTGCACAATGGCACCAGGGTCTTGAGTTGCATTGCACATGCTCAAGCTGATACGTGTGTGAGTGTGTCTGTAGCCCTGCCCTGTTATGCTGTCTACATTTGCAACTGTTTCATGCGTGGGAGAAATGAAGCATGTTTACATTGCATTTAGCAATTTACGAATTGCTGGTGATGACACGCAGGCACCTTGACACAGAACATCATGGGCTTTGTTTGGTGCAGCATCAGTGGCAGGCTGTATGGCAAGCAAGCTCCGCCTGAAGTTGACACACCACATACCATCACTCAAGACTCTGAGCTGTTGAGTGTGCTGAAGAAGGGCAAAGGAGAGCAGCATCAGCAGGCTGTGGACTTCCTGACTCATCTCGCTGTTTGCAACACTGTTGTTCCTGCCACTACTGCAGCTGGACAACTCATCTATCAGGTCAAACACTGCTTGCAAATAGCTCCAAGTGGTCATCATAGCAGTCAGTTTTGCCCAAATCCTTTTGGCATCACATCAATCAATCATTCATTCATTCATTCCTTCGTTAGAGACGTGTCTTCCCCTAGGGTCAAATACGCACAGTCAAATTCAATGACATGGTTGTTGCTCTCAGCAGCAACTTGGGGAATGTACGAGGACTTGTGCAAGCTTTGTATAGCCTATGCAGCTGCTGCAACACTGTTGTGACAAGTGGAATGAGCATGCATGGCAATGGCAAAAGCAGCGAAGGCGCTTGCAGTAGCTGCTGTACAGACAGCTTCATGAGCTGTTGGCTGCAGTCTTGTGGCAGACTCATGACACACCTTGCATGTTGTCGTAGGCTGCCTCTCCAGATGAGGAGGCTTTGGTACAGGGTGCAGCCATGCTAGGCTTCAAGCTCCTGTCTAGATCCATTGACCAGGTATTTTCCCCAACCCTAGCCTTACCCCAGCTTTGATCCATCCCCACTCAAGTCTTGACCCCAGCCTGACTCCGGCCTGACCCCACCTGACCCAGCTTGACCCTGGCCTGACCCCAGCCTGGCCCCAGCCTGACCACACCCTCCAATCACTCTCATCCCAGACGTAACCCCAGCCTTACTGCATTATTGGGTGCACCCTTATTGCAGCTCTGCCCCACCCTTAACAGTGCGACAACCCCCCCCCCCCAAATGGGTACGCGGGGGAGGGTGTCACCTCACATTTCTCCAGGCTAATGCAGCATGCAACTTTGAGATGCATGCTGCGCACCAGCGCTCAGCCTGACTCATGTGTCATGTCTGCTGGTAATGAAGGCAATATGCACTGCTCAAGGCTGATGCATGCAGTGTGTGCACTGCCAGGTGGTGGTGGAGGTTCAAGGGAAGCAGATACAGCTGCAGGTGCTGGCAGTGCTGGAGTTCAACAGTGACAGGAAGCGCATGAGCATCCTGTGCCGTTTGCCTGACGGCAGGTCAGCCCTTCTGCAACAGAGGCCGTACAATTTACTGCACGTCTGCTTTCAGAAACCCAAACAACGACAAAACCTTGATTTCCTGTACTCTTGCTCTGTCAGCATGCTCCTGACAACAAGTTGTGATCTACATTTGGCTGTAGGATGTCAGCAGAAGCTGCAACTGCATGTTTTCAGCACCTGAAAGTCTTGCCAGTCAGAAAGGCCACATGATGCAGGGTTTGGCTGATTTGGTGTTCTGATGGTATGCAGGGTGCGGCTGTATTGCAAAGGGGCGGACAGCATGATCTATGCTCGGCTGGCCCCGGAGCAAGAAGTGGAACAGGCCAGCCAGCCACACCTGGCAGAAATGGCCCGGGAAGGGCTCAGGACGCTCTGCCTTGGCCAGCGAGACATTACTGACAGAGAGTTTCAGGTTCCCTTCTCTTGTCATACTGTAGCCAGAGCTGACTGTTTGGAATATCTTCTGGCTGTGCTTTGGCTGTGCTTTGTCTAGTGACTTGTTGCTGGCACAAGATTCCAATCCGGACTTGTACTGAAGCAAGCATATCAGGTGTTGCTAAAACCATAAGCACGTCCTCCTGACAAGGCAGATACTTTCTGTTGACACAGTGTCAAACATTCTCATGGCATGACGTCAACATGCATGGACCTTGCTGTTGGTCATAGTTTGGCCACTGCTGCGCTTTCGTATTGATTTATAATCACTCTCATGGCGTGATGGCAGCATGTAGACATCAATGCCTGGAGGTGCTCATGAACATGAAAGCGCACCAGTGGCCGAGCCCTGACCAACAGCAAGGTCCTCATCTCCTGCAGGGATATCAGTCTTGGCTTCATGCAGCCTAGTGTATCTGTTGCTGCTTGGGTGTGCCTTCCACCTATCATGAGACAGCCTGTACTGCTTCAAGGCAGGGAAAACACAGAAGTCACAGCCATACAATGTACGCAGGTGTGGAGCTCCAGCTATCATGAAGCCAGTGTGGCACTGCAAGGGCGGGAAGAAGCAGTGGCAGCTCAGGCAGAGGCCATAGAGACAAACCTCACCTTGCTGGGGGCCACAGCTGTGGAGGACCGCCTGCAGGAGGGGGTCCCTCAAGCCATCTCTACCCTGTCTGCTGCTGGCATCAAGGTCATTACTCACCCTGCTTCTGCATGGTCATGCCTTGAACCTTGACAGCCGTATATAAGGGGTGGAGGATGACTGGTAGGAGGGTGGGACTGTGAAATTGTGGGGTGAGTGGGGGAGGGAGGCCAGGGGTTGGTGCCTATGCAGCACTTTGTGTGTGAGATAACCAGTGTCTTGACAGGAAAGGACAGACCATGTCACAGGACCAGTTGTGCATACTGACTTCACCTGTAGCTTGAGGTCGCATGCTGGAACACAAATGCATGCTCCTGTTCTTTAATTGTACGCCATGATAAGTCATAAACCGCACTTTGCAGACCAGTGAATGTCGGCTTTTCAGATGTGCTGATGCACATTGATCTTTGTTTGTCTGCACAGTCAGCTGCAGATCATACATTGCTCTAATGACTGCGTGATGATATTTTCTACAATCTGTAGGTGTGGGTGCTGACAGGAGACAAGCTGGAAACAGCCATCAGCATTTCCCTGTCCTGCCACCTGTTCACGCATGACACTAAGCTGATGATCATCCGGGAGAACGATCTAGCAGATGGCAGGGAAGCTGTGTCAGAAGCTTTACTGATCAAGGCCACAGAGGCAAACAGAATCAACACCGAGGAGCAGCAGCAAGGCCGCAGGTGCTTACAACTGCATGCACACTATACTGTGTATGTGTTGTATGTGTATATGTGTATATGTATATATGTATGTATGTATGTATGTATGTATGTATGTATGTATGTATGTATGTATGTATGTATGTATGTATGTATGTATGTATGTATGTATGTATGTATGTATGTATGTATGTATGTATGTATGTATGTATACATGTATATATATAAATACAATATACGTGTATACGTACACCTACAACACATACACAGTAGATACATACATGTAGTTTTGGGAATGTGCGACATGGAAATTGCGTGACAAAATTTAGATGAAATGGTTGGCGATGATCAATCCATCAGAGGAAAATGTGTAGACTTGTGGCCAGTCATGGCTCTAAGAGACCTGCATTGTCATCCAAGATATAAGGTTAGATGATGATAGAAGAGCTTGGATCTTCACACAGTGTTAAAACCTCTTTTCTGTGAGCACAACCTGCAAGCATCAGTCAGAAATGTGGTTAGCACAGCAGAGGGATCGGTGCCAAAGCTGGGTGCGCAACATTTGCCATGCCAGGTTGACTTGTGTACAGTACGCTTTGAGACATGCACCTGAACTACAAAGTTGCGCAACCCACTCGACCATTGTGGGGGTGCAGCATCTGCATGTGTACTTATGTCACACGCTGCACAAAACAGGATGCACATGCTGCGACCACTGCTCACTGTAAGTGTCTATGTCAGCTGACTCATTCAGGACGCAGCAACAGGGCTGGCTGGTGCAGGCCTAACGTTGGGTTGGTGATAGAGGGTGCAGCGCTGGCAACTGCCCTACTGAGGCATAATGCCCAGCCTTTCTTGGGGCTGTGCCAAGCATGCCAGGGGGTGGTGTGCTGCCGGGTGACCCCCATGCAGAAAGCCCAAGTTGTGTCACTGGTCAAGAGAAGTGGCGCCATCACGCTTGGTAATCTCCCTCCAAAACCCCTCTCCACTGTTCCCTCCTTCTACCCAATTCCCTCCCTCCCCATCCATTTGTCGTTCCCTTTAACCACATGTAGGATACAATGTATAGCATCCAGCTTCCATGCCTGAAGCTGCGCAGTGCATTCATTCAAGTGGAATGCAACAGCACTCTGACTTGAGTCGGTTGCTAGCCAGAGCAGTTGAAAGTGGTAGCAACTAGGTTGTCAAGCCTTCACTCTGCCAGGTCCAGGCACCAAGTGCCAAGATGCTTCACTTGCTGCGGCAACAGATAACAGATCAATGATGCATATCTGTGCATGCATGTGTCCAGTTGCCTGCAGGAGGAGGCGAGAACCAAATGCAGGATTTGCATATGTGCAGGCATCGGTGATGGTGCAAATGATGTAGGCATGATCCAGGCAGCTCATATAGGGGTGGGGATCAGCGGCAGGGAGGGGCGAGCAGCAGTGTTAGCCAGTGACTATGCCTTTGCACAGTTTCAGTACCTGGCTAGGCTGCTGCTGGTGCATGGCCGCTGGTCATACCTCAGGAACAGCGAAGTGGTGGCATACGCCTTCTACAAGAACTTTGCCTACTGCTTGCCCAACATCCTCTTTGCTGCTGTGTCAGGTGAGACTTGTTTCGGTTTAGAGATTGGGGTTCAAACCCAAATCCCTATGTACTCTGGAGTCAAATCAGTGATGTCTCATGCTGCCTGTGCGACATGTGCTCAAGTCAGCACTGCTGGTTGCAAGATTTATGAATGACACTTTGCTTTACACAACAGCTGGAATATTTGACTGCACAAGCACAGTTGCAGTACACCACTACACCTTAGCAAACAAGAGAAAAGACAACAACAAAAATGCCTATATCTTGCAGTTATCACAACAGGAGATTTCTGAGGCAGCGGTGTGGAGGACAGTGCACAATAGACCAATCACACAGCAGACTGTTTGGCTGCCTTGCTTGCTGTGACTCATGTTTTCGCTTCACAAGTTTTGCTCTGTGTTGTGTCTTGCATGCTGCAACGTCCAAGCAGTAACAAAGACAAAGTGTTCTGGCAGGTGAATACAGACTTCTACCTTTGTTTTGCAGGATTCTCAGCTCAGCCACTGTATACGTCCTCCCTCATAGCCACCTTCAATGTGGTGTGGACCTCCTGGCCCACCATTGGCTTTGCAGTCCTGGAACAGGTTTCCCTCCATCTAAACCCTAGATCCTACAATTAGTAACACCACACAGCATCTGCTGAGTTGCTGCTTCGGCAGGCACCTGTTACAAGTTCTGAAACCTGCAGAATGTTTGTTTCGACAGCTTTTTCTACTGCTGACTGTGGTACTGCATTCACCTGTGAGAAGATCACTGGCATCACGCCTCTTTGGCCCTTCCTGCAGGATCTCACTTATCATATGTTATGACAACAATGTACTGCATGTCAACATGTCAACATGTCAAGGCTTGCCATGTTTAGTCTCCTATGAGCGCTGTCTTCTGCCTGTGGGTCACAGCATTTCAGACAGACAGACAGACAGAGTTTGACAGACAAGTGTGTGGTGTGACAGGATGTGAGGGCCAGCACTGTGATGAGGCATCCACAACTGTACAGGGAGACCATGAATGTTCGCCGCCGTGACTTTGTTGCCACTCTCACCAGGTCTGCTCTTGCTGCTGACTATCTCTTCAGATCTGCATTGCCACAGTGCACCCTGTTGCTGTCACTCATTCACTCGTTCGTTCGTTCGTTCATCCATCCATGCATTCATTCATCCATTCATTCATTTAGGCATGCATGCATGCATTCAAACGTTCATGCATACATGCATTCAAACCTTGTGACTGCATGTCATTCAGAGAGATCCAGGTGCAGAGATGCTATGCACACATGCTAGTCAGCAAAGGCTGAGCGGGCTTGCTGAGCAATCTGCAAGCAGTAGCTGTTGGTGTCCAAAGCGACGCACAGCTGACTTGATGAAGCGTCCTGCTTGCTGCTGTCTAAGCTGCTGACTGGAGTCTGCAGACGACTCATGGGCTCTGTTAATGTGCCGCAATGCAGCTGCCAGTCAGGCAACACTGACTGAGTCACTGCAACTGTGACTGTGACTGGACTGTGAGTCATGCAAGTCACCTGATTCACTGATGACCGAGTCAACTATCTCACCTCACTGTAAGTGAAGCATGTCATGCTTCCAGGTGGCTGCTGGAGGGTCTTTGGCATGGCATAGTCTGCTTCTTTGTGCCTCTGCTGGCGCTGGGCCAGTCCAGGAAGAATGGCACTGTCGATGGTATCTTCTCATATGGAGTGGCCACCTACACCGCCCTTATCATCATCACAAATCTCAAGGTGATTCATTCATCTTGTTGAGTGCTGTATCAGATCAATGCCAGTGTTTGCCAGCGCTGTAACAGCCATGATGAGCTGGTGGTCTCAATCAAGCTGAAGATGGCATCTGCTGTCAGCAGCAATTCAGCATCTTGCTGCATCTCACATACTCAGATATACATGAATTTCACATCTGGCCAGCAAGTGTTGTGCTGATAGTGGTGTGCAGGTGGCTATCAGGACGCACTACTTTATGTGGATCAATGTGTTTGTGATAGGAATGTGGTGTGCAGGTAGCTATCAGGACACACTACTTCACATGGATCAATGTGACCATGATAGGCCTGAGCATAGGCTGCTGGCTGCCAGCCCTGTATGGCTTCAGCTCTATAGGGCCACTGCAGAGGACCTTGACTGATATGGTGGAACTAGGACCACACCTGTTCAGCACTCCTGCCTTCTGGCTTGGAGTGGTCTTCTGTGCCACGGTCATGGCACTTCTGCTTGACTTTATCCTGAGCAGCTGGCAGCAGCAGCGGCACCCCTTGGATAGACAGATCTTTCAGGTAATGCCACTCAGGCTTGAGCAATGCAGAAGTTGCACTGAGCTGACTGATAGAGGTTTGACTGCAAGCAATGGTGCATGAACCAATGCTCAAAAGCATGAGAGAGGGCATGAGTTTGCACACATGTTCTGTGTCAAGTCATGCTGCAGCTGGCACATGCACACCAAAGCAACCACAGAATCTCTAGTTGCAGTCTTGTGACACTGAAGGTAAGCTGGCAGGATGCTGGGTGCACTGACCCACTCTTTGCTGTACAGGAACTGGAGCAAATGGGCAGAGTGGATGACATTCCAGTTCACACAGAAGCCAGTGCCATCAGTCAAGTAGCTGACTCAGATAGGTATGGTGTGCATTCATGGAGTGCAAGGTGTGCTCACAACTGAAAGCCATGGTATGTATTGTTGTGTTCTGTTGCACTAGCCAAACAATTTATTGCTGCTCATGTTTGTGCAGGGTTCTTGAAGTAATATAGGTGTCCAATGCAAAAGCAGCATCAGGAGTGTATTTTGACAAGGCAGCATTACTTTATCTGCCCTGAAGATTGCAGCCGCAGTCCCATTCATACTACACATTGCCAATGTAGCTGTCACTTTTGCTCACATCACTCTGGAACTCAACAATCTGAACAAGTCGTGAATACAAAGGCAGCCACGATGCGCTTCAGCTAAATCCTATGTGTGAATTGCTGTCCGATCCGCTCATGACATGCATACACATAGCAACCAAAGCCAGTGTCATCAGGCCTGCCATGTAGACTGTCATGATTGTCTTGTTCCTGGTCAGGCTGGTCTGGCTTTGTGAACCTGGTGATATGCCTGTCTTGAGGATGTATGCGAGACCAGCCTGCAGTATCAGCGCACTGACAAGTGATCAGCACTGAAATCTGTCAGCCATAATGGTGACAGACTGCTATCTCACAAGCAGACAGATCAGGCTGTTTGCAGTGCATACCTGTGTCAAGTGCTGTGTAGTCTCTAAACCCTGTGGTGGTGTACCGCCATGCCCTGGCTCATATCTCTGGTGGTAAGCTATGATCCACAGCTGAGCTGCGACCTCATTCAGACTTTTGCAGGCTGCTGGAGACAGCAGAACAGTCTTGCTCGACTGCTTCTGCACAGATGAGTTGACCTGTGGAGGGGTGTGATCTTCATTGTGTGCTCTGAACCCCTGTCTCTGACCTTCTTTGGAAGCGGGTGTGCTCAGGTCACTGTGCTGAGAGAAGCTGGTGTTGTCTTGCTCCTGGTATGTGCCAGTGTTGCTGTCAAAGGTTGAAGGAGGAACGTCTGACGTGCCATCAGGGGTCGCACTGCTGGTTGCTGCTACTTCATCGCCCTTCCTGTAACGTCATGCCGGCGCGTGATACGCTGATCAGCGCTGCAAAGAACTTCAAAAGCTTGGCGTATTGCTCAACGCCTTACCAGGCGGTGCCAGGCTGCCTCAGCCTGCTTCTGGAGTCAGAGCCGCTGCTGCTCTGGACACTGCATGCGTCATCCAGCGTCGCCCCGGGAGTGCGTGGGGCCTTGTCAAAGCTGAGAGACATCTTGACCTTGCTGCTTGGCGTGTGGGAGGGAAGACTGCCGGCGTGGTATGGTGAGCGGCGCGGAATCTGACTTGAACGAGGGGCAAAGGCCATACTGCAAGCTGCGTTACTTGTCAGGCAAGCAGCGGTCGACAGGTCAGCGAGTTTCGTGATTGATGGCTCTTACAGATGGTTTTGTACCTCAGGGCTTGCATAGCATGCTGCCAGTTTGACTTGAGCGTAGCATGGCGGCAAACTAGCGCCATGCGCATGCATGACCATCGATATCGAGTTAAGACACTGTATCGCAGGCTCTGATGTCATTAGAATTTGGATCAAGATCACACACAGAAGTAGCAGCAACAGCACAATGCCGCAAGCAGCACGAGGGAAACACACTGATACTTGCTTGTACCTGCACCTGCTTGTACAGCAACATCTCGGGGGTTGTGACATTTGTTGCCTTAAGGGCCATGTTTGGGATAATCTTTGGGAAAGTTTAGACTGGGACATGACTGATGTGTGTGCAATTGAGCATTGCTGAAGCTTTTTAGTGATTCACCGTATTGTTTGGCATCAGCTAAACAGCCTTTCAGTTAAGCACCATTCATGCCGCAGTTGGTATGCCGTAGTGATGCAGCAGTCCATCAGATAGTGGCATGTATCCACCTCCAGCTTGCTGTAGAGAATCATGGCCTAGCACTCCTGTGATCAAGTCTTGTGGGTCTTTTGCTCCACCTGGCCTCAAAAGTTTGTGCCGTAGTGCATTGCCTGTAGAAACCCCAAGCTGTTTGTACTTGATTTCAGAAACGCTGAAGGCTTGAACTCACATTTGACACTCCTCACGCTTTTGCGCGTCACAAGACATGCTGCTGGGGTAAGCTGTTGCAATGAGCATGACAATGAAGTAGTGAGAGCAAGCTTTGTTGAACACAGAGATGATTTGTACCTGCATGACGACTCAGAGGATCATCCTGAAATAGCTTTTCCCAGACAGAAGATGCTAAGCACATGGCATAGGCATAGGAATAATAGCTGCCTCCATAGTTCACCAAATGGGCAAACCTGCAATGCAACACAGAGCAAGCTTGACATACTGTCGACGGCCAAAGGCTCTTGCACGGTGCTATATTGCAGCTGATTGTTGTCTTTGAGCAAGGTCTAAGGGGCAAGAGATGTAGCGTAACAACTGGTGTCAAGGCTGTAGTTTGCTGACATCTGAAAATTGCCATGTGCAGTGATGTTGCATGAGACATGGCAAAGCTACCTGAGGTGCGGTGAATGATCTCTGTGCGATGGAAACCTGGAGTACTTGCTCCATATCTCATGCAAAGCATCTGCTGCAGCCGCCTGACTTTGTGGTGGCTCTGAGCTGTGAAACATCTGATCCATCAATGAGTGACACACCTGCCAAGATCAGGCATAGTTAGCAGAAAGTTCTGCTGTGGCCTGTCACATAGCATTTGTGAACCATGTTGGGTTTTCGGCAAGATTAGCAAGACAGCAAACCAGTCAAAAACAGGTGAAGTCACAGCTCTGTAAGGCGCAGCAACACGGACCAAGTATAGTTGTGTGTAAAATCTATGTACTCTCCGGTGACATGTAGCTACTCTCATGTGATATGTAGCAAAGCTTGCCTGCGTCTCAAGATCAAGAGCTCCAAACATATGGCGATCTTGCTTGACTTGTTTGGCCATTGCTTCAGCTTTCTTAGCAGTAGAGGCCTTGTTGCTGTCTGGCATGAACAGCGGAAGTGTGCGAGCATCATTCACATAGTTCTCCATGAAGTGGGAAGGCACCTCAATGACGTCCATAGCACCTCTGGTACCTGCATTTGAAAAGTGTCATGCTGTAATGATGCTACACAAGTCAGCTGTCATGGCATTTGGGTTCAATTCATTGTAGGTTTCTGCAAATTGTACAGTGCAAGGGAATGGGTCAGATTGTCAGATGCAGGTGCTACATAACAATGTATGCCACAATAAAACGTACACTATATGCCATGCAAACAAGCAAAAGCAAATCAGAGCCGGCTGCCACATGCCAATCAAATGTGCCAATCAAATGCACACAGTGTGGCAGGGTGTCATGCAGTCAGTTGCAGACATGTAGCAAAAAACACTTGAGCAGCCAGTTTTGACACATGTAGCAAAGAGTAACACACCTGAAAGATGCTGGTATTGTGTCCTGGACAGCAGTGAGTGCAGGGCATGTCCAAATTCATGAACTAGAGTTGCTGCATTGTGATGAGTCAGCAGAGCATGCGACTGATCAAAATTGCAGGCCAGAGCAATGACTGGAGTCTGATATGCGCCGTTTTGCAGCTGGCGCCCACACCGCAATGTGAAATGCGCTGCCTGTCCGAATTTGCCCTGCCTGCACACAGATGGGTGCTTTCACACTGCTCACACCTTTTGTGTGAAAGACACCATGTCTTGAGTGTGCAGCCTGAAGGGCAGACAAGTATGCTGTTTCCTGACTTCAACAGGCTTGTCTGTCCTTGCAACTGTGCACGCGCAGGCCCATGTGCATACTGCCCTTCTGCAGTGCTGTGTGACTCTTTCAAAATGATTACACTGGTCCTTGGTGGGGCTAAGCTTGCACGTTTGTGACTACATAGAGCAATCGCACTTCTGCATCACCTGACCAAAGATGAGAGGTGCATCAGTACAAAACAGGAACGAGCTTGCAAGGAAATAGACCAGACCTGGGAAACAGGTCAAGGTAGATAACTCCCAGCTCCCCATCTGTTTCATGCACTGCCGACATCTTTTGCACACCCGGCGCCCAGCTTTCGCCTGCACTCAGGATTGGGCTCACAAACAAAACTGCCAACAACATCACATCACGGCCTCACACACACCCACACTGGGCTGTGTTGCTCAACAAATGCTGCCAGCAATATGTCGAGGCAAATGCCTTCCAATGTCCAGACAATGTTGCTCTTTTGAGCCAACAGATAATGCCAGCAGTATCCGACCATGCAAGCAACATCACTGTGAGGCCCCAGCGCAGCTCTCTAACTTCCCAGTTGCATCAAGAGAGACAGGATTATTCATGGTTTCAAACGTAGGATGAGCAGCTAGGCTTAGCCGTGCTGTTTGCCCTGTGCATGGTTGTTTCCCCATGACATGCAAGTCAACAGGTACATGACTGCATGTGACAAACATGCAGTGTGAGCCTTGGGGTGATTGCAGGCTGACCCTTGGGATGATTGCAGGCTGACCCTTGGGGTGATTGCAAACTGACTCTTGGGGTGATTGCAGGCTGGCCCTTGGGGTGATTGCAGGCTCACCTGGCAGCATTGGCACCTCTTCCAAGAGGATTCCTGTCAGCTGCTTCAGAACAGTCCCCAAGCCCCTAAGACAATCATGCAGGGACAGGCGCATAGAAACGTTGCTGTCAATGGCTCTATGCGCCTGCAGGCAGCAAAAGCAAGAGGTGTATGGTGCGTGGGCACAGCACCAGCCAACGGTCAAATAGTTGCCATGACTACAAGCTGCACTCTTGGGCGCTTGACTTGCACTGCAAAAGCCCTTATACAGTAACATACAGTGGCATATGTGGGCTTGCATGCTTGAAGTAGGATGGTGACTCGCAAACACAAATGTAGGATGTGTAGTCTCGCACAATGACACAGCCAATGTGCATGACAGTTGTCTGTGCAACACAGTCACGGCATGCCTTGACACTCACCGTAATGCTGACACCGTTACTTATGCACACGCAAGCAATTGTTGGCAGGTGTTGAGGGCAGCAGATGTGCAGCTTACCTTGATGGCTCCCATGAGGTAAGCTCGGTCCCACTGCTGTGGGGGACTGCTGCCAGATCCCATCAACCTCTCCTTCCTCTGTCTTAACACGTCGTACTCCTCTGCAGCCTACCAACACAGCTTGAGACAAGCATCAAATCATGCAGCCCGCCATAAGCTACAGGTCTCTATGTGTGTGAAAGCCACTGGTCAAACAGAGTGAAGCAGCAGATAGAGGTAAGGCATGCACCAGAATGGTCTGTATGCTTGTGCACATGGCACTGCACTTTCAGCTGCAGCATCTGTTTCAAGCATGTTGCATGCAAATGAGAGCTGCTGTGGCGTATTGAGCAATGCACTTTTTCTGCTGAGCACAAGACTGCTTACCCTGTCTCTTGAAGCAGCATGTGCTTGATCCAGAAAGGAAATGACAGCATCTGGAGTGCCAGCCAGAGATGCCAAGCCCGCCTGCAGATGAGCATGTGACTGGAACCCTGCATAAAGCCAGTTGAACTGTTACTGCTCTGCTACAGTGCGCTGAGCAATATACCAGGAATGAGCAGATGCCTGCAGAGCCCGCTCGGGACAACTCTCAGGAAGTCTGCTGTGTTGTTAACTTAGAGCCTCATCATGACACAACGTGATCCAGCATCAAGAACATCCTTATTCATTTCCCCCTCCTTCCAATACTCTACAGTCTGGCATGTGCTGAGCTTGCTCTCTGCAGCTTGTTGTCCAGAGCTTGTGCAAGTTCTTTGGGCGCAATGAAGCCAGCCATTGCAGGTATGCCGACAGATCAGCTTGCTCCCTAATGGGTGTGCTTCCAGCTGAGAGGGCCCTACCTAACAGCCGTGCAAAGTCCCGCCTCAGAATGCAGAAGTCCACTATGGCCTGCTTGTTCTCAGCTGGTGTCTGCCTTGATGCAAGCCAAACCTGCAAGCAGCAAAGTGTTGCTTCTTTTTATGATGACGGCAATGTGTGTATGTCTCTGTCAGGGCAGAGGCACTGCCAGGCCTGATACCAAGGGCATCTTCTTCGCTGAAGTCTGCCATCATCCTTGTGCTGCAGCAGGAGATATGCTTAATTGCTGTGGGACATTAGCTAACAGCTATTGGCAGCTTGGCACCTTTATTCATGAACCAGCCAACAAGCAGCAGCTGTGCTAACTTGCATGTTCAATATTCAATCAGCGCCGCATCTAGGAACTGCTATGCTGAACATGCAAGTTCAGAACCCTCTGCGTACCTGTTGCCTGACGTCTTCATCAATGACATTTTGCACAATCCCATTGACACTGCCTTGATCCAATGGCACAAGCTGAGGGGCTGTCAGATGATCTGTGCCCCAATCACTTTGCATCCTGAAATGTGACTTTGAACCCAGCAGGGACAGCTGCGTGTTCATATGATTGCGCCAATTTAGCGACAGCTCCTCAACCCACACACCATTTGGGACTTGGACTGCTCCCATTCGAGAGCTATCTGAAGCGTTCTGAGCTGCAGCAAGATTGCATTCAGACGGCGTCAGCAAATGCTTCCGCATGATAAACTACATGCAAGATCTGGCGGAGTACATATGACTTTCTGTATGTTGTTTCGGCTGAACACTTCTGAGGTTGCGCTATTACACTTTGAGCCAACACTGACAGCAGCACATTGGCCGGAGGATGCAAGCTTTGCTTGATGTCACAAAACAAGTATGCAAAGTTGTCATGCACTGCAAGTGTTTGACCCCTTGTATTGAACCTCTAGTGTGTCATGCTCACTTATTGCCATCCCCAATGTGGCAATATCCTCTGACATTTGCAGCGCCTGCTGCTGGCCATGAGAATCCAGATGCACACCACGCTGCTCAAAGTCCTTCTGCAGTGCTCTGCCAACAATGACAGTCTCTGCATTGTATCCTTGTTCCTCTGGCACAGATCCCTGTCAGCAAAGCTACAAGCTCAGCAGCATCCGTTTGTTGCGCTTGGGATGCTGCCAGTCTCTGAAATGTGCTATGAACTGTGGCTGACTTGTAGAGCCAACATGGCTGATCAGACAGCCGATGCTGTACAGTCCTGGCGCCCATTGCTGTAATTTGCAGCACATGCATAGTTGCAGTATCAAGGCAAGTAGCAGGGACACAGCTCAAGGCAACATGCACCATCTATGCAGGGTAGGAGCAACGTTACAGCAGCAAGCAAAATCCAACAAGGTTAGTGTGTTGCTCCCAAAAGCCCTGACAAATCAGTGAGCACTGAATATGCCCAGGAAAAACAGAGGTTTCAGGCACCTGCTGGCTGGTGAGCCTGTCCTGAGAGGAAGATGTAGCACTTGAGTGACTCTGCAGGCGGTCATAATGTTGCAAAGACCTAACTACAGCACTGTATAGCCCTTGGTGCATGTTCAGCTCCTGTATGTACTCTGCAGCGCAACATAGCATCAGGTCAAGCATCACCAGAACCTGAGAATCGACGGTGTATGCAAGTCGGGTAATTGTGATGCTGATGAGGCATTCTGGGAGGCTACGCACATGATGTTCTCATTCACAACAAATGGACAGGTGGCACTGATGTTGTGACATGAGTAAGTCCTGCTCACTTACTTGCAGTGACCATGACAGCCTGCAGAGCCTGTTGCCGCCATTCTGTGTTCGAGTGCGCATTTCTGCAGAACTCAGCTGCGTCGTATACTTGGCACAGCTGCAAGACACATCGTGCAGATGTCACAGCAAACTGACGACTGCCAACATAAGGTTGTGCTTGCAAAGCTGAGGGATGTCAAGAACAATGCAAGGGTTGCTTACATGATCAGAAATGTCGTCCAGTGACTGTATGGTATTGGCAGAAGCTGGTGCTGTGACTGTTTCCTCCACAATCAGTTGACACCTGCAGGATGCAATCAGTATTTATCACTGGCCAGATGATGTCATTAGTCAGAGACGGTCGTGTGCAGTGCACCTGTGGATGGTGTCTTGTGCATATGTGACCCAGTCAGCTGGGCGCTGCAGCTGAGCTTTGTTGAATAAGCCAGCTGTACCAGTGCTGTAGACTTTTGCATTGAAACGTGCTGCAGCAATGATATTGGGAAGGAGGATGTTCGAAAGCCTCATAAGCCCGCCAATGCTTCGCGCAGGGTCAACCGGTATGACAGTCGTGGGCATGCATCGCGCATGTTGACACGTAAGTCGATACGCCTATGGGCAGAGCGGCTGTAGCTAAACCTTGCATGATCACCACGAGCAGTGTTTTGGTGTTCCTGCACAACAACGCTGCTCCTTGCATGTCAGCATGTCGCAGACCTGTTGACCTATTGACTGCGTTGACCTACCTTGAAAGTAATTCAAACGTAGTCAGGATGAACGAGGCCTCGTTCCGCTGCCAGCGCAGTCGGCTCAGTAAGAAAGTGTCATCCGAATCTCTATTTCACACTGCTAAGAAGGCCGCCAGTGTTCGGCAGATACACGTGCAGCGAAGTCACGCACTGACGGATGGTGTCGTCAGCGTCTGAGTCCTTCACTCAATCTGTGCAGGCTGTACTTACGGCGCACGGGGGTTATGGCGACGACTCTGTCATGCATGCCTTGGCCCTAGTGAGAGCTGCACGAGATAGCCAGCAATCTGTACCATACATGTGTTTTTGGCTGGATCAACTTCAGCCATGTGCTTGTTCAGGCGGTGGACAAGCTGCAAACAGACGAGGCGAATGCTGATCTGCACTCTCAATGGTGATTAGAGAGTACACGCATACTTGAAGCTGTTGTATCGTCACTTTTGACGTTCTCAAGCTGGTGCAGGCCACTGACAGGAGCTCTGAACAAGCTCCTAGCTGATCGGATTAAAATCAGCAATGCTGCCAATGCTGAGTGTTTGCCCAAGTGCAAAAAGGCTTTTGTAAGTCAGAAAGTCGTGCTGCAGCAGATCACCAAGCGTCCGCTGCTTGTGCACCAGATTCTGGCTCACAGACTTATTCTTCTTACCAGCGTGAACAATCCAGTAGCGTGGACAACATCATATGTTTGATGCAGACTGAACGGCATGCACATGCAACTGGACAGCAACATGAAACAGGCGGCCTAAAACTCAACACACAAAGTTTGATCACCTCCAGGTCAATTGCTCTTCAGCAGCTGCACCCATATCGCAGACAGTTTAGAGCTCTGCGCAGAAGCCAGAGAGTATCCAGGCAGAATGTCAGAAGGAAACAGCCCAAACCACATATCAGGTGACAAGTAGTTCAGCTGCATTGCCACATGCGTTGCATCTGAAACAGCGAGACAAGAAGTACAACTGATACTGCAGAGGCAGAGGTGCCAGGAAGTTCAAGCAAACAAAGGACAGCCAGGCCAATGTGTCAGCAAGACCAAATTTGGCTAGGGAGCATCACAGCAACTGTGCACAGCTTGCTTGGAAGCTGAGCAGAAGTCATGTTACAGGGGTGAGAGAAAACTGCGCCAGCCTTTTGGTCCATGAAAGCTTAGTGCTGTCAACTTGCAGCAAACGTCATGTCACATTTGCAGGATGTACTGCAAGAGTCTGGAGATTGGTCTCACAGCATACATGCTCATGACTTTAGCAGGTGAGCGCATGCAGATGCACAATGGCTGGCCTAGTTTGCTGCTCCTTCCACAGGCATTATTACTGCAGCATCGCATGTGGTGCTTAGTCATCTCAACCTGCAATACTGAGTGATGTACCGGATGCAGGGCCAGTGCAACAAAACCTTGTGACAGCTTGCACACCTTGGTGCTTTCAAAACTCACTGAAGCTGCTCCATCTGTGCTGCAAGCTCGTGCTGCAGTCCTGAGGGGTAGCATATCACAAACCAGCACTCACAGGTACACGCCCCAGCATGTAGCACCTTTCTGGTCCTCCAGATTGGACTCCAGCCTGTGAAGATCACCACAGCCTCATTCCCTGTTGTGATTTATTGCAGAGCATCAGACGCCAGCTTGCCACTTCACCAGACCAGAAAGCTGCGCATCAAGATGAGGAGGACACAGCAGCATATAACACGACTCCAGTACAAGCAATGGGCAGCTGCAGTGGTGTCTTACGCCTCAAAGGTGACAAAGCCACCAGCCCACCACTGTTCTTTGCTCCATGGGAAGAAGCAGTGTTGACAGAGATGGTTCTCTGCTGCTGCAGCTGGAGTTGCAGACCCAGAACAGCCCAGGCAAGAGGCAGCGGAACGCAGCTGTGCTGCAGTGGCACAAGGACACACAGGAGCAAGCAAGACTTGCTAGGTGAGTTGTTGTAACGTGATTCACGCTAGTTGTTTGCGCAGGCAACCAAGCATTGCTTGCTTGCTGCACTGAGACAATGGCGTCAGAAGTCTCCTGCATGCGACAGGACCTTATTGTTCTGATGTGTGCATTGTCCAGCCTTGGGAAGGCAAACACTGACTTGACAAGCACCAATGGAAAGCAATGCGTGCAGTGATGCATTGACTTGCAGCCTGCCAAGCCTTTGTCGAGTCTAAATCTTTGCTTGTCATGCCATCAATCAGCTGCTATTTGCGTGTGAGTGTGTATCGGTATGTGGTGCAAGCAGGGAGGCTGCTGCACGGGAGCGTTTGGCCATGCTCAAATCCAATGATGTTGGAGCCTACTTGAAGCTGGTACAGTCAGCCAAGAACAGCCGCCTCAGCCAACTGCTGAACCAGACTGATGCCTGCTTGAACAAGCTAGCTGCCAGGTTGAACCTCAAATCAACTGCTCAAGGCTCAAGCGGAAGAGCAGCAGCTGAGACAGCAGGCGCTGGTGGTAAGTAAACAACTTTACTTGCTGTACAGGAATTGAAGTTACTAAAGTTACCCCTGCACCAGATTTCCATGCCCAATGCAAATCCAGCTTGCAAATGCCCGTGGAGCGCAGTGACTTGAGCCTTGAACCATGATAACGTGCTCATACTGCTTTGGCGCAGAGTAGAACATTGTTTTTTGACAGCCTTGGCTGACAGCACCCACCCGACAATCCAGCTTGTAATGCATGCTGACTGAGCTATTTGTGTATGCCCAACAGCCGTGTAATGTCTGCTTGCAGAGAGAGCAGCGCTGCAAGACAGCGGTGAGCGGTGGAGCCAGCTTGCGTGCAGCTTTGAGGCCAACATTGACCAGCAGCCCAGCCTCTTACAGGGTGGTGAGCTGAGAGACTACCAGATGAAGGTTATACCCCCAACAGCTCTGCTGCTGTGCACACTGCTGCCACCTACATCTGTTGTCTCTTATCAGGAAAACAGGCATTCGATTTTCAGCAATCTTACCTGGAGTCAAGCAGGCCACACAGTGTGTGATATATGATGTGACTGCAGGGCTTGAAGTGGATGGTGGCGCTGCATGACAACAAGCTGAATGGCATCTTGGCAGATGAGATGGGCCTAGGCAAGACCATCCAGGTAGAGCAGCAGTCTTGACTTTTGTCAGTGTGCGACTGACACCTTTGCTGCCACACCAAACCTCATCACTCAGATAACAACAGATGCCTGCCTGGTCTGTGGTCATCGTTCTCCTCACCATGTCTGAACTTCAACATGCAAGCATGTGTTAGCCAGCTTACCATGCTGGATTTGTAAGGGCCTCATCAAAACTGCAGATACCCACTATGACATTGTAGCCCTTTATTTTGCAGCAGAACATCCCACAGTCGATGTGGGCCATGCTGCACAGGTGATTGCCTTGGTGGCATATCTGGTCCAAGAGCGTAGGAAGGCAGGTCCCTTCATGGTAGTGGCCCCCTCCTCACTCATTGCCAACTGGGAGCAGGAGTTCCACCACTGGGCTCCATCTCTCAAGCTGTTCTCCTACAAAGGGTCTGCTGATGCCAGAGCAGCCCTCTTCACACAGCAGGTGCTCACAACTCCCTCCTTGTAACCATGACAGCAGCAGTGTGTCAAGCCTGTATGCAGCCACACTGTGCATACGGGCGGTGTGGTTCGAGTCTTGTTGCTTGGCTGAGACCTTGAAGTGATCGTCTTCTGCACCTCAACACCAGCAGCCTGAACAACCTTGGGCTTGCGTATGTATACCACTGACTGCATGTGTGGTGTAAGGACATGGGCTTGCAATTGCTTACTCGCCCTTTGTGCATGCAGATCGTTGGGCGCAAAGCAAGCTTCAATGTCCTGCTGACCAGCTACGACTTCATGATGGGCAAGAATGACAGACCACGCCTGGCCAGACTAGCATGGGAGTATATCATCAATGATGAGGGGCATCGGCTCAAGAACGCTGGCTGCAAGCTGAATGCAGAGATCAAGATGTACAATGCTGCCAGTAGGTTGTTGCTCACAGGTGATTTGGCCTTGCTTGGCAGCATGCCTCTATTGTGATAGTGATAATAACTACAGATATGTTAGCCGGTTTTTGCTAGGTACGGTTTGGCCTTGCTTGATAGCATGCCTCTATTGTGATAGTGATAATGACTACAGATATGTTAGCCGGTTTTTGCTAGGTACCTAGTAGGTGTGTCTGAACCTAATTCATCTACAGTACCAAGTGCTAATGTGCATAGTCAGCGACAATCCTTCTCCAAAGTGTGGACTGCAGACTAAGGTGTTATGTTGCATGCTAATGTAATGTTGAAGTGTTATGTGGCGTGCTAATGTAGTGTTGAGGTGTTAGCTTGCGTGCCAATGTAGTGGTGAAGCGTTGTGTTGTGTGCTAAGGTAGTTTGGGCATGCAGGCACACCAATGCAGAACAAGCTGGAGGAGCTGTGGTCTCTGCTCAACTTCCTCATGCCATCCCTGTTTGGCTCCTCTGAAGAGTTCCAGCAATGGTGAGCCTGCTGATGGCCACACCTCATGGCAGCTTGCTTGCTGTGGTCCCTTGATGTACAGACATGCATCCTGTGAGATTACTCAATGTCTGTTGATGGCGTGAGAAGCCCCAACATATGCATCTCTTTGCAGCACCCATGTGGTACACAACAATAAGACCTGTGTCTAGCAAACTCATGCCTCAGCTCAGGCACTGAGCACTCAGCCAAGCTTTAGAATTGTATAACTCTGCATGTTCATGTGCAGGTTTGCTGCTCCTGTCAAGTGTAAGTGCATGATGGAGGATGATCAGAGCAATGGGTCTGCCATGCTTGATGAGGAAGAGTCTCTGCTGGTGACCAACCGGCTGCACCAGGTGCTGAGGCCCTTCATGCTGCGCCGCCTCAAGGAGTCTGTAGCCAAGGAGCTGCCCCAGAAGGTGCGCTTCAGACTTGCCCTGCTGCCCCACTGCCTTGGCCGCCCTTGCCCTGCCCATCCTGCCCTGCACTTACTGAGCCCTGCTTTGGCTGCCAGTGGTTGGTGTAGCTTGAACTCTGATGCTTCACAGTCACTGAGATCAGCACCTCTACAACACCAAAGCACTGTTTTTGCAGCAGCGCCCAACCCTGCATGCCATGAACTATCACAAAAGCTGTCTATCAAAACTGATTCCCACTGAGAACATGTCAAGGCCTCAGTAAGGTGGCCTGAAATGTTGTCCCCTATTCACATTAGTACATGAGGGGTGACACATGACTTGGTCCTGCTGGTGCAGATTGAGCGCTTGGTGCCTTGTCAATATTCAGCATACCAGCTGGCTCTGTGCCGTCTCGTTGAGGGTGAGGTAGAAGCCAGTGAGAGCGCCACTGCCACCAAGACTCTGAAGAAGATCAACAACACCCTCATGGAGCTGCGCACGATCTCCAATCACCCTCTCATAAGGTCTATACATCTTTCTCCTGTCTATGTCTCACCTGCTTAGACAAAATTTGAGACCTAGATTCTTGTTTCGTTCTTCCATACACCATAATCCAATGCATTATGACAGATGCTGTATTGCACTGTCGCTCTTGAGCTGTATCATTTATGCATGATGAGGTGTACCACGCATGGCTGCTCGTTCCATGACTGTGCTGACATGCCAAATTCACAATGCCTGGGCTATCAGCTGCATCCAAATTTGAAACTGCAGCACTCTGGAGCAGCCAGTTTAAAAGATTGCTGACATGAGTTAACACTTTGTGTCTTTTGTGCAGTCGTCTGCATCCAGAGGGTGCTGAATCACAGCTGGCAGCACATCCTCAAGGCCTGCCACCAGAGGTCAGCCTGTGCGGCAAGATGGAAGTCCTTGACAGAATGCTGGTCAAGCTCATAGCTGCAGGACACAAGGTAGCTGACTGCAGCTTTCCGCACAAAACACATGAATGAATGTCCTGAAGATGCTAGTCTGTCGCTGGCGGCTTATGCCCTGTGGGCTGCGTAGTAGCTAAACTATACGTCTGGGCATTGTTTGACAGCTGTGCACCAGCCTGCTTGGGCCGTCTACAGTCAATAAGCGTTCCAGCAGCTTGACATAACACTGCGCCTCTATTTGCATATCTCATGCGCACCAGATGCATTGCAATGGCGCACCTTTGGGCACCCACCTTGTCCATGTCACATTAATAACAATATTAATTGACCAGGAACCTGAATGACAGGGTATTAAAGAAACACTGCGCGAGTCTCTGGTGGAGGTTTCAGCTTGTCTGTCCTGCGCACAGGTGCTGCTGTTCAGCACGATGACCCGAGTGCTGGATGTGGTGGAGGACTACCTGGACTGGCGTGGCTTTGACCACCTGCGCCTTGATGGGGCTGTGAGCAGCGCTGACAGGGGTGACCTTGTACAGCGCTTTAATGCACCAGGCAAGCACGCCTAGCTGCTTCATGCACACAATGCAGGCTGTATGGCAGTTTGCTTTTGGCCATTGTAATCAGCAGGGCAGATGGTGCTCAGAGGAGACTTGGTCTGAGATGTCATTCTTGTGTTCAGACAGCTATTCTATGCAGAGAAACAAACCTATGTCTGACAGACAAACTTGCTGCTAAAATCTTGTCAAAGTGTTGAGGCTACACCATCCCAGCAATTAGAGGTCATCAAATGGCATAATGGCTGATAAATTTGTGCAATGGTGCGACAGGATCTGCAGTGTCTGTGTTCCTGTTGAGCATGAGGGCCCGGGGTGTGGGTCTCAATCTACAGGCGGCAGATACAGTCATCATGTATGACACTGATTGGAACCCCCAGATTGACCTTCAAGCACAAGCCAGAGCCCACAGAATTGGACAGAAGCGTGAGGTAAGCAAAGCCTCATTCCAGCTGAAATGTGGGGTGAACACATGCATGAGCTGTACATGCTCCAGCACAGTACGTTGGAGCAAAGCATAGTGGAACACAACACAGCACAGCACAGCGCACTTGTGACAGCATCACAGCTCACAATGTTGCTCATGCAGCAGTGCTATGTGGTCCTACCTGACTAAAGTTGCCACTTGCTCGCTCTTTGCCCACAGTCCTACAACTTTCTACGTCTGCTCTTGCAAACCTTTCTGACCTTCAGCCAATCTTTGCCAAGATTTCCAGAAGCTCGCCTCTCTTGAGGCATACTGAATGACACCACAACCATGGCCAGAATCTGCCAGAATCGCTTGGGCTTCTGGCATGTTCAGTCAGCTGCCAACAGTGTCTTTATGCTGCAAAGAAACTTTTGCTGAGCGTCGCTCAAAGATTGACCTTCAAGCTATGCGAATGTGATGTGCAGGTGTTGGTGTTGCGCCTCCAGACAAAGGGCAGTGTGGAAGAGCGTGTTCTGGAGACATCTGCGCAGAAGAGGAGCCTTGCTGATAGATCAATCACAGGTACGTGCTACTCAGTTGCAGGCAGCAGGTGCAGCAGCCTTGCACACTTGTGTTGCTGACCACTTTTAAATATGTGTAAGTCTGTACACCAGTCATCAGGATTCTGTCAACAGCCATAAATTCGGTAGCTGGGCTTTCACTGCCATGCATATTGTCAAACGCTGGTAAATGAGCAGTTGTGCAGATCACTACTTATCTTTGTATGGCAGGCGGGTTCTTTGATGGGAAGACTGGAGCAGATGAGAGGCGTCAGTACTTGTTAGACCTCTTCAAGCGCTCTGCTGAACAAGACACTGAGGACACAGGTGCACAGGCCCTGAGCAATGATGAGGTAATCCTCCCGTACATTGTATAACCATGTCATCACAGCAAATCTGCTGCAAATTTGTTGTCAGGAACAATCTGTTGGATAGGCAACAGTTGGTCGCTTCATCTTGATCATTCATGGCAGGGTGGTGCTATGTCAGTTGGCTCCTCAGGAGGGAGCTGAACAAAAGGCTGAGCTTGATTGACTGACTCGTGGATGGGTGCATAAATGAATTGACTGATGCATCGGCTGCCTTTTGGCATGATTTTACCTGTCTCACTGGTGTCAGCTGCCTTCATCCCATGCTACAGGTGTGCATACCTGCAGACTTCGTGCCACATTGGAGTGCCACATGGTGACCTGATTAGCTGTCAACCTGCTTCAGCTGCAGCATGCAGTAAGTTTGCCTGCAAGTGCAGGTGAATGCACTTCTGGCCCGAGGAGACTCAGAGCGTGCTCTGTTTGCCAAGTGGGATGCAAAGGCTGAACACACATCACTTCAGCAGCCGACATGCAGCACATATGCATCTTACCAGGTGAACTATTGGATCTTCCTGGCCCGCTTTACAAATGCAGGACTCATAGCACTACATCTGCCATGTATCAAATGAGGGTACACGTTGTTGAAGCCTGTGCCGCGGTCTGGTCATTGATGTCGTCAGGATGTCTTCTGTTGTTGTTGAGTAACAGCGCTGCCAGGCCAGTACAGCATTAGGCAAGTGCAAGTGCATGGGTGCAGGACCTGGTCATGCTGCGCCTTGCCACACGAGAAGCAGCTGCAGGACTGATTGCAGAAGCTGAGGCAGCTGCTGAGGTTAAAGATGCTGATGAGGGCAAGGAGTTTGGCAGAGGCAAGAGGCTGCGGTATGCTACCACCAATGCATGCTGAACCATGCAGCAAGAGCTCTCTTGCGCACATGTGTACACTGGTGCAGCATCTTGATTGATTTTCTTGCAAAGTGTTAAGAAACGTATTTTTCAGCTGATGAACATTCTTAAGGCAACTACAATCTGCAGGGAGCATGGAGTGAATGCAGTGACAACATTCACCAAGCAACCTGGAGCACAGCTGACTGAAGTGGCCATGCATCACAGGAAGCCGCCTCTTCCACTTGCCAAACACAGGTGTGCACTTGTTGCTGCCAGTACAGTACCGTTGTACGAAAAGAAAGAGTGTCAAAGCATTTCAGTAAGCCATGCGCATAATGCACAAGCAGCAAGCACATGTGCATCGCTGCTTAGTTGTCTAAATGCTCTACATCAGTAAAGTTTTGAAATGCTCTGCATTGGTTTAAGACTGTCTGCTTATGCAGGAAAATGGTGAGCACAGAAGAATGAGTGCAACGATCATGGACAGCCACAATATCTGCTTGCACGCCATGTGGCACTTGCCAGATAATTATAAAGTATCAGATGTACAGGCTTCAACACGATTAATTCTGGAATTGCTGCGTCGCTTCATGACGGACAATGACAAGTGCGCTTAGTAAGGGTCTGACCGGACTATTCTTGGATAGAAACTGATCAGTCTCACGTAATGCTGTGTCGGGCATGGCGTGCATGCCACATCATGGCACCCCGAACGCCACCGCTAGTGTCCAGGCATTCAAAGGCGACCGCGACAGCAGCAAGCACAGTTGCTTTCTTTCGGCATCCCGGCTTTGTGGTGTTGCTTGCTGCGTCCTTCTCACAAGCAGTCTACTCCCGCCTTCCGCCAAACAGTAGCTCGCTTGAGCCGACCAGCTTGCAAACCTCACCACCACTTGACAAGCCGCTTGACCTGCATACAGCTGTTCGGCCTGCACAGCGTCGTTGGCCAACCTCACTGCAGTTGCAAAGGCCTCTCGCTAGGGTGGCAACAGCAATACTGTGTTGCCTGCCTCGTTGGTGAACTTCAGCCGCGGGAACAAGCTCTGCATTTGAAAAAGGTTGTACAGCAAAGCTCAGCCTAAGCTCAGGGTGCGTACTCTTTGCCTCTGCTACCGTTGCAAAACGTGCTTACGTCGCACAGTCAGTGGATAATGACGCTCTTGTCGCAGACTGCCGCTGCCTGCTCATAACTTGTGCGTTTGAACGCGCGCCTGCCTGGACTTGAAGGCCGTCGGCAGCCGACAGCCGCTGTTCTCACATTTGTCCGCTTTGCAGTGGCTTGTGGCGGCCAAGCATACCAGCAGGCCTGACTAACAGCCTACACGATGCTTCGGCTCAGCTGCAGACTGCTGTCTTTGAGACTGTTGGCGTTGCTGCTCGTGTCCAGACGAGGTATTGCAAGGCAGCTGCAGGATTCATCAAGCAGCAGCAGCAGCACAAGCTCTATCCCATCACAATGGATCACAGGCATTGCAACGAACTATGGAGGCCCCTCTCAAGGCATGGATCCTGGAAGCCCTTCCTATGGCACCAGTGACGTGAGTTTTGTGCACTGCCTCTGCTTCACCAAACATGCGGTGACTGGTCGATTGCTTGCTTCATGTTCCTGCTTTGTTGTGGATGCTTACAATGCTCAAAACTGCGAGTTGGTGCTTTGGCTATCTGTCAGACTAATCAAGCCTAAGTATTGCAACTCTGCATGTTGTTGAAACAAATTTGGCAATGCAGGGAAGTTGTGGCTATGGTGATCTAAGCAAGACAGCTTACCCCTTCTGGAGTGTGGCAGCATTGTCCACACAGAACCAATTCTACCTGGCAGGTCCTGCCAATGGTTGTGGAGAGTGCTTTGAGATTCAGTGCCTCAACAGTGAAGGCCAATTTGCAGTGAGTCTCGCCAGTCATTGTAAAGATGCCTGCCACACATGTGACAATGTGTAGCTAGCCTAGGTCACATGCTCTTGTAGACAATGCCATCATCACTGTATGCTTTGCAGGGCCGTTGCAACTCTGATCCCAGTCAGCAATCCACAACCGTGATGATCTCTGATGAATGTCCAGAATGTGAAGCTAATCACATTGACATGCAGGTTTTGACTTTCAACAAGGTGGGTACCACTGCATGGCATTGCTTGATGGCTGCTCTATGACACACAGTGGTAAATACTAGCAAGCACGTCTGCAGATTCACCCCTGACCACAAAGTCTTTGCGTTCACTGCCATGCATTCAACCTCGTGCACAATGAGCAAGGGTTTGCCAAACTGCAGATAGCACCAATGCTCAATGGCAGGATAGACATCCAGTACCGCAGAGTAGAGTGCACGCCACCTGTACCTGTGAAGGTGCAGATTGATGGAAACTCTGGCACAGGAGGCTGGCTCAGGCTAGCTGTCACGGTATGCAGCTCTTGCTTGACTTGATTTGCAATTGTACCTGGGCACAAAGTTCCTGCTGCGTATGCACACACTTTGCACCCTCTGCTATGCATGTATGCTTGTGCAAGTTTGATGTAAATTGGGTTGTACATTGTGCCTTGTATACCATGCTGTAGTAGAACCTGTGCTGCTGAAGTGCGCATCAAGCCAGCCAAGTCAGTATCGCATACCTGACAAGTCTGGCTCTTTGCAGACAAACGGTGGCAGCGGGGGCGTAAAAACAGTGCAGGTGAAAGGCCCAAACAGTGGCTGGGAAGGACTGAGCAACACTTTTGGCGCTGAATGGGAAATTCCCAACCAGCCAAGCTTACCGATAGACCTACATGTCATTTCTGACAGTGGGCAAGAGGTGAGCACAGCATATACCTCACACACACACCCAGCACAACGCGCTTAGTCAAAGACTTCTGTGACTGTGCTTGCAGCTTGAATATGTTCTTCTCATCCATACAGTGCACACATGATCCGGGTTTGCAGGGTAGAGCTCAAGCCTACTGGATGCATGTGCTGCATTGCGTACAATAGGCGTTTCTGCATGCTTGTCTGCGGGCCTACAGTTAGCCTGACCCAGCACAGCATGTGATTTGCATTTTTATCTTGCTTGCATTTCTGTCTCGCTCTCAAGCACATGCTGTTGTCTGGCTGAGCATCCTTGTGGCAGCACTGTAGGGGATGTTGCTTGCATTGTCATGTCATGCCTGAGAGACCTGATGATGATGCAGATCACCGCATACGGCGTCATAACAAAGAGCGGCCAAACAGGTACAGTCTCAACCAATCAGCAGTTTGCCTTCAATGGTGCGCCTAGTTACTCAGAGGCGTCCTCCATTGGCTCCACCTCATCATCACCCTCAAGTGAAGGCACGCCTGCGTCCAGTTCATCTGGATCATCCTCAAGCTCCAGTGTCGTACAGTCAGCAGCAGCATCTGCTGGACCAACAGCCTCCGCAGGAGGTGGACAGGTAAACACTGTGCAGCTTGACTCATCTGACATCATACAAGGCCAGTATAGCTCACTATGGTAGCAGTGTTGCTTGCATCCAATACTTGCATCTGAATCTGCTGCAAAAGCACCTAAGGGCGTGTTCCATCCTTGGAGCTTGAGATGTTGAAATGCCAGTTCAGATAGGTCACTACTGTAGCAGTGACTGCAGTGCAGCATCTCTGTGCAACAGTGTTCTGCGGATTGATGCAATGCAGTGAAACTAAAGTAGGGCATGCTTGTGATTTGACAAATGCTGTCCTTGCTTGCAGGTCTCCGCATATGATGGGCCACCTTCATCACCAGCTTCTTCGTCTTCCTCAAGCAGTTCTTGCAATGACATTGCTCCAAGCAGCAGCACCTGTGCACAGCAGAAAGGGTGGGGCAAGTGCAACTCAGGCTTTATGACGGTCACTGGCTCTAGCACGCCGCATGGCTTTTGTGCAAAGACTTGTGGGCGGTGCTGAGCCAGACTGAGTCAGATTGTGTGTATTTATACACTGCAAATTTTGGATTAGTTGGACAGGCTGGGTGATTTGGCTCAGCTATGGCTTTGCTGATGAATAAGCTTGCATATCTGGAAAGCAACTTACATGTCAGCCGCACAGCACTTTCTGCCAGTACTCTGAATCCAGATGTAGATGTTGCTGCAGGTCCTCAAGAAACAAATCAACCCAGTGCTGCAAGTCAGCTTTGTTGCAGTGAGTGTTCATTCGGTCAATTATGCTATGTTATCTGACTGCCTGCCTCTTGCTTGTTGACAATAATTATTAGAACCTCACAACACAGCCAAGAGTACCACACAACTGCTTGCTGTTCAGTAGTTTCCAAGCATGGTGTTTCTTGCCATGCACTTTGTATATCTAGATTGAATAGCCAGCTTCTTTCATTTGAATCAAGATAGATTGCCGACACCAGACAGACAGCCTGTAGATGCTTTGCTTGGCGGTAGTTGAGGTGCCTATGTGTCATAAGCATAACAATTGATTGCCTATGGTTATGACCATGTGTAAGCATTCCATATCTACACAGTTGTCGTAAAACATACTGCATGGGTTGAGCTGTTTCTCCACTATCAGGCCAATATTGCCTTGCCCTGGGCTGTGTTCTATATGGGCATGCAGGGTTACTCAAGTGTGTGACACACTGTACTCACTTTCACCAGTCGGGAAGCATTGCATTGAAGCATTGCGTCAAAGCGTGGCCTGCCAAGGATGAATGCCAAGCGCTATGTGCCTGCAACAAGTTGATGAGCATGATGCAACGCTTATGTAGCTGTTGGGCCAGGTTTGGCTGACATGCATCTTGTCACAGCGTTGTCCACTGGCATTGAGATGGTCATATGGCAAGTTTGTCAGCATCAGCACCAGCTGCAATCTACACGCTGAAGAGGTAGCGCAAGAAAGCTTTTTGCCCGCATAGCTATAGCTGTACAGGTGTCAACAAGTTGTGTGAGGGCCTAGCTGTACATTGCGGGCAACCTGCAACCACATGACCTCTGCATCCCCTGCTTCTGCATTAAGATCATTTCTCAGGCTAGCAAGCATTGAGACAAGTTGTTGAATGCGTTCTGCATCTGTGAGGTGAAAGGCACTGGTTGTGCGCCTGCAATAATAACCTACCAGGCGTGTACAGTTGCTAGTGTGTGCAACAGCATGCACCCTTCTTACTTTGTCATGTGACATGACAGTCAATTTTACTTAGAGCATACATGCGATGATCGCATGAGCTGCATCAGCTGATTTCTGATGCTACAATACGACCTGTAGTCAGATGTGGTGCACATGGACTGTTGATCAGGCACAGTGCACATGCGCATGCGCATGCGTAAGCTCAATTCAGCTTGCAGACATGCACTTTGTAGGCTCTGCCTGAGAACCCCTCTATGTCATGTTTCAGTGAATTTGAATGTCATGGTCGTCCCTAATGAGCAGATGGTTGGTTGATCTGCTTGCTCTTCAAGCTCAACATTTATTGTTATCATACGAGTTCTGTGGCTGGCACATCACCACATCCTGTGCTGCACAATTTCAAGTTGCAAGGCTGCGGCCATGGCGTAAAGCTTCCGGTGTGGCATGCAGTTGCAGCAAGCAAAAGAGATGTGCTGTGGTCTGACTAGGTGAGTCAGCTGGCGCATGACGCTATCACACTTGCGCAATGGCCATGATCCTTTGGATTTCCCTTGAGCCACAAGTCAACGCCGCTGCTGCCGCCGTAGCTCAAAGTCAAACACAGGTCTCACAGTCTGACTGCAACCTGCTGTATGTCTGTCAGCATGCGCGTTGCCGTTCACGTGTGGCAAAGCATGCACAGCAGGCCGGATTGGTAAGCAGTCTGTGCACAACTGCGCCTGACCAGCGATAGCGCCATAACGACAGACGCTCATTAAAGGCGCACGTTGACCCCGCACATACACAGCTGCAGCACTTTGTGAACTGCCACACGCTTCACACAGCTTTGAAGCCATTGTCCTGCATTAGCCCCCAGCCGTGTCACTGCAGAGCAACCAAGTGCCGTCGCCGTTTGTGCACAACAAACCATTTTGCCCACAGCGATCCGTCTTCATCTGTGAGTTGCATTGCGTTGATTGCGTTGAACAGAAGAGCTTTGCAGTCAGACCGCCGGTACATTCTAGTCGGTGCAGCTCCAGCACAGTCCCGGTTCGAAAGTCCGTCAGACTCAGCTTTGTCCCAGGGCGGGTAAACAGCTTGTCCAGAGCATTGTCTTCATCTGAAGCGCCGCTGTCAGCTGCTAGAAGGACTGCAGCTGCTTTTGCTGTCTCCGGCCGCACCTTTGCCTGGTGCCAAGCCGAGCCTAACCAACCAGTTTGTCGTGATGCAACGGCGGCTGCAGTTGCTCCTGGCTGGTTTGATACTCTGCCTCAGTCCAGTGAACAGTGCCAGAGAGCTTCGCGCCAGCTCCAGCTCCAGCTCCAGCTCAGACTCCAGTGCAAGCGCCAGTGCAGGCTCCGGTTCCAGCTCTGGATCTAGTTCCAGTGCAAGCTCTGGCTCCAGCTCAAGCTCTGGTTCTGGCTCCAGTCCAAGCTCTGCCTCTAGCAGCTCCAGTCCAAGCTCCTCTGGTTCCTCCAGCTCTGCCTCATCAAATTTGCCATCTTCCTGGAACACAGGCATTGCAACCAACTATGGTGGACCTTCACAGTCAATGGATCCCTACACGCCAAGTTATGGCACATCCGATGTGAGTGCACAGACGCTACTGTGTAGATCGATTACTTGAACTTTTGTGTCCTTGCGCTGGCCAAGATGTACAACACAGTGCTGCGCCTTGCTGCTTGCTGCTTGCAAAGTGTGGACGAGCATGGCATATCAAATGTCAGCGTTGGCGTTCACATACCTGTAGCATACGTCTGTCACAAAGTTGCTTGCGTGATCACTTTTGTCTCTGCATATGCATTTCTTGTTTAAAGGTGCTCATACCTTTCCTCCCAAAGGGAATGTGACTGCAGGGCTCTTGTGGCTATGGAGTGATGGACAAAACCAAATACCCCTACTGGAGTGTCGCAGCTCTGTCCCCATCCAACCCTTTCTACATTGCTGGTCCTATTGCTGCCTGTGGACAGTGCTTTGAGATTCAGTGCCTCAATTCTGGAGGCCAGTTTGCGGTAGGCTGCAGTCACCTTACCCTCTACAACAAGTGCAGCCATCCTCACCAGTATGCAACTTCATGCACTGCGCTTATGTACCAGTAACATGGACACTGGCTGTGGACAGCTGGCAATACCATGGGTAACATGCTTGGTTATGTTTGGCCGTTGAGGTAGCTGCTTTGAGGCAATACCATGCCATGCACATGCTGTAAGCACTGCTGACCAGTGCTATCACTTTCCTGCACCGCCATGCACCCTTTACTGTGTGTCCCCTTGCTTAGTCAGGCATAGACACATGTGACATGTGCCTGCAGGGACGATGTAACTCAGACCCCAGTCAGAGGTCCACAACAGTGATGATCTCAGATGTCTGTCCAGAGTGTGAGGCTGACCACCTTGACATTCAGGCTCTCACCTACAACAAGGTATAATTTCAGGTCGTGTAAGCTTTGTTAGTGACTTGGTAATTCTAGCCTCTAACATGAAACAATGCCTATTGCTTCCGGCTGAGCTTTGCCAGCTTTTCAACAGTGCCTTCATCACTGGCAGAAGTTGTGGCATGCATACTCAGAGTCTGTAGATGGTGAGGTTCATGCAGTATTGTTGCCTGCAATTCTGACAAGTGTTTGCGCTGTTCTGTGCAGATTGCACCAATGCTGGGCGGCAGGATTGACATCCAGTACCGGCGGGTCCAGTGCACACCACCAAGCAACCTAGTGGTCAACATTGACCAGAACTCTGGCACAGGCGGCTTCCTCAAGATGAGCGTCTCGGTAAGCACAGCATCTCTGTGCATGATACTGGTCAGTCTGCTTCCCAACAATAGTGTCAGGAGTCAGCTTGCATAACAGAACTCAATTACTGCATCAAGCCCTGCGCCCAATGTCAGTGTGCTGGTGATCTCCATTGAGCCTTGTTCAGAACTCTTTGTGCATGATTGGCACCTGATGCGCTGTTGCGCCCCAGGCCTACCTGCATGCCCATCCATTAGAACCTGACTTACAGGTCTATGTACATGGCACTGCTTGCAGGGTATGCTCATGCACTGCTTCCTGGATAGCAGTGACATTTGTTGAGATGCTTGTCTCTTGTTATGCAGACTGCTGGTGGCAGTGGCGGCATCTCAAGTGTGCAAGTGAAGGGCCCAAACACAGCCTGGACTGGCTTGCATAATCTGTATGGAGCTGAGTGGGAGCTGGACACCCAGCCTCAGCTGCCCCTTGACATTCACATCATTGCAGACACTGGTGCAGAGGTAAGCAGTGATGCCTGCAACCGCTGTGACAGGATGTATCACTTTTACAGCAATGCCAAGGCACCCGTACAAAGTACTGTGCCTGTTTTGAGATCCCAGGAAGATTGCCAGGTCCCTGGTAAGTAGAGGTGCTGCACAGCTTGCCTTAGACAGCAGGAACAGCATCCTCCAATGTGTGCAGGCTGTATGCTGGTGTCTTGCACCCTGTGCGCTCTGAGCCGCTGTTGCTATGAGTGGCACAGCGGCTCAGAGCGCACATCTGTTACATAGCTCCACCAGGCTTGCAGCACTGACTTTGTACCTGCTGTCTGTACAGGTAACAGCTTTTAGTGCCATCACCCAGAACGGTGTAACAGGCGTCTTGCCGACAGGCGTGCAATTCACTTTCAGCGGCCCTCCAAGCTATGATGAGGCCTCCAGCATTGACTCATCAGGGTCATCTGCACCTTCATCTGCACCTTCATCGACACCTTCATCGACACCTGAGTCACCACCTGAGTCATCTCCTGAGTCATCCATACAGTCAGACATCGCATCAGCTTCTGCAGGAGGCGCAAGCGCATCAGCTGGTGGATCTTCTCAGGTGAACGCCTGTCAGTGCGCGCTGTCACTGCAAGATGCTGTGAATCATGTTTCTGCTGGCGCTCTATCAACTCAGCATTTTGGAGTATGGCTTTGCTGATGCCATGGTCAGGTGACAGCTGCTACGCTAAGTTACAGCAACACATAACAACACGCACAAAGCACAGCACTGACATGTGGAAGCTTTGTGTTGTAGGTGAGTGCATATGATGGACCAAACCCTTCCTCCCCCAGTGGTGGTAGCAGTCCTTCAAGCTCACCAAGTAGTAGCAGCAGCAGTTGTAACGATACTCCACCAGGAACATATACCTGCTCACAAGAGAAGGGCTGGGGTCACTGCAATCAATCATGGATGACGAAACCATCCTCCAGCAACCCAAAAGGGTTCTGTGCCAAGACTTGCGGCAAATGCTGAGTGGTGGTGGCGGCTATAGTGCGGTGTTATATAGTAAAATGATAATTGAGCGGATCTGTGTATGCGTTGTGTGCTGCTATTGACACCCAGGCTGTTCCAGCACAGGGCTTGGCTTGATAAAAGTGTTATTGATATCATGCTTTGTATCTGATTGAAAACATTCCTTAGAAGGTAGATAGATGGCATGTACATGGCCTGCCTGTCCACTCCTGTTGGTATAGGACCAAATAGGATGTGCCTCACTGCCAGGCACAATTCAATGGCCTTTGCCAAACATGCTGGGTACCAACAAGAGTGTTGTGGCTGTCCCTAGATTGGACTGAAAATTTGTCTGAGAGGTATATATAACTGTCAGGCAATTATGCTCATCTCATATGTGTTCTGCATTTAGTTTAGAGAGCTTGGGCAGAGGGTGAAGGTTGCATGAGCCCCTTGTTTCCAATTACAGCATGCAAGAACTACTGCAGGATCAAGCTATCAGAACCGTCACTTATGATTTGATTCTAGGCTGAACGAGTGCTATCTGGGACACAGATGATAGTCAGAAAGCACAAATAGGTATGGCAAGCGTTGAATTGATATTTCAAAGCTTCCTACAAAATCCTGTAAGAATCACAGTCTATTGCAAGCTGCTCTGTGCAATACACATGCTCATAATGTGCAACATGAGTGTTAAGTTGTCTGATGGTAACAAAGCCTCATCATGGCGATTGTTTATCAGATAGCATGCTGCAATGATGGTATTTGCGCTGAATGTACTCGAGTTGTCTAGCGAGCCACTGCAGCTGTGTGACACATGCTGCAAGTTGGCTACAAGGTGTACAGGGTGAGATATACAAGGGAGCACAAGAAGCGGGTAAAGCTGCCTTAAATCATAAGCAGCAGCAGCAGCACAGTTGCAGCAAGAACATGGTACACAAAACCTGCTATAGTTCACTCATATATGTCCATGAGCAGCAGCCCGCAATGGGAAAAAGGGCACAAAGGTGTGCAGGGGCTATATCAGCTGAGTACACTCCTTGGCACTTGTGGCTGAGACGCAAGGTCCAGCACTGCCTGCTTGCCAACCATAACCTGCTTGCGCATCACTGACTTGAGCACATGCTCAATCTCTGCCCCCTGCAGGCCGCGCCTATGTTCACTATTGCATTCTGCCTGCCAGCTACTGAGGATACAGAGGTGTGGCATGCGCACACATACTCAAACATCTGTGATGCATGTGCATCTGTTGGAAGCGTCCCAGTAATGGTATCAGGCACCAGCACAGCATGGATGTGCAAGCATTGCTTGTAGCAACCATGACGCAACAAATCATGGCACACCGTTGTCTCACCTTGTACATGACATTAGACTGGAATTCATCCCTGAGTGCCGTGTATGTCTCCCTGAGTAGCTGGTCAATGACTGGAGTTACATGTCTGGTCAGCTCTGCTTGTTCTGGTGATGTGGCTTGACTAGCTGACTTGGACTGCAGGCTGCGCAGCTGCTGGCGAAGATGGGTGGACTCCTTGACAGCACCAGCAGTTGCTGACTCTGCTGCCAACAGCTGCTCTCTCAGGCTTGTCAGCTCCTGCACAGGTCAACAGGTGTGCATTTGATGTTCTGTAACATGGCCTGTGGATGTGTCATGGTCATTTGCATCTGTGAGCCCAGACCGTCACTGATGCATGCACACCAGACCTGCCACTGTGAACGCATGCTGCTGCAAGAACTGCAGCGAAATGAGCTGCGACTCTGCATTTGTTGCAAAGTGCTTGTGAGTACTGTGTTGGTTGTTTGGGCAGGTATGAGTCATAAGTCATGCTTGGTAAATATGCAGAGACAGCCATTGACTGGCTGTCATGTACAGCTGGCAGTGCTCGGCAGCATACACAGAATTTTGCAGTTCATGCCTGGCACGTCATTGTGCACCTGCTGCTTGTGCCTGAGGTGGTTTGTCTCCTGTTGCGCTGCAGCTGTGGCAGCCTGTGCTGCATGGAGCTGCTCACTCAGATTGCTGACCTGGGTGGCAAGCCTGCCAGCCTCCCCTTCATGTGGGCCTGCATGAGCCTGCTTTGCACATCCAGTATCACACCACATGGTGAAGATGTATGTTTGGTGTTGAAATCTGGGCAGACAATTATCAGCATTACCAACAGCATCACTGTGTTGATTACTGAGCAGCAGGTGTATAGGAGTATGCTCTGGCGGTTTGCAATTCAAGTCAAGACTGCAATACGTGTCGCACAGAAAGTCTGGAAGATACCGAACATCTTCTCAGTGATTGCTGCGGGTATATGGCTTTTGGATGATGGCAAGTGTACCTTGTGGGCCAGTTGTTCACCCACCGAGTCTAGCTGTTTCCGCACAGCTGCGCCGATAGAGCTACTTTCAGACCTGGAAGCTATGTCAGCAGTTGCAGGGGCCTGTGCAAGAGGGTGCTGCAAAGTGGCCTCGACCTGGGATATAAGACTGTCCATCTGTTGATCATGCTCTATGTCTGCTGAAGCATCATGGTCACTGCCACGGTGTGCAGAAATCAAGCTTGGAAGAGGTTTGTGACCTGACGTGGTGAGACCGAGGTGCTTTGCTACGCTGTCCAGCTTTTGGTGGAGGTGCTGCAGACTGTCAAGGACCAAAGACTGCTCATGGTCGATGTGTGCAATGATCTCTGAGTCGGTGTGATTCTCAGTATCTGCAGACAAGCAACAAGCGTAAGTGGCGCAATTTGTCCTTATACGCATTTCACATAAGCTATCTACGGTGACCCTGGTTCTAACAACCCACAGCGGTCAGTGACTACCACGTAAACGTGCACTTAAGTATGCAGTAAACGCAGTCCCATGCGCCACAGACTAGCAGCAATTCTTATGCAGCAGTGTTCATGGAGATGTCTTGACAACGCTCACACCTGGGACTGATGCTGGCTGCACATCCCAAGATTTGCCAGGTTCCATGGAGGACTCACCATTGTGCACGCTTGAGGTGCGAGTCTGAGCTGGGCTAAGCCATTCAGGAGCCTTGGCTTCAGCCGCAAGCCTGGAACCCCCTCTCAACAGGGCAGCTGCCAGTGAAGGCCCCACTCCAAAAGCAGACCCAGTGGACTTGTCTGATGCTGTCCTGTTGAGGCAATCAGGCTGTGTCAGTCTCAGATCAAATCAGCTCCATTTGAGCCATGCCTCACTGATGCAGAGGAGGATGATGACATGAAAGGGAGACAAAAAAACATATGTATATCTGAGTAAACCTTACCTTGGCTGCAACAGGGCAAGTGCAGACCTTTGTCCACTTTATGCAAAGAGCCACTGCACAGTTGTTGTGTTGTGCATACAGAAGGATCAGTTAACAGAACAGCACAGGTGCTGTCATGCTATGCAGGCTGCAAAGTGCTCAGCTGCGATTCAAGGCTGTCATAAACAGGGAGGACAGCAGCCCAGGACATGCCTGACCAAACCTCTGGGGTCAGCAAGCCTGTCATTGAGCACTGGCACTTCACCAAAGGGCCTGTCTGGACCTAATGATGACTGGCTATCTGCTGAGCCTTTCCGCTCCAAAAGGACCTCGTCTGGAGCAGAAAAACTGTTCTTTCTGCTGTCTGCAATAATCTGCAGCAGCATCAGCTGCATATCAGTCTGTTGTCTTATGCAAGGCAGCCTGTCGATCAGCCAGGGCTCCTGGGCTCCTGGATACAGTACAAGTGTCACAAGCTGGCTGTCTGGAAGCAGGTTGTGTGGCACCTGCACACTATAGGGATTTGTCGGCGTTAATGATGCTCCCAAGGCACTCATCCCAGATCCTCCCGAGCCAGTAGTTCGCTGCAGGCCCCTTGAGGCAGGTTCTTTGTTTGTGCGAGCACTACTGCCGACCGAGCCGTTTACCTCCCTGTAAGGATTGTCAAAGACCTGGCCAGAAAGCACATGCGGTCGCAGGAATGGCGATGCATCACGCTTCGTCGGCTGGCTGGAACCTGCTGACATGCCGACGTGACGGCACAAGATTTCGAGGTCGCCCGAGTCAGCTTCGAACCTGCCTTGCTGTCATCGTTTCATTTGCGTTTGTGCTTCGCAAGCGTTGCATTCATTAAACATTCCAGACGACGTTCGAAGC
>JAABUP010001400.1_pt1 | contig 50475 bp, 89 predicted proteins | sample 5559201 | NCBI WGS metagenome assembly JAABUP01 (sample SAMN10711887, study PRJNA513373) | rock metagenome | isolation source: Antarctica rocks | place: Antarctica | reverse complement strand
AGCAAGGCAGCGCCAAGAAGAATCGTCCTGGCAAGGCTGAAAAAGGTGACAAGCTTGATGACATGGTGGCAAACTACAAGGCCAAGTATTTTGGTGGACAGACACAAGCAGGCCCTGGGCAAACAGCACTAAAGCAAGCAAACAAGCAGCCTGCAGCTGGTATCAGCAGATGGTTTGAGTAGCTGCTTAGCTGTTCACAATGATATGCTGGAGAGTACATGTTTTGAGCATTTGCGTGTGAGTGTATTTACATGAATGAATCTGATTGAGCTCGAGTGATGAACACAAAATATTCACCTAGGAGATAAAAGCTCAAAAAGGACTTTTGAACAGTTGCAATCAGTCGGGCTGTTTGGGAATTTCAATCGTCACGAAGTCGACCTGAGCTTCCGCGACGGCAGCAGTCACAGCGCACCCCGGTGTTACCCACTGCCCATGTTGCTTGCTTCCTGGCGTTGCACACGGGAAACCTTGGGCTTTATCAGACTCAGCTGTGGCTCGAGCCGGTCAAGCAGTTTCGCGGCATGCGCATGCATACAAAATTGCTGGGCACAAGCTTTGTGCATCTGTAAATCAAAGGGTTGAGACAGGCCTTAGCAATCAAATCGTCGAGATTCATCCAGCAGCTGAAGTCTACGTTACCCATGAAAGACGCTTGGGTGCTCGGAGCTGTTCTGACAGTGGTTCGTTGTTGCACGTATACAACAGGAGTTCTGCTTGTGATGTGCGTATGCTAAAAGACCATTGTATTGCAGGTGGGCAGTATCGCAATCAACCTGGGGACGGTAAGGAGCTATGCTAGAAAGTCCTCACATGGCCGTGATAGTATCAATAGGGCCACAAGATGTCAGAACACCTGCAGAATCTGATGAAGCTGGGGTATATGCACAGGGAAAGCTTGGGTTTGGACAGCAATGTTGCAATATGGTACATGGCTGCAGCTGTCACATGTGTGCACCAGCCATGTGCTAAGTCCAAAAACATACTGTGCTCAATACATTCAGCAACACAAGACACGTGCAAACAAATGTCATCATCATCAAAGTATGAATTGGAGTCATCAGGTTGTACTGCGCAGGCGCTTCTGGCAGTGGCAGACTGGCATGCTGATGTTTGTGGTCGGCAATGTCGCAAACTTTGCAGCTCGAGGTCAGGCCAAAGCTGCTTCTGAAACCATGGTTGTCAACAGAAGTGTGCAAGTCCCCGCTGTGCACAATGCCCCTCTGTTTATAGATGCTGACATGACAACATGTGTATCATGCTGTGCAGCTTTTGCTTCACAGTCCCTACTGACAGGCTTAGGCTCTGTGCAATTCATCAGCAACCTGGTCTTTGTTGTGCTGGTGCTGAGAGAGAAGGTCCCACTGCGCTGCATCCTAGCTACCTTCTTCATTGTTGCGGGCAATGTTATATTGGTGGTGTTTGGAAGCAAGACTAGCCCCAAGTATACAGTGTCACAGCTAGCAGCTCTGTATAGGCAAGACAGCATGGCAGCTTACATGATCATGGCATATGGCGGAGGTACACAACCACTGGCCTTTCTCAGAGTCCTGCTCAGAACCAGTGCTAATACACCTTCAGCGTGCATGAAACAATGTATCTTGCACCATTGCTCAAGGATGCAAATGGAAATTTCACCACGCTAATTGCAGTGTGCTTGTCCTATTTGTTCGTGGCATATGTGCCAGTCTTGACTGGGACCAAAGTATTTGTTCCAGGTGCTGTCCTGTTGCTTTGCCCACATGTTTGCATCTGGCATGCCCACCATCATCAAGCAAACAAAATTGTGTGTTGCAGTGGTCCCTCTTGCTTTCACGCTGTATTTGTACGGACAGCAGACAAAACGCTTAATGCCAACCAGGACGTTTGCCTTGTGGTCCAAGGCATTACCTGTGCTGTATGCACTGTTCTCCAGTAAGTTTCAGCTGCGCATGTTGTTGCTGCACACTATGTATATCAAGGCATCAGGGCCATACTTGCCTGGCGAGTTGTACATATGCAACGGGTCTTGGAAAATGTGGCACATCATACGACCAAATGCTTATTATATGTGCTGAATGTGGGGACTGTGCATGCAGGCATTCTGGGAACCCATCCAGTGCTGTTTGCAACCTCCTTGTGCATCATCATTGCCGGGCAAGTTGTACATATGCATCGAGTCTTGGAAGAAGTGGCACATTATACAATCAAAAGCTTATTGTATTTCCTAAATGTGGGGACTGTGCATGCAGGCATTCTGGGCGCCCATGCAGTGCTGTTTGCAACCTCCTTGTGCATCATCATTGTGGACCTGATTGAAGGCAATGATGTCTTCACCCAGTGGTACACATACTTAGTAAGCTGAGAAGCTCTCTATTCAATCATGCTTCAATCCATTGTAAATGCGTTGTCTGTGCGCAAGCTGTTGTGTCCTTAGACTGGATGCATCTGGATTCGCTGAGTGTGGAGTGACATTCACCTGATGCTCACTTGCAGGTAGTGATTGGAATCATTGGCATGAGTATCTTTTGGGTAGGACAGCTGGACAGGGTAAACATGTATGAGACTTTTTGCAGTCACATGTTTGTATCTTGCTGAGCATGAGCCCTCTATTACAATAGCTTGTCCAAAGGTGTTGGCCATGTATTTGTACATGGTCATTCATCACAGTGTTGACTGCAGGGTCTAGTACTCTTTCCAGCTGTGGTGATTGTGCCAATGCTGGAGATCCAGTGGGTGCTGTTCATCATGGTGTCAGGAGGACTTTACTTCAAAGATTTTGAGACATTCAGCAAACTGCAGTTGGCCATGTTTGGCGTCGGGGTCTTTGTGCTGCTGTTGGGCATATTCTGCCTCATTCCAGACTCAAGCCCTGGTACATCACAACTCTGCCCTTGAATGCATAGCAAGCATATTGAACTTGCATGCAGACGCAATACACAAATGTACATGCAGCAAACCATGCATGCCAGACTGTTGATGTGTATAGTGACCAACCAGTCACGTATGATTTGCTGCAGAAGCACCTGCTTTGGAAGAAGCCCTGAGGGCTGCAGGATTTGGCAGGGATGAGGCAGACGTATTTGACAATCCTGCCTATATACACAGCAGTGACAAGAGCAGCAGCGGCATACCACGCAGCAAGTCAGGCGTGATCCCTGCCTCGGCTGCTCGCAGAATAGAAGTCAGACCCAAGCGCAGCAGCATTGCTATTGTAACAGATGTGGGCAAACAGGCTAGGCAAAGTATTTTCCAATCAGCTGTCAACACAGCAACTCTCACAGCTGGCATGGTAAGTCAATCCGAGTAATTTGCCTCAAAGCAAGTACTGCTGTTGAGTGCATCGTAAGTACATGCAGCTTTGACAGCAGCATCATGTCTTGCAGGGAACAAACAAACAATTGAGGGCCATGACTATCTTTGCCATGCCTATGATCATGCCCAGTATGGCATTCACATCTCGACAGGACATTGCAGACCAGTCACCAGTCCGCAGAATTGGTATAGAGGCTGTGTACAACAGGGTGTCAAGACTGCTCAGCGCAGACATCAGCCCAGAGATGCCAAGTCTTATGTTTGAGCGGGAGCCTGCTGCTGCACGAGTCCCAACACCCAGGAACAGTATGTCATAGCATGGATGCTTACTATACACGGGAGATATTAGAGTAGGCTTTTGTCCACTGTCACGTGTCAAGGAGCAAACTTTGCTCCTTGTCTTGTGGCGGATCTATGATGTCCCAGACCTTGTTGATCATGTCAAAGTTTGAAAGTTGCTGAGTGTCCAAATCAACAGTTCTAATGTCTCCTGCTGCCGTATCTGATACCGTCCCACTCCACTTCTGCAGGTCCTTGCCTTGCCAGGACAGCTTGCTGATGTGTGCATACAACGCCAACTCATGCCTGCATGTTCAAGCCATAATCATTGCTTTCCTGTCTACTTGCTTACTCACTTGCTGCAAGACATATGCAACAGCAAGATGCAAACTGCAAGCTGAATCCCCTGCACCAGTTGGTGCTTTGTACGCTGTTGCGTGCCCGCATGATAATGCAGCATCAAAGAATGGAGATGAGCATACCTTGCATGAGGTTCACTGATTGTTGCAAGCTCCTGGACTTGCTGTCCTCTTGACTGCAGCTGCAGACCAGCACTCTTGCACGCCTCCCGCTCACTCTCTAAGCCTGTGCAGTCCAGAAGAATAGACTCATCTAAATGTCATTGTCTTGCTAAACACCCTTGACACATACTGGCATGGGCTACACACACTTTGACAAGGCAACAACCTGAATATCTGAATATCATGTGCACATTGCCACGGTTGCATGTCTGCACTGACATTATTTCCTGGTAGTTCAGTCCTCCCTCTTGGTCAGACAATTTACTTGTGCCCAACAAACATGCAGAGCAAAAAGCTGCTGTTTGAGGCAACTTATCTTGCTGCCTTATTCAGAGATTTCACATTTTCTTTGGCTTGTTGAGTCGATGATGACAGTCTGTGCACTCTCTGAAAATGAGCCTCAGGAGCTTCCAAACGGGTTGCTGCCTCCTGAGTCTCTTCCACATGCCTAGACAACTCTGCACAGTGCAGCGTCTATTGGCTAACCATCGATGACAGAATCATCCAGCAAAAAGCCACGGGCTGACCAGATATGGTAGTCTTGATATCGTCCTCTCGCAACCGGCATGCAGCGGCCATATCGTCCCGCAGCTTGTCCACTTTGATCGCTCTCTGAGCGTCATCGTTCCCAGCAAAGTTCTGATGCAGAGCCTCCATCACTTCATGATGACTACCAAACGTATCGGTGACCGAAGACATTTTGTTCAGGTTTGCGACCGAAAGCGCCAGACCTCTATCAGAAAATCACGAGACAGTCTCATTGAGACCTGTCCAATTTGAACTCGTCCACTCTGCACGCACTGCGTACGAGCTTCGCACCTGGATATGGATGATTGACACTGTCTCACATGCTGTGTGACATCGCTGGCATTGCAATGGCATGCTGTTAAAAGAGGTGCGCACGGATGCATGCAGAACAATGTATGGACTTCTGGAAACACGTGATGTGCGCATCAGGGAAGCTGATATTAGGCTGCTGCTAGCGCTTCACAGCACTGTCGAAACCTCATGGCCCTTGCCCATGTGCATATCAACTAAAGACACCTCTCCTAAAATGGGAGAAGTGTTAGAGCTTGGTCAAAAAGAAACACACAATGAAAGCAAAAACTAAAACCCTACTGATGTTTGGAGGTATGAAGGAAACCCTACATTGCGAGCAAGTGATGCCCTTGATGCGATTGTTTGAACGCGCCGGTCAACAATAGCGTTCTTTGTCGAGTTGACCTGTGCTGGGCTTGACCAGCACGAGTGTTGCAGTGTAGACCGTTTGTACAGTACAGAAAGGTCGAAGCTTTTCGTCACCGTGCAGGTCTTCAGCCCGTGGCAGGCACTTTATTTGTCGACGACAAAGGCAGATGTCAACCGTGCACGAGTTGGGAGAGTCTTCTGCGCCTGCAGACCCGACTATAGGTCAGCCTCGTCCTAGCACACTGTTCGACGGAGAAGTGCCTGTTGTACACTCAGTAAGCAGATTCGGTAGGCAAACCACACGCATACCCCGTCCGTCGCACCTCAACACCGCTACCATAGACGCTCCGACGCAACAGCCATCAGCACCCGAACAGTCTCCCGTCATGGTCTACAGCCGGGTGAGTCAGCTTTGTTCGGGGTTTCACGGAGTTATGACTCAACTGTGATGTCTGAAGGCAGATCTTAAGCAAATAGGTATTTTGCAGGTTGAGCCTTCTCCGACCACAGGAATGCCATACCCGCCACCTCTGTTCCAGACACAGGGCACAAACACAGAGCAAGCTGCCTCCTTTGCAGCTGGTGCAGCTAGGCCATGGTCAGGCGCAGGAAGGGGGGCAACACCAGCAACCAGAAAAGAGGTGAGCATGGTGTGCACAGTTGTTGGTCCTGTGACAGGGCAGCACATTGCATAGAGCAGCATAGACTGGTCATTGCAGACATGTGTGCTTCTGATTTTCCACTTTTGCTACGTTCAGGACAGAGGATCCCGCCGAGAGAGCTGTGCAAATGATGATGGGTATCATTGGAGAAAGTAAGCGACATGCCCAGAGCTATTGGGAACTTATTGCAGGATGTGGGACATCCTCAGAAGCAATTGTTTGCATGTCTTTGCAGATATGGAGAAAAGACAGTCAAAGGCAGTCCATACCCGCGCAGCTACTACAAGTGCAGCCATGCTGGATGCAATGTCAAAAAGATTGTTGAGCGTGACCCTAAGACTGGTGACGTTTCAAGCGCTATTGCCAAGGTCAGATAGCATTTCTTGACTTGACAATGCAGAGCAGGCACATGTGCACAACTGCTCCAACAGATTTGGCAGGAAAGCACATGTACCACTGCTAGCGAATTCACAGTTATGCAATGTGCTGTGTGGCGGATGTAGGGTGGCCACAATCACACCAAGCCCAACAGCAGGCCATCCTCTGGATCCATGAACACCAGGGGTACTGGGCGAGCTGCCAGAGGAGGCCGTGCCACCCGTGGCAGGACTGGCCGGGTATGCACCTCCTGTATCCTGTCATACCTATTCTGCATATCATGCCCGCGTGGATGATCTGTTTGCAATTTATAAAGGATCTCACTTCCAGTGGAACTGTCTTTCTCTTGAAGCTGATCAGCTGCTTGTTGTTCCAACACTGTCAGTCCTGTGTCCGAGTGGACGCTGCATAGCTGTGGTTTGGCACTAGAAAGTGCACAATCAGCAATGGCAGCACATGCAATGTTCAGTTCCATACTTAGACATGCTGATGTGCATCAGTGGACAGTGTCATGCTGATTCAGCATTGCTGTCAAGTCAGGATGGGTTGCAGGGACGCGGTAGAGGCAGAGGTGAATTGGAAAGGGAGCCCTCTTTCAGCTTTGACCTGAATGGCCCCTACTCTCTGCAGACACGCCTGGACATGGAAGCCATTGGAGACACAGGTTTGCAAATTTCCACTCCTTAGCATGTATGTGTTTCACCTGCTTCCAGGCGCTTCTCACATGCTAAGTCACTGCCTGGTGCACTGCTACTTGATTGAGGCTATGTCGCCTGTTCCTTCCAGCTGGGTATCGTGATTGTTGCAGAACATCGCCTGTAAGCAATTGTGCGGCATCAGCAAACAGGTGTGGGTGCTGGTGAGCTGACTGGTTCACATCTTTGTGGCTTGACATGTGCCTCAAGGACCTCTGGCCAGGCGTAAGGAGCACATGGCTTATTTTTGAGCATGCTGTGTTACTGCAATATGAGAGGTTTTAAAACTGCTGACTGCAATGATCAGAGTTGAGGTCTCATGATGTGCTTAGAAAGATGCATTGCATACAGAGGATGGCATGGCAACAGAGGACGACGAGGATGACACAGACTTGCCCCCAGCAGACATGCATGCAGAGCCTGCCAGCACTGCAGAGGCAGCGCAGCATGCTGCTCAAGCTGCCGCTGCAGTCAGACAGGCTGAGCTCAAAGAGCGCACCAGACTGGAGGAAGATGCCATTGGTGGGCACACCATCAGTCATCAATTGCACAATCCATGCGCAGGGTGTCATACCCAGATGCATTCTCTCAGCCCCTGCTGTTATGTCCATGCTTGCATGAGTTTTGTAAGCAATCAGACTGGCAGTACCACAGCTGTACATGCAATCTCAGAGCCTGACCACTCAGTAAAGCCTGCCAGCTGGTTACACCTTGACTCAAGGTCACTCAGGCACTAAAGCTATGTCCCTATCCCTGCGTCTTCCGTTTCTCCAGTACATGTATCATGCTGCTTTGCATGCTCTACTTGAATTCATAGCAGCATGCCAGTTAGGGTTCATTTCCTCTGCAGCTCGTTTGGTTGCAATGCGGGAGGAGAAGGTGGAGAACATGGCTCACGAGGTCAGCCCTGCTTCAGCCAAGAGGCAGAGGCATGCCAGTGGGGCCGGCAGCCCCAGCCCCTACACCACACCCCCTGCCAGTGTGGGGCCCACCATGTCTGATGACATGTACATGCTTATGGATGAAGAAGAGAAGACGTCGGTGTCCATGTCTGGAGGCCGATCTGGAGGCCGTGCTGACCGAGAGGTGCTCAGAGTTGTGACTGAGGGAGACACGTATGATGATGGTTACAGGTTCGCACACCGTACCTTATGCGCTGTGCAAGCGCACACCAAAAGTACTTTGCCCCACCCATTTTTGGCATGCTGCATCATGTTTGTCATGATGCAATTGTATCAATGCAATGTTGTATTTCTGTAGTTGCCTGAATGAAGTCTTTGCACAAGCCAATGGATTGACATCTAGTCAAGGGCCTGCGCTTTCTCCTGCAGTGTGGACTGCTGCAGTATTGTTCATACTGCAAAGCAGATGGTCATGGGTTGGTGAGTGCATGGTTATTCGACTGCATGCTGACGCAGGTGGCGCAAGTATGGCCAAAAGGTGGTGAAAGGCAACCCACACCCACGCAGCTATTACAAGTGCACTGCATCAGGCTGCTTTGTGCGCAAGCATGTGGAGATGAGCGGCGACGAGGCCAACCAGCTGGTGACCACCTATGAGGGAATGCACAATCACCCCATCCCCCCTGCCACCAGTGGGGCCAGCAGGGGGGGCATGGGTCGCAGAAGCAGCCTCTCTGGCGCTGATGGCCAAGCCCGAGGTCTGCTCTCAATCCCTGTTCCAGTTCTGTTTACTTTCTGTCACCTGTTTTTGCTGCTTCATCCACTAGTCAGTTGCCTGTCGCTGCCCTGGTGATGATGCCTATGCCTCATGCACACATGCAGATGACACTGTGTTTCTGTGTGCCTGCTCTGGGACAGTGTCCTTCGTCTCTGGAGCTGGAACAGAAATGCATATTGATCTGCAGTTGATCTGTGCAAGAAAAGCCTGACTGTTGGACAACAGCATATAGATGCACCAGCGTGCCTATTCCTCTTAGTCACATCTGTGCGAGTTACACAACTGCAACATACCTCGTTCCAGCAATCGCTAGCAGTTTACGAGATGACAACAAGCTTCATGATATTGCATGTTTGCAGCTTTGTATATGTCTTCACCAAGTCTGTGACAGTGTCAGCAATCAGCCTCTTCAGCAAAGTGGACACCTTTTGATTGTTTCAGTCCCTTGCAGCAAAGCAGGCAGCTTGATGGGGATTCTGTTGCAGGCATCATTTCCACTCGGCGTCAGGCCGCTGCTGAGGCAGAGAGGCGGCGTGGTGAAGATGCTGAGGATGTCAGCTCTGCACATATGGCTGACCCACTTTCTCAGGTCTGCCTCTTGCCTGCAGTCTGACACACTTTCCAAGCTCACCAATCACTGGCCGGCTTGTTTTACATGTATACATCTGTTGTCTGCATCAGGTCTACGTTGATCCCTGTTATACATCAGCAAATGTTCTGGTGCAGACCCCAACAACTTCTGCACATATTGGTCACTGTACCAAATTGCAGATGCAGCATGTGAATTTAGTTTGATTGTGTAGCAGGGACAGCATCAGATGGCACCAACCTTTGTGGGTGACAGCATACACCAGACTGATGATGAGAAGGCCAGCGAGGCTATGACAGGGGGCAGCTTGTTAGGTGGGGCAGGCATGACAGAGATGCCGGGCCTGCAGGCTGCTCTAGCTGCTGCTTCAGCTGCCATGCAGGCTGCTAGCCAGGCCATGCCACCTCCCGCCCCCATCTCGCACCAACAAGACCCCACCTTGTCGCAGGTACGCTGCTCTACAACTCCTTTGCCGTTTCACCTGATATGCATTGTTGTGCAGTGAGTGTATGAAGTGTGGAATTCGCTCAGCTTGTCCACAGCTCGGTCAGGTAGTGTCCACTCCTAGCAGTAGTGCATTTGTCACTGCCCAGTCCGTGCTGTTACTGCAGTCATTGCCATGTTTGCTAAACAGCACAATTGGCATCTGGGTATGACAATTTTCATAAACTATGTTTGCAGGCACCAGTAAGTGTTGGAGATCGTTACAATGGCACATTGGATATGTCGTATGACAGCAATCATGCTAGCAGAGGCTGGGACTCATCATCTCTGGTGAATGCCCCTGTCAGCGGCGCCATGCCCTTAGATCATGCAACTTTAGTACAGCAGCCCTTGCCAGATGACGACAATCGTGCCGTAGAAAATTGACCAATAGCCTGAAGCCCAAACTCTGGTTGGGTTGGCCACATTGCCTGTATTTAGCAGATGCATCTGCCACGCAGCCTGCTGTGTACAACAGCTTCCTATGCCCACCCTGGAACACCTTTTTACTTGCTTTGATGACCTGTGTTTTCATGTACTCCAAGCTGAATGAGCACATCAGTTCGGCAGGTGCAAGCAGTTCTGCTGACAGGTATAACCTGTTGCTGTAGCTCAACTGATTTCTGTAAACTAGAGGATTTGGCGTCCCCTATGTGCAGCCATCTGCAATTTGTCTACAGCAGGTCCAACCTTGCTCATTTTGCTTTTTGGCTTCATAAATTTGGTGCAATGATCACTTCAATGTCAAGCCATAGCAGCTTCAACTTTTGGACCTTTCGACAGATGAGACACTATATCCACCCAGTCCCACCCCCTAGGCTTCTCATCGGCAGCACCATACTTGTCAAAATGTCGGCGCTTCTGTGCTTTGGACATGCCCTTGAACTGACTTTCCTGCAGCATGGTCAAGTCTTTCAGCAAATCTACCATTGCACCACAAGTAAACAAATGCTTTGAGAAGGAATGCAATCGAGATCCTGCAACAATCAGAGATGAGGTTGCTCTACATCACATTATCACACCATGTTCATCATCATAAGTGTCTCGCTGCCATACCTCTTTGACTGCAGCTTGAGATTCAGCAGCAGGAGCAGCAGCTGGCATGCTGCGCTCTACTATAGATTGCTCTAACCAGTGGGGAATCTGCTCTCTGGCCCACTCTGCCAAGTTGTACAGCATGCATTCTCCCAGTTGTGTTTCTGCCTGCATTCCATCTGTAGTCAACTATGAATGCATGCTCTGCTTGGCTAATCAAAAAATGGCATTTGACACCAAGACGTGTAAAGGTAGCCTGCAGCATTGAGAAAGGGATCTACCTCTGCAATGAGCTGTGCTTTTGCTTGCTCTTTTACAGCAGGCGCATATGGTGCGTTGTTCAGGTTGGCCAAGTCAGGCTGTGGGACAACTTCAGGGTACTCAGCAGGGACTAGGAATTCCAGGTATAAAGGCACACTCCCTGCAGGGCCCTTCTGTTGCAAACAACGGATGAGGGCAATGCATGGACCTGACAGAAGGGCTGTATCAATATAAGCTCAAGATTTACCTGCTGGGTTGTCCTCAGCGCCTTCTGGTGAAATGACTAGCCTAATTCTGTCAGCGTGTAATCTAGTAAACTTATCCTCAAATATAGATTCCAAGGCGAGACACTCCTCGTCAAGTAGAATTTCCTCCTCCATTCCTCCTCACACTTGCTTGAAGCCTACAGCTGTGACTAACGAGCCAGTCGATGTCAGCGGAAACGCTGTAATCTCAAGATGCTGATCATTAGCAGACTTCAATCTCGGCGGGCCAGACCTCAATCTCAAACACAAGACGAGAGCAACTTCTGTAGTGTTGATGTCGGTGCTTTCTCGTGCTGGCGTTAACTCGGGGGGCGGCACGAAACAGCCTCAGTGGCAACTTTGCCCTAGTTTTGCTTAGTGTTGTTGGTGTGTTGCCCTTCATTTGCACTTGCTTTTGTTGTTTGATGCTGTGCCTGCTGCGATCACTATCGTACCAGCAGGCATTAAGAGCTGATCCGTCTTCTGCCGCGAGGCTCACTCACTAAAATTTGTGTACCTAAGGCCTCAGGGCTGGCCGCGCCTTTTGGCAGCCAGGCGTTCACGCTCTGCTTTGCTTGAAATCAGCTTTGCTTGAGCGTACGACACGAGCAGACTCAGAAAGAGGACGCTCATCGACCTTTCATGAGTTATTTGCTGCCTCACCTACACACGGGGTATGCTGTGGATCAAGCTATCCTGTCAGTAAGTAGTTGGACGCTATGCTAATGACATTAACGCCTCTGACATCTGGGTGTGGCATGTCTACCCTTACAGGGAAATCATGCTGCATGCAGATTTGCTGCATATTGACCAAGCACACATGCCTTTCAGGAGGAAGACAGAGTGGTAATCATCCGCTTTGGTCATGATTGGGATCAGACATGTATGCAGATGGATGAGGTAACATTGAACATTTGATTGATATGCTACAACTGGAGGCAACGCTAAGCTGAAAGAACACCGGTTTGTTGCCACAATACTTTTACTGCTGCTTGTAGATTCTGGCCACAACTGCAGATCAGCTGAAGAACTTTGCAGTCATTTACCTTGTGGACTTGACAGAAATCCCCGACTTCAACACCATGTACGAGCTGTATGACCCCTGCACGGTCATGTTCTTTTTCCGCAACAAGCACATCATGATTGATCTGGGTACTGGTAACAACAACAAGATCAATTGGGCTATGAATAACAAGCAGGAGTTCATAGACATAGTAGAGGTAGTGTACCGTGGGGCACGCAAAGGAAGAGGATTAGTTGTGTCTCCAAAAGGTGAGTGCATAGCATCTGTGCGAGCAGGCTTTGAAAACATGTGCACCCTTGAAACTTGCTCCCTTCAGAAGTCCTTTCATTGCTGCGTCTGCAGTTCATTGTTCATCATCTTCCTCCTGCTGCAGATTACTCTACCAAGTACAGGTATTAACCAGGAAAAGAGTCAAATTGAGACATCTTCTACTGGACGCAGTCACGGACACAACACATGTGTAACAACCTTTAGGGCTTGTGGGCTTATGCTGCATGTCAGACATGGCAACAAAACTTTCATTACAAGACACCTGCTTCAGACTCTGCTGCCCATCAGGACTCCATCGATAAGCAGTCAGTGATCATTTGCGTAGTGATCATTCAGACTCTGGCAGCATGTCTTCCAGCAGCTTGCCACATATGCAACAGACTTGACGGTGCAATTACGTAAATACTGATCAAAAGGTGTTTGATGTGCTCTCTGCTTTTCATGTTACAAAGTTGAATATTGGGCTGTCTGACATTTAGTTGGATGTTTTACACAATCACGACTGCTCAATTGCTGCCACGCATTTGTCTATTGAAGCCCTTTGTTGCATTGCAGTCTGCAATGCTTGGTACTCTTTCTTGTATTTCGTCAGCATGGTTGCGGCACTGTAGACAGCCCATCTCTGCAGCACAGCAGACGCTGACAACATGGCATGAATGAGCAAAGAGATGCACTTCTTCACCAGCAAAAGATGGAATGGCATCTCACCGTCATATTTTGCTGCTGAGCATTGGACAGCTTCTGCTCACTTCTTTGAAGAATGCGCTGTAGGTCTGTCAAGTCAGCCACCTGTCCCTGCACCTGCATTTGACAAGGCACAGCCAACCACATAGCATGCTGAGCTCGTTATGCAAGAACACAGCCAAACCATTCAGTCTACAGGTGCATCCTGGTATAAATGAAGCGTCTCAACCATGCAATGATCTGCATAGCATGGTTAAGCACATGCCTGGTCATAGTTCATGGCTTCAGCAGTGGCCCCAGCCATTGCTACCACAGCCAGCTGATTGATCTCTTCATCAGAAAGCTTACGCTCGACTAGCCTTTGCTGCAACTTGGCCTCGGCAAAGTCGGTATGAGCCTTGCCAATATCCAAGGAGTAGCCTGTCACAGGGACTCTCATCAGATACCCCGCCTGCCGCCCAACTCTGCTGCTTGGCTATCAATTCTTGCTGAGCAGCAGCTGTGCAATGCTCTAAGAATGCACTAAATTCCTTGCTTACAACTGCAGTTTGGCATTTGGATTGCTGCTAAGGATGCAGGGGCAACACAATGTCATATCCCAAGGCGTGGGTTGACAAATTGTACATGTTGGGAACAATCATGATGCTTACCAGAAAGTGAGCAGCTTCATGTCTCAGTACTCGCTCTCTATAGTCAGGGAATACTTGAGCAAATCTGCCAGTTACAAAAGCAAGCAACCCTGGCGCAGTGGATCCAACTGCTAGGACTACCAGCACAATTGCGCCAGTCAGGTAAGGCACAAAGAAGCCCTGCATTGCAGAGACACGAGAATGTTAGATGAGTAAGCTTAGCCATGGTTTGTGACTAACATTTTTGCTCAAACATTCCTGCAAGTTTTCTATAAAGTCACAGGCTCCTTGGATACATGATTTGCAACCTTCAGTATAATCAAGCATGCAGCCAATCCAGGTAGCATGAGACAGGCAGATGTGCATCCAATCTACCCTGGGTGCTTTGCAGCACTGTCAACTCAAACTCATCTTCACCGCCTCTATGCAAGGCAAATATGTAATACTGTGCTCAGCTAGTGCATAGTATACGCATAAGCAGCAAGTTTGTCAGCTCAGAGGGCCCTGGCACGACACCTGTTTGTAGCAACCTGGTGTTGTGCTGCTCTGCTCTATTGCACGATGGGACAGTCAGCCACTCACCCAGTCCCCAGGCAATGACCCTGCCGCCACGGCAATCACACTGGTCACCCCAACCAGGGTGGTCAGAAATGCAGCATCATTTCGCACACTAGGCTTCCCTATAAGATCTGGCTTCTTGATCCCAACTCTGCTGAGTTCTCCAATAAACACGTTCCTGCGTTCAAGCTGATCCAGTCCGCAGCCCCACTTTGGGGTTGCTCCTTCCTTGCTGAGAGCTTCCATGGCATTTTTGATGTCAACTGAATACTCTTTTCTCTGCAGCCAAACACCAGCATCATGCTATGTTCATGCCTTCACGGCTGGCAAAAGGCTGGCTGCCAACAAAGACAAGCTCTGTACTAGCTATCAGCAGCTCACCACAGATGGTGGTGCCTGATTCATTTCCGTGCAGACTTGGCCCAATTTGGCAAACAAGTCTGTCTGTGGGCTGCTCGCCCGAGCTTGAGGAGAAACACTGTAGCGGGTCCGCAAAGGCCGGCATCGAATGCCTTTAAATCGCAGGCATTGTTTGGCGAAAGGCAAAGCTGGCTGAAAGCAAAGTTTGCAGCTGCCCATGTCTTGGGCTAGCATAACTGCCCAGATCGTTCTGTAAACAGTATCAAAGGCTTTGCGTCTCTGAGTGAGTCGGCCGAAACAGTCACCGAGTTCTAACAGTTGCTTCGACGACGGGACGGGACGGGAAGAACATGTAACACAATTGTGACCACAGAGAGTGCGATTAGCACTTTTTCAAACCTGGCGTTGACCGCAGTTAGTTCGGATCAGCTTCTCAACTCGTGCAGGCATCGACTGTGGCTGACCTTGTCAAGCTTGACACATTGGATGTGTCACAGCAACCGGACAGCAGACCGACCATGTCGCTAGATCGGCGACCGGCTCCGTTATGCGAGCATGGCCCAGATCTGTACCAGCATGCCTCACGCTGTACAGCCCAGCCTGCTTCTTCTTGACTTCGGTATGTGTGTCGTTCGGGATGCTGGATGTCCACCAGATTCAACTTTTCGTTCTGAGCAGCCTCCCGTGCTGGCGCAGATTGCTTTCACAGCAGGATGGACAGCAATCTCTTCTTTGATCGGCTACTACAAGGCCCTGTATGGGCCACACATGCTGTTGCACTTGAATCTTGCTTACTTCTTGCCCAGTCTCCCAACGCTGATTTTGCAAAGCGTATGGGATGCTAGACTTGACAGCAAGTATGGAATAGCAAAAGCAGCCACTGTTCGCTTATGCTTAGGTATGTGGACTCTGTTGCCGTCTATGTGTACGTTGATAGATGTGTGAGTGTCCTGCTTGCACCTGTATCCCTTATCTGCAGGACTCGGAGGGTCTGCTTTCATCTGTGCCATATATCCCTTCTATGAGGCCTCCAGGACTATTCTCTTGGTGCTGGTGTCACTGCTGGGACTATGCAACAGTATTGCGTTCAGTACCTCCTACCAAATTGTTACTCATTTTGGCACCAGCAATTCAGTTGCACTCACTACAGGCAAGGGAGTCCAGCTTGGTTTGCTGCCAGAAAGCTTAGAATGCTTCTGCATGCTGCATGGCATTGCTATTGTTGGGCACTGTGGATGCCAGGAATGCACTCAGCGTCACAGCATCTCATGCAAGCATTTAACGTGCCTCCATGGACCACACAGCAGATGTGATTGGCAGGTTTTGTGGCCAGTGGGCCTATTGTTGTCCTGGCAGAGGCGGCATTACGCATGGGCCCAAGACCCTCATACACTCAGCAGCTGCTGCTATTTGAGCTGGTTGCAGCTCTTACGCTAGCAGGTCCTGTCCTAAACCGACTCCCATGCTTGGCAGCCAACAGCAGCTGTCCGTGCTTGGATGAAGAGTATGTCTGCAAAGTTCACACCTGCTTTGTTGCCCTTGCTTACAAAAGTTTGGCTGAAAACATACGATATCACAATCAGCAGCATTCTGAGGATAGTTCTGCGTTTCACTGGGCCGTTTGTGGCTGGCATTCCAGCTGTGAAACGCTGGTTCTGTGCAGGCTGGATAGCAGCAATGCTGCTGCTGTTCAAGTGGTGGACGCAGCTGCAGTCAAAAGCAAGCAACTCGGAGACTGTCACCTTACTGGAGGATACTACAGATCCTTCGCATTCCTCTCAGTACAGCTTTGTCTCTGCAACAGAACACCACTCCCGGCATCACTCTCCTCTCTTGGGTCACAATGCATTAGATGAGGAAGGGTTGATTGAGCAAAGAAGTAGTGGCTTGGATGGTTCAGAAACATCGCTGGGGTCCAGCAGCAGCCGAGGTGTGTTGCCTGGCCTGTCCAAGCGGCGTCGCCTGCCAACTTCTGCCGTGACACCACTGCTTGGTCAGTGCTGCTTCATCAGCCTTTCCGTCTGCTGCAGCTTGCGCAATGCCCCGTGCGTTCTTTGGGCTCTCAACCTGAACCTGAACTGAACCTCTGACCTCTAGCTGTTGGTCACTGGTCTGCTGCAAGCAGCAGATTCATGCCATGCAAACACTAATTTTGTTGAGATATGCAGATGAGATGGAGAGGGGGCATCAGTCATCCTTTAGCCTGGAGAGTATGGGTAGCAGAACCCCCTCTGCTCCCAGCCTGCTGGCCCTCAGACCTTCATGGCCTCAGGCACTAGCTCACGGTATCTGGCCAGCAGCCCTGGCCTTGTTCCTCAGCGTCTCCACCTCCATTCTGATCTTCCCCTTCTTCCCATACGTGCCCACATCTGGCTACTTTTGCGACGCACTCCCACAGGTGTGTAGCCTTGCCATCTTGCCTTAGCCATCCTTGCTGCATTTCAGCTGCTTTGCCACACATACAGCTTGCACATCAAGGCAACATCCCCCTGTGTTGAGCTCTTTTGAGTCTGCCTTGTCGTCTGACAAGTCGCAATCTTGCTTTAGCAGAGTGACTTTGTGACACAGCTACACTATGCGGCTTCCTGAGCAACAAATGTCCAATGCTGCATGAACAACAGGCAGTTGCAACTGAGCAGTCTCAGCTTGTTTCCTGATTGCAGGTTCTATTTGGAGCTAGGGTGATCAGTGATGTGACTGGCAGACTTCTGCCTAGGCTTCCTTTCTTCATCACCAAGTCTGGCCTGCTATCGCTGGCGTTAGCCAAAGCAATCATGACTCCAATCTTTTTCCTGTACATCAGTTCCGCAATGTCGAGCTACAATGATTGGGCAGCTGTGCTGTATGTCACATTGTTCTGGCTTTTATCTGGGTATGTGAACAACTGTGCGTATGTGATGGCACCAAGATGGGCTCCACAGACGAGTGCTGCAAGAGCCGGTGGCATCATGGCCCTTATCTTTCAGGCTTCTTCCCTCCTGGCCCTCCTTATTGCATTTTGGATTGAACACAGTCAGTTTGCTGATGTGTAGTGTTGCAGATGCATATTGGTCGCCCAATTTCGGAGTGTGCATGCACATCTAGTTATAAACAAATGAGCTACCGAAGTACGAAGTTACGTCACCAAGGTATCAGATGCACATTCCCAAGGATAGATATTGTGAACTAAGTTCACTGAACTGACGTCTTGCTTGCCTGCATGTACATGTCCCATTGCTGCCATTGTCATTTGTGAATGGCGCTGTCCTACAAGCATTGCGAACAAAGAGCCCTTTGTCAGGCATCATACAACTAAGCCTATGTATGTGCTCAACACCCGTGCATAACCATTGACCTGTTGCATAGAGTGCAAGACGAAGTGCCACCTAACGCGTACCTGAGTACTAGTTCTTTACAGCTATCGTATGTTTGCTTCAGTTTTGAGTCCCATTCTAATGACAGCCTCCTTAGCACGTAATCTGACATTGCAGAACCTGAAATGCAACTGATATGGCCTGCAGACGTAGACATGTCCAAGGTATCACAATGTGATCTTTTTTCTCCTTGCTGCACATCGATGCCTTTCTCACATGTGTACACATTGTACAGCATTGTACTACATACGGTATCAATACAAACTTCATTGCTGTTCCTGATCAGTCCTTGGGGTTTAAAACACTGATGCTCTGCTTTGCTGGTAGGTTTCATTGGTAATCTTGACTGATTCATCACACAGCCTCCTGGCAGTTGGCTCGTCCAGGGCATATGGCCCTCTAGGCGTCTGAGACGCATAGGGATTGATGTCTGTCATGTTGAAAGGAAAGCGTGAGTAGTGTGGGCCATAGTTTAGCTGACCTCCCTTGCCTGCAATATATACACATGACTCACAACATGACCTGTGCCTGCCATGTCATCCAGCGTTCAGGAACGTTTGCAATTCAACGTCTGGCCAATGCTGCAATCAGCACAAACCTGACGATTTTCACCAGAATTGGACTTGAACTGCTCATTCCTTGTCCTACTGTAGCAACTTCCACAATCGATATATCATATATGCTCTGTTGTCATCAACGCAGATTCTAGACATGCAAATGAGTGTTCATCTGCGCTGTTGGCAACTCAATGTATTCAGCCTGGCTGGAACACCCTTTACAGATATAGGTACAGTACACATCGCACACAACAGGCATGCTCATTCTGGGCATGCACAAAAAGCACAACGACTTTGCCCTTGAACTGAGAGGCATGCCCATACCTGGCAAGTCCTCCTTTGTGGCACACAACAACAACGAATTAGCTCCAACATCTGCTGGCAACCCAGTCAAATATTGCATCCAGTCCTGCGCATCTTCCGCTGTTGGCCAAGTGTGAATCCAACCAATTACTGACTGATAAGGTTGCAATGCAGCAAAGGTACTTGTATGATGCATGAGCTCAACCTGACAGGTGACATCATAAGCTGCCATGGCACTTGGTTTAGCGTGATGTTATACTGTGGGCAATACTGACTACTTCAAAGAAGCATGGCAAAGACAGCAGCAGCATCAGCAGCTCCTGGAAGCCAAAGCAAGCTGAGGCGTGTGTCTGCTGACACAACACAAAGCTTGTACTCAATGCACACAACTCATGACATGCCCAGTAGAACTCTTGTGCATAAGTTACACAGTATGCCCTTCTGACATCACTATCACGCCAAACACAGGCGGGTGCGCAGGCCAACCTGCAGGTAGCTACTCTATAGACTGCCCACTTGCTGTGATCTGCCTTGACAAACAATCCTGTTTGGGACATGCCTGGCCACATAGATGTCCACCCCACTTCCTTCTAGACGTTTCTGTAATTCAACTGCCGTCAGCTGGTTGTACAGCTTGGCATTTGAGTATGCTGTGAAATCACTATTGTGGCAATTGAAACCCCTGCCACAAAACATAGCATAATCCTGCACTGGCTGCCAAATGTAGTGCCACAGAAAAGGATAAAGCAGGAGCTGTAAATTATGTAGCTTGTGTGTTTGCAGCCTTTTGAGTGTGTCTCTTACCCTAAGTTGTCCCAGGGAGTCTCCTTCTGGGCTGTTGCCTCTGATGCACTGGAGATGTAAACGATGCGCGATGGGGCGCTGTCCTTCAGCTTGTCAACCAGTAGCATGATCAGGAGAAAGTGGGAGAAATGCTGCACCCCCACCATGATCTGCAGAAGTCGTATGCACCCCGATTATGACTACAAAGCAAAGCAAGGATGACTGGGTGAAAGGTGGTACAAGGTACCTTACCTGGAAGCCGTCCTCTGTGAGTGCGTTATCCTCTCAGATCCATTCACCAGCACTGTTGAACAGCATGTGCAGGGGCAGGTTCTTCTTTTTAAGGTCATCAACAAACTTGTTTACAGACCTGAATGAAGCAACAAAAGTTTTCTAGCAAAACACATAACTGGTCAACATAAGTGACTGAGACAAGACACTGTGGCGTAGTTTCCGTCCAACATGTGTGGGTGCAAATGAGCAAGCAGACTCACGCAAAAGAGCATAAGTCAATATGCAAAAACTCTGCCTTGCCCTTGCTCCTGGACACCCCACAGCTTTACTCATCTCGGCTTCGGCCCTGCGATGCCATGATCAAACACAGGTTGATATTTAATTTGGCTTCAGCTTCCTCTGGTGACAACTGCGCAAGCCAAGCCGAACGGGCCGGCTTGTCGTGCCGTTAGCATGCAGTACGTACGCATGCAGTGAAACGGCAGGTCCCCTGCAGACTTACGCTTCACATGCTTCAAATCGACGGGCAGCAACGATGACATGCGCCCCAGCACAGGCAAGCGCCTTAGCAGCATGGAAGCCAATGCCGCTGTTGCTTCCCATTGCAATAGCGGTCCTGATTCGGTCCTGATTCGGAAGGTACCCGTCCATGTTGCTGTCGCCTCAGGATCTCCTGTGGCTCCTAATGCGGTGCTAGTACGCCCGCAGAAAAGCTTTGTTTCCAAGCAGTACGCAGTGTCATCGACAAGCTGTCCTCCATAACGCTGGTCAAATCAGTACAGGTCGCGAATAGGTCAACCTGTTAGGGCAAGACCAGTCAGCAGCTGCTCGTCACGAAGTTGACACCGCAGGTCATCGTTCGCCACGCGATCACGATCAGCTTGCACGGCCAAGCCCTGTAGGACGTTGTTGCGATGATGCCAGGCGAGGAACCGCTGGCCTCGAGTGGTCACTTCGAGTATCATGACAGACAACGGCACGATAGTTTTTGGGGTGGACTGTACGCGACAGCGCTTGCCGTCACTGTCTTTGGCGGGCTGTATGGTTCAGTACACAGGTGTCTTTACAGCTTGTGCTGCATCTCACTGCTTCCAATCCTACTCAGCACACCTGTCGTAAAGATGTCTCGATCTTTGACTTGCATCGAGACTTGCCTTGAGACTTGCCTTGAGTACATGTCCCACACTGCAGCGCGCACGGCCTGTCAAAACAGTATCTCATGTGTGGGTTGTCGTGCAGAAACCGCAAGTTTGCACTATTGTCAGGCACAGAAGTGCGCAGTGATCCCAGCAGCTGTCCAGTGGGGCACAACCTGTTCTCAGCACAGCTTCAGGAACAGCCTGGCGATTTCAGCATTTCTGAGTTCATGAGCAAGGCTGCAACGTGGCTGCTTGTCAGTGCAGTCCTCAGCCTGGCATTGGGGCTTCTGTTTCTGTATGTTTTCAAATGGCACAGCAGAATCATGACCAGGATCACCATTCAAATACAAGTGCTCCTCCCGGCAATCATGGGCATTGCAGCCATCTGCGCTCGCCAGGTTGGCGGGGGAGCCATTCTCATTCTACTAGCTTTACTTGCAGCACTGGTGTTCTGGATGTGGTAAGGCATGACAACCTCCAGTGCACCTGTTCATTCAATGCATCTTGCTTTCCCTGAAACAAGGGGAGAAGTGGACCTGCCCACAAAATCAAATGCACAACATGAGTGCGGCTATGAGTTCGTTGTCAGTAGTCCTGTTGTGCCCCTGCATTTGTATCTGCAGCAGCATCAATCCTCATGCAACTGGCTTCCGTGCAGCAAACTCTTGTAGTTGTCATTCAGTGACTTTAGACTTGACAGAGGCATTTAGGTGCGCTGCACTGCAGGCGTGGGGAGATTGAGCTGTGCGCTCGCTTGCTGGGCATAGCAGCCGCAGGCTTGAATGAGAACCCCGGCCTGCTGGGCTTTGTTGTGCTTGCCAAGTTTGCACTGCTGTCTGTCATGCTGCCCCTGCTGGCCTTCTCTGGCTTGGCCTACACCAATGGTGACCTCGTACCCAACAGTGAGTTGCATCGCCTATTCTTTTGCATTTGTGCTGCACCTGCAAACATTGCAATAGCATAGTGAACTTCTGCCAGTCTGCCGAAGCAGGTGCAGCATGAGTGTTTCTATCTGCATTCTGCATCTGTCAAGCTCCTGTAGCTGATGGACATACTGGTTTAGAACAAGGTTCTTATCATCAACATGCTGTGCTAACAAATCTGTTTGTGCAAAGATATAATGTGCTGATTGTGCATGCCTTGTGCACCTGCCATCATGTGGATCAGTCAGCAGCTGTTGCCAGTCACAGTAATGGCTATGCTGCCTCCATCAGGCTTTTTCACTGCTCTCGCATGACATGTTCCCGGCATTCTAGTCAAGCCATGCAGTCCATATGCAGCAGCTGTCTTACCAGAAAAGATTTTTCGTGCAGGTCAACGAGCAAGCTTGTCCTCTTCAACATGTCAAGATGCAGAAGGCACGCCAGTGGACTGCTGTGTTTGGCAGGTAGACAGTTGGGTGGGGCCCTACATGACCCTCTCCAATGTCACCCTGCTGTGGAGCATCTTCCTAGTGTTTGAGGTGCGGGTCTTCACCATTGCTGGCACCATTGCGCAGTGGTACTTCAGCCCCCCGGGCCTGGCTGCCAACCAGGGCACTACCATGCGCTCTGTCAGACATGCCCTAGGGGCTTCTTTTGGGTCCCTGTCCCTGGGCTCCCTGGTGCTCACCGTGGTCCAGCTCTTGCGCAATGCAATGGAAAAGTAAGAATCTTCTCTTGCCTTTATTGCAGTCAAAGTCAAAGTCCCATGTACAAAGTCATGAGACAACTTTCATCCTCATCCGCTAAATCACTGTTAGGTGAAATTGGCACAAGAAACAAATGCCGAATAGATATAACTGTCAAGTGCAAATCATTGCTGCTGCACATGAGGGAATGGAACGCTTGAAAGTTGCACACTGCATTGGCCCTCCACTGACTTTTTCACAAGCAGTGGAACAAGCTGCACTAACCCACCTGATGTGCCTGCATTCTGTTGTGGCATTTCTCTGCCCAATTCATGACTTCAGTGCAGTGCATCTGACCACAATCCAGGCTTCACAATTGTGAGGAGGGTGATGTGTGTGGTGCAGTGCAAAGCAGCAGGCACAGCAGGAGGGCGGCAGCCTGCTGGTCAGCTTGGCCAGCTGCCTCATGGAGTGTGTGTACAGCCTCATAGACTACCTCACCAAGTTTGCCACAGTGCGCATGGCCATCACTGGAGAGGCCTTCCTGGAAGCAGCCCGCCGAGCCACTGACCTGCTGGCACGCAACTTCCTCAAGGCAAGTCTACCTTGCTCACATCACCCACTTCACCCCTGCAGCCCTCCTATGAATGCTGCTACCCATGTCTCTGTTGCACGTACTGGTTGAGAGGCTCCTTGGCTTGGACTCTTCTTCTTTGCAAGAGGAGATTCAATAGAGGCAAACACACCTCCCGCATCATGCTGTGTGCTGCTTGCATAAAAAATACACAGTAGTTAAGATACACTGGCTAGGCAGAGCATGGTGTGGTGCAGCATGCATGACACCAAGTTTGATCAGCCAGTCAATGCAGGGGCTGAGAATGAGGGGTGGGTGTGTTGCAGGCATATGGGGTGTGGTGGTTCCCTCCCATGGTGCTCAACTGCGCAGCAGTGCTGCTGAGTTTGGCGTGGGGCTTACTCATCTTCACCCTCTCCTGGCTGCGCTGGCAGTCCTCTGCCAACGGCACAATGGTAACCTGCCTTGCTGTCATGTCCACAACACCTCACCTCACTCTCCCTGGGCTGCGTTCCCTTGCTGACACTGCATTAACAGTCTTCCAGCTTTGGTGGTCATCATATATGTCAGCTTCTGCATACTGAAAGTTTGTTTTGAGGTCTGGTCTTGTGCCTGTTTGTGAGCGACAGCTCAGCTTGCGGTGCAGATGCACAGGATGCTGTGGCAGTTTACAGCTGCTGTGTTTGTATATCAACACATTTGCCTCTTGATGCCATCTTCACATTACTTGCTTGACTTGGTTTCTTCTTCAGGAAGGATCTAGGTATGATAATAAAAGCGCATTGATAGTATACCCACAAGAGTGTCATTCTGTTTTAGCCAGCAGTGGTCCCCGGGATGTGAATTTCTTCTGAACCAACAGCCTGTTTGCAGGAGGCAGGCCATATTGGGAGTGCTCTGTTTTGTGATGGCGCTGGTGGTCCTGGCTTTCTTCAGCAGCGTGCTTCTCAACATTGTGGATGCTGTCTTCATGTGCTACGCTCTGGATCTGGACACTCAGTCTGTCACCAAGTCAGAAGTCCATGAAGTCTTCTCACAGGTCACCATAACTCTGCCTTGTGGCATCTTGGCAGTTGCTTAAGCATTTGCTGGGCACAATGTCATTTCCTCGATGCAGTTGACGTGCAACAGCAGACTTGCAGGTGCTCACACAGAGCATGTCTGTTGTCAGCCCGGTGTCAATGTATGCATGGTTGGCATTGCAAGCTGTCGTAATGGCACTGCATGTTAATGTGTGGCATGCTGTTGTGCACTTACAAGCTGGAATCACCCCTCTCAAAAGGAACAGCAACAATTCACGTGTGCACAGCACTGCTTTCAACCCGTCTGTGGCAAGTATATGAGTGAAATGGCAGATGTAGCCAATCAATGCAAAATAAATACAAAATCAATGCAAAAGCGAATATGAGTGGTGATTGTGCAGGTGCCGGTTGGGGTTGCTGTTGAGCAGCCAGGAGGGGATTATGCATATGGTGCACCAGCTTCACCTGCAAGGGGTCACGCGTATGTACCCCCCAGCCATCCTGCCGCTGCAGCCGGCCAAAGCCCTATGGCACATAGGTCACATGACGGCTCAGCCCAGGTCTGACAATAATTGGATTTCCAAGATGCCGCTGAGCGTGTTGTGTAGTGCTGTGTTTACTGAGTTGTAGAAATCAATTAGATAGATTTGTCTGTGAACGATGCAGGATTGTTTATCATGGTTCCTTTTGTCTTGTGTGGATGTTTGCCATGGCCTACAAGTACAGGCAGTGTCATGCTCCTGTTGTCTCCGTTCACAGCTGCCAGGCAGTTTATGGACTATCTTGACCTTTCCTCCACGAGTTTCTGTGTGCAGTGTGAGTTCCTGCCTGTCAATTGTAGCTAACATGTCATTTCAAGGCACAAACTGCTGTTACACGGGGTTGAGCATGCTATTTTTTGCTGGCCTGCTTGTATACTGTAACAAATGTAATGAGTTGCTTACAAAGCAAGCTTTGTCTTATCAACTGCTTTTTACTCACAATTCCAAGATAACATGAAATCGCTCTCAAAACACATTCCAATTTATTGTTAATCAATGCTCAGTGCTGAAATATCAATCAAATGAAACGAAATGAATCTTAAGCACCTTAGAGCACACTTCCAAACTTTGCTTCGCCATGTCAAAAATGCTTGAATTAGTCATTGAGTTCACACCAAAAAGTATTCATTATTATAAAGGTGTGAGGCTTCATGGCTTCCCTGAGGGATCCTCCATAGTCAACACAAACAGGTTACCTGCATACCAGCTGGACACTGTGAATAATTTCTGCTATTCTGAAGATTTTGCCATTTGCAGTCAAGTTTTCGGTGATGTCTTCACATTTGGAGGTGCGCAAGCAGATGCGAGCATGACAAAGTTAGCAATAATGACCTTTGTCTCCCCGGCTTATCCTGAGCTCCTCATCCACAAAAGTGGTGTCCAGCTTGCCTTTGGCGCTCTCTGGGGCTGTGATGGGAAGCAGCCCAAAGATCTTGAACTGAGTGAACTGAACACCTACCCTGCTGTTGGTTTCTGGTGACAAATCAGCTGCTACCTGAGACAGCAAGTCCGTTGATGAGCCTGATGTATGCATTGACACATTGCTAGTAATGAGCTTGAAGAGGCAAATTTGTCTTGGTATGTGCACAGATCTAGATGAAAATCTATACCGAGTTGAAGAACGGCCATGACTCCTGATTCCTAGCCTTGCCATTTGGAGCATCTGCAAACAGCATTTGCTGCTCAATGACCATCAGCACAATGTAGTGCAGGCTTTTTAGTTGACAGGCGCCAAAATTCACTGGAGTCATGAATCTACACGTTGGCCAAAAGCAAGGATACCTACAGACGAAGAAAGGCATACCTATATACTGGAAGATTGGACCATTTGGCCGTAGCACAGAAGGTCTTTTGCTCTGCAGAATACTTTGGCTTGTGGTGTATATGAGCTTCCATTTGCCATTGATGAGGGGTGACGCAAGTGACTTAGGATTAGGGTTGACTTTTTCAAGCTTCTTTATCAATTGCTCGACGTCTTTCTGATCATCTTCTGTGGCACTGACTCCACGCTGCAGGGGTTGAATAGCTGCAAGGAGCTGCATTGACAAAGCATAAACTGCTTTGGTTGTCTCTCCTCTGCAGGATTAGACTGATCACAGTGAAATAAGCTGTCAGTGCTACCTCTTCCTTCTTGCTTTTCACGTCTGTGGCGCTTGCGCCTCCAAATTGCAGACCAAAGAGGCCTGCTTGCGTTACAACTCGCGAAGTGCTTGAAAGCGGCTGCGTAGGAGCAAACTTTCGAGACAGCTGCGGTTGACAAGCAGATCTGCCGCCAAGGGATGTGCGACTGGTTTGCTGCAGTTGACAGCGCATTATGTACAGGGCTAGCTGAGATTACAGCACAGGAGAATCAGTTGACATCGCAAGGCAGTCTTCGGCAGTTCTCTGTGCCACAAGCTATAGCACGTGACCAACTGTTCTCTCAACGCTGTGGGCAGGATGCAGCCGACGTCCAAACTGCAGACCCTGGTCACTGACCGCATGCGGAGCCGGCTTTGCTGACGCCGCTTGCAAGATAGTGCTGCGGCAAGCTCTTCATGGGAGCTGAGTCCGTTAGTGAAGGACATGCATGCCTTATTGAGGAAGGTGAATTCTGTACTTGTCAACCAGTTTGTAACGTCGAGGTGCTGAACACAAAGATCCTCATTGCTTGTAAGATGCTGCAAGGCCGCCGAAGTTGGAGCGTGCTGTTGCTCGCTTGTCTTAGTTCACAAGCAATATTGAACGATGCCTGGTTTGTGTCTCTAAGCTTTTGATGCCTCTGTACGACAGCGATGCGCACGACAGCTTTTGGTTTCTCGCTTGTAGTTGGGTACCTATGTTGCCTATCTGCTTTGCAGGCTTCATCAGGCAGGTTAGGACATTATGGTGCAAATATTGAAGAAGCAATTTCTTGCATCTACAGCTACAGCTAACATTACAGTAGACCTTGGGCGTCTGCATCCTGTTCAGCAAGGCTTTTTCCCATGATGTCCAATGCTATCCTGGACCCATCAGGGACTTATCGTTACTGGCTGTTTCGGAGCTGGGACAAAAGCTTGCCACATGTCTGCTTCTGCATGCTGAACCCAAGCACAGCAGATGCTACCTGTGATGACCCCACAATTAGACGATGCATAGGATTTGCCAAGGCATGGGGTTGCGGAAGCCTTTCTGTAGTCAATCTTTTTGCATACCGTGCCACATCTCCCAAAGAGTTGAAGTTAGTTCCTGATCCAATTGGCCTATACAATTACCATTTCATCCAGCAAACCAGTCACCACGCAAGCATGACTGTGGCAGCATGGGGGGTACACGGCAATCAATTGCATCAAGGCCAGATTGTGCTGCCTATGTTGAAAAATCCAGTGTGCCTAGGACTGACATCTGCAGGACATCCCAAGCACCCCCTTTATGTTTTGCAAGACACCCCACTGATGTCATACACAGCTGTAGCTTTTGCAAAACAGGGTGTGGGGTCAGACGCAGTCCAACAGCAGCTGTGTCAATCGACCTGCATTGCAGACAATGGCTCAACGTGATGCGTGTAAGTCTAACAGTGCATGCTTGCTGGCATTGCACCGTCGCCACTAGACATGCTCTGCTGGTTTCAGACAGTCTGTATGTACAAGTGTCAAGTCCTCATGCGTTTGCCACGTCACCAACGAAAGTAGGCCGGACATGCGTAATCTGGGCTCTAATATGAGGCATTATATGCACAGACTGTCATACACGCATCTTTAATTGAGATGTTATTTGCAGTACTTGCACTTACATGCATTCATTGACTGATAACAAGATTGCGACTCATATGCTCAAGCATATCAAGTGCTCAGTAGCAGCTGCAACAAATGCTGTATCATATCGTTTCTGTTTATACACAAGCAAGCCCGCAGTGCTCAAATCGATGGTACCCCTGACTTAGTTGACAGCCACAACAAGCAGGCAGCATTTAGTACTAGCTGTAAAGTACTGATTGTCAACGGTTTGCATCCAGCATGAACTATAGAAAATATGCATACAGATTTTCAGTACCAAAGTTTCTGTTGCTCAGGTGACCAGCAAACAGGATGCGCGACTCAAACTAATGTACAGGACACAGACGAAGGGCAATGACCAGTCAGGTACAGTAGGCAAGCTCCCACACGACTGGCCAATTGGTGTCATCTCAGACTCTTGACCATGTAATGCCCTTCTAGGTGATAGCCAAGCTTGCGATAGTAATGCCGCGTGCCCACACCAGATATGACAGCTAGCTTGTGTGAGCGGTGTTCCCGCTTGGCAATGCGCTCTGCCTCCTCCATCAACAAAGTACCATATCCCTGCAACACACAAGCACACTCAAAGGTGGCAGGCTTGCCTGAAAAGTCGACCTGAAATCGTACAACAGATTGCACCATGAACATGGTGCTGCCATCTTGGATACCAGAGTCTGCTGTTATCCTGACCTTGAGAAGGACGCTCACCTTTGGCAGGTGCATTGCATCATGTATCGCAATCAGAAGCATAAGTAGCCATGTTGCTGGCTACAAGCATGCACAGGCTGTGCCGCCAAAGCCAGAGGAACAACAACAACCAAACTCTATGATACAAGTCAATTTTCATCAGAGTCTAAGTGATTGCAACATTATATCATTAGAGCAGTGAGGCTTGTGGAGCAGGCTTTACTTTCTGTACTGAAATTATGACTTGTTGACACAAGCCAAAGGCACCATCCAGAACATGACAAACCAGACAGACATTTTCAATGCCAAAGGCATTTGGGCAGTGATGGAGCAAACAGTGTGTAGACTGACCTGGTGCTGCTGCTTTGTGGCATCCCTGGCACTGACTGCAACAGCTGTGCCATACACATGCAGCTCTCTCACAATACTGCAGCGGCCTTGCAGCTCAGGCTGGCGTGACTTGGCGGCCCCACTGACTTTGCGCAAACGCAGCAGGCCCACCAGGATGTCCTGCCTGGGGTCCTCGTAAGCCAGGAAGGTTTCCCAGCCCCCGTTGGCACTGTAGTCACGCCGCACTAGCTCTATCTCCTCTGGCTTCACCTGTGTAAGCAGCCCCCTGTTTCTGCATTGCCTGGGTGCATACTTTGCATGCGCAAGTTGATGCATGATGTGGCGTCTGCAAGAGAAGCAGCTGGTGGGCATTGCCGATGGGGGTGAAGTAGCATTAGAGTGGTGCTGAAGGGGATGCGACGAACCTCCCTGCTTCACGAGCCACCAATGCTGCACCTGCCAGTCAGGGATGTGATGGCAGCCTGCCGTAGAATGCTCAGCTTCAGTATGGAGGCTGCTCTTGACAACGCGCAGCAGTGGCTGAGAGATCAGCAGCAGTGCTCATAAATCTCTTTTTTGACAGGCCAGGGAAAATGCATGTTGAACACAAAGCCAATCTTCACTTGACCAACAGTTGGCAGAAGGCAGAGGTGACAAGGACAGCATGAGCAGCATGCAAGAGGCACCTGGTGGTATATGGCTTGGGTGGTGGGCATACCAAAAGAGACTGCCTCAGCATGCAAAACTGCACACCAAGACAAGACAAGCAAGAGACTGCGCTTTTCTGGCATTGATACAAAAAAGGAAAAGCCAGAGGTGGGAGGTATATCGGGTCCCCCTGCAGGACTGTACACCAACAGAAAAGAGCATGAGCAGAATGTGAAGGATACCTTATGGTGGATGTCTTGGATGCCAGCTTCTCGGGTGCGCACATCTCGGCAGTGGAGGCCCAGGTCGCCCATGCGGGCCAGAGCCAGCTCCCTCAAATTGCCCTTCTCCACCCCACTGCTCACCAGAGGCATGGGGATGTCACGCTGCACCCACACTGCTGCTTACCAAATCAAAGCATGACTTGGTGGGAGTGCCAACTCTACTCTTGCTTGGCATGCAAAGAGCACTGCAGCCAATGTCAGCAGTCGACAATGCTGCGTATATGCATGCACCAGCAGGCCATGTCATTCAGAGCTGCTGGGAATCTGCTGCCAGTCACAGCATGCTGAGTAAGATACAGACTGTTTTGTGATACAGCTGCAGCTCAACAAACACCAAGTCAGCATCACACTGCAGCTGTGTTACGTACACGGAAGCTGCCAAAATGAAGTAGTACGACTTGACCACTGAGGCAAAACAACTTTGCCTTGTTAAGGCAGTGCTCACAAACTCTTGATGTGCTAGCTTTGTGCTATCAACAAGCTTGCAAATAGGGCAACACATAACATGCGCAGTGGGCTTGAAGATGCTAGATAGTGCAGTGTCCACCTGCCAGGGGGGTGGAGCTTACCTGGATGCGGTAGACGCGGACCCAAGGAGGTACCAGAGCTAGTATGCGGGCGACAAGATCTATAAGCAGTGTGGGCTCATAGTTGTGATACAAGCCTTTCTTCCAAAGCTCATACAGCCCAGTGCCCCTGATGACCAAAGTTGGGTACACCTGCACATCATAGGCGGCTGCTGCCAAGCTGTCTGGTGCATGCAAACAGACTTGCACGTACTGTCATGTTTTGGATGTGACAATCATTGCCAAGACCACGCCTGATAATACAGCGTGTGGTCAAGACTACTCTGACTGCACTTTCAAGCAACCATTGTGCATGTAGCCAGCGGCTGGCTCACAAAGGTCCCCAGACACAGAGATAAAATGCATGATTATATTGCCAAATCAACCACCTTGCTGCTATGAGCTGCGGTTGAAGCAGACATGGATTACCATACTGGAAAAGGCATCTGCAGCAGCAGCTTCTGCAGCAGATGCAGATGCCAGTGAGGCGCACAAAATTTCAAGCAAAGTCTGATTTTGCAATAGACACATAAGTATGTCCAACGGTATGGTGTGAGTATGTATGGAGAAAGTGTGACCATATGACAGTATGGGACACAAGAGGGTACCTTAAGACCATCTGTCCTAAAGTCTGGGTTCTCAAAGAACTCTCTGAAGCTTTCCATGTCACGTTCCCAGCCCATGTTGGGCAGGTCTGGCATCATGTGAGCAATGACCTTGAAACCTGCATTCTTGGCCAAATGGAAACACTCACCCACAGCTGCAACTGTGTGGCCTCTGTTGGTGTCACGTGCGACGTCCTCAAAGATACTTTGCAGGCCAATCTCTAGTCTTGTACAACCGTATGAAAGCATCTGCAGTGCACAAGGCCATGTGATCCACAAACAGGCACCACAGCAGAGCACAGCATTCTGGCAGAAGACTGAGCAGCAGATCAACTGGAGAACAATGTGTGTATGCAGAGGGAAATACATAATGCTTGAAGCCTTTTTCATGCAGCAATTTGAACACAAAACAGTGCAGGAAATCAAGATGCATGGTGTTTGTGCAAGGTCCATCAACTAGGCATCGTGACGCAGCTTGTGAACAGGGAGAATGACAGCAGGCATACCTGTGTAAGGTGTGGTGTGAGGCAGTAGTCGGGTCTAGTCTCTATTGTCAGCCCAATACATCGTGTGCGGCTCTGCTCGCTGAACTTGACTGCCTCATGGACATTGCTGGACGAGTGACCAGACAGAGCGTCATGCAAGTTGCGGACAAAGTAGTCTCGGTAGTCAAGTGGCAAAGACATGAAGGTACCTCCCATCAAGATAAACTCCACCTGCATGGACCAGTGTACATCAAACCATGTCTGCTCATGCACTACAGTCTCATGTTGCTCGTGTACTATAGTCCCATGCCAGCTCATGTACTACACTCTAGAGCAGAACAGTCATGCAGGGCTTGGGCTGCATGTGGCTGTTGCTGTACTCAGCGTGATCTGTATTGAAGCACAAGATGGGCGCAGGATGCCTGCACTCCTCACATGCAAGACAATGCATGCACAGAAGAATGTACGGCAGAGGTAGGTGACATAATGCATGCACGCATATGGAAGGGTGTCACAGCCAAGACAAATGACACTTGGGCAAAGCTGGCTGACCTTGTCCACAGAATGGCCTAGCTTTCTGAGCTGGTCTACTCTGGCCCTTGCCTGGACATAAGGGTTGTAGCGAGCCCTGATGGCGCGCATGCTGGTGGGCTCATACCCAGTGTAGCTCTGAGTACTGTACTCAAAGTCTGAGTCTGGCCCGCCAGGGCAGTACACACAAATATTGCCTGTTGTTGCTATGTGTGGACACCTATGGGGCTTGGACATGACAGCCACCACTGCTATGCCTGATGCTGTCCTGACTGGCTTGGCTCTCAACCTGAAACATGCACTGTTGATCAGCGCCTGTGTGCTTACCATTGATACTGCAGCACAGCCGTGCTGTTGTTCTCATGACACGATTGCAAGAGCAGGATTTTTGTTGTACAGCTTGGTTATGTTCAGGTGCAACAGTTTTGGCAGTGGTGAAAAGCCACTTACTGGGGTAGCAAGGTTGCCCTGTGCTCCTCAGGGACTGCAGCAATGACATCCACCAGCTTTGGAGCCTTTGCTAGGCAATACTTGAGGGAAGCCTGCAGAGACTTAAGTATTACGAGGCTGTCTTGTCTTTCGACTTGTCCTTCCCAGTCCTTGACGAATACTCATGCAAAGCAATCCTCACCTCACGCTTGACATTGTTTAGGTCTACGTCCCTGCCTTCCTTAACTCCAGCTACAAGCTCGCTGACAATCTCTGCAATTGCCTTCACACGAGCCTGCAGGATGCGCATGGTACGCATGACCAGAGTGATGGAGTTGTCAGGCACTGCCTGTTGACTAGCTGCAGCAGGATGGACTGTGCAGCCAACTGTGCAGGGTTGCAGGCAAGAATTTCCGCCTGTTGCATACTGTAATCCAGGCCAATTGTCAAGTATACAAGTTGTCACCTCTTCAGGTGGAAGCACCACCAGACCCTTTCTGTTCTTGATAACTTTGGTGCTACCAGCAAACGCCTTGGGAGCCTGCCCATCTTGCAGGGCGACCATCGGGATTACTTTTGATTGTTCACAGTGACTGATGGATGTCAGGCACAGGTACGGGGACAAACAAGTCGCAAGTCTATTCCGTGACTGTTTGCACCAAAAACTGGCACAAAGCAGAAACTGGAACAGATCTCAAAATCGCCTTCGGCAGAAGTCGGCAACAGAAAGCGTACGCAATCCAAAGGTGCAGACCAATTACCGCACGTAGTGGCAGGGGTATGTATGTCGCTTACTGACGGCAGAAGATGAACCGTCAAGGCAGGTGAACAGCCTGAGGGGTTTAGTAATCTAGGTAGGTGCAGGTTCATGTAGATTTTGTACACAAATCTCGGTGTTACAGAACAGCATCGAATGAACTGTTTCAATAAACTTTTGTTGATCCCAAGTTTGATGAGTACAATGGTAGAAATAGATGTGGTTGTGATTATAAGGCTGGACCCGACAGTCATGTCCAGATCATCATGCTGCTCATATTCCTGTTGGTGATGGAAACACTGTTGGTGATGTTCATCAACGGCTTGGCTTGCGGTGAGCTCGTTGGTTTGCTGAAAACTTGGACCCACCTCTAGGCTGATGAAATTGAATACTCCCGATGACTTTGACCTAGCTGGACACGGCATATCGGTACTGCGCAAGACAGACCAGGCAGGACCCACAAGCTTTGTGACAGTCCTAGCAATGCCATACAGCCAACGTACGCAAAGCGTGGCTCGTGGCAGCAAGCTGCAGCAGGTATCCTTGGGCTGCAGCCAGACCGCCTTAAGGTCTGGCTGGCAAGCTTGCAGCCTGCGGGTGAAAGAAGCAAAAGGCACGCTCTCAGCACTCGAGACGCATACTTCACAAGTATTTCCTTCCCCACAATTTGATCTGTGTGTCTGTAGCTAGCTAGCGTTGCGTTTGACGGAAGCCTGCAGACGTAGATCTCGAGGCTAGCTTGCTTGCCACGTGGTATCTGCCTCGAACTGTCGAAGGTATGTTGGTCGTAGAGCCGGATCTCGCCCAGCATCCCTTGGCCAGACTCAGCTCGCGGGTTCTGTCATTCCAAGACGTCCACCTAAATATCTCGCAGAGATATTCTGCTCGCTTCCCACTTTTCACTTGGCGCCTGTGAATTCAAATCTCCCGAAACACCAACGAGTCTCGTTGTTGCCATTTCCGTCCGCTTCGATGCTTCGGAACGGCTATACACTGCTGCGCATGTGAGACTGCCGTCTGTCGGCAACCACAAGTCACATCAGGGTACAGTACTGCCTCCGGGCTCGCAAGGCCTGACAGATCACGTGCTGGAAAGCTATTGGTGCTGGCGAGTCTTCTCCCTCATTGGTGCGGGCGTACAGCCATGAGGCAGGCCTTATGCGGCTAGCTTTCGGCTGAATGGTTTCGTTGCTCCAATCGCCACCAGTTGCTGAGGGAAAGAAAAGGAAGCGACATTCCGTAGCTCAGGTCAAAGGCAACTGGCAACCCAGCGACGATGAACGGCTTGTCAGGCATGATAACAGCCTCAGAAACATTGTCAGTTTTGCATTTGGCTTGCAAGTTCCTTCGTGATCCAACTGAAGTGAGTGTCTCCTGTGCAGGCTGGTGCAAGAACATGGAGAAGGCAGCTGGAGCCTTATTGCTCAGTCTTTCCCAGGGAGAATCGGCAAACAATGCAGGGAGCGTTGGAACAATCAACTGCGACCAGACATCAGGAGGGATGCACACACTGGACACACGCAGAGGAGGTCCTGCTGATTGCTGCCCACAAGGATGTGGGCAACAGGTAACTGCTCAAAATCTGCCAAAGTATCTGGGTATATATATTCTGCAAATCACCCATTTTCCAACGTGCGTTCATGCTCTGCAGGTGGGCTGAGATAGCAAAGGACATCCCTGGCAGAACTGAGAACGCTGTCAAGAACCACTGGAACGCAACATTGAGGAAATCTGGCAAGAAGAGCAGTCCAGCAGGGCTAGGTAGTCTTTCACATTACATGCGCAGCAATAATCTGAAGCATGTAGGCCCACAGCGCAGAAAGAGCAAGGCACCGCAGGCCGCACAGCAGCAAACAGGCCCCAGCATTGCAAGCAATAGCAGCAATGCCAGCCTCACCGGCAGTGACGAAAACAATGACCCAGCTTCTAGTAGTGATGGTGCCGACAGCAAACACGTCAATGCTGCATCTGCTGCCGCAGCATTCCCCGGCACCCACAAGTCTGATATTGCCATATTTACATGCCCTAGCAGGAATGCCAAAACATGCAAATATGGGTCAGATAGTGATGTCAGTGATGAGTACACACCAAGTCAGCATGCTTCCAGAAGCAGCAGATATACTGCTAGACTGCAGAAGCAAGGTGTCACGCCAAGCTCTGCGGACTGTGAAACAGCTGTACCAGCAGCTGCTGTGCGTCCTCGCACTGCCAGTCTCCATTCGTCTACAGAGGCTCCTCTGCTGGCGGGCCCTGCCTCTGTCAGGCACTCAAGCCAAGCTGCACCTTTGCTTGCTTCACACCGCTTTGCCGTGCCTCAGCGTCCCTTCACAGGAGACCCAAGACTGGAGAACATGGTGCAAGACAGATTTGCAGCTGTTGCATCTTCCAAGGTGAGCCACAAGCTGTCACCTGAAGTTTCTGCACATGCTGGCTCACACTTGCCAAATATAGCATTGGCAGGCACATCCTTGACCCTTTCTGCCTTTTTGGCCTGGTGTTGTATGAGGTGCTTCGGTTTGTTCTGGTCTTTGTTGAACGAGCAACCGGACAGTACAGCAACTTCACTATTCACTGGATGTGGCTATATGGCAGTGTCTTTACCAAGCGTATAGGTCGATGAACACCATGCGGATTGTAGCAAGTCATGTTTCTGCTTGCCATGCAATCATGTGAATGATGACTGGGCTAGTGCAGGCAGAAGACGAGATGTTGCTGAGATCTTTGGCAGATTTAGTGCCTGATGATATGGTGAATGCTGAGCTGTCAGATTTGGACGGGTTCTGCCTGGACTCTGCTGTGCTGCATGCCTCCAACCCTGGCTTGCAACATGCTGCTACCACTTTTCAAGCAGGTGCGCAGTTCATAACACAAAAAAAGCAACTTTAGTGCTTGGCTGCATTCAACATGCATTGACTGATTGAGTGCTGTGAAAGGCACAAGCCCTTGTCTGCTGCTGTGCTTGCCATATTACAAATTTGCAGCCCCCATGCAAGGATTGCCGGGCATGATACCATTACAATGTGCAGTATGCACTTGCCGGTCTTGCTTGATCATGTTTGACACATATCATAAACATCCTTGCTGCTTTGCAGGAGGATCAGCAAACCCAGACGGTGTGCTGCGCTCATACCCCTTGGCAGCTCAGCATAACAGCAAGCCCTTGGATCCCAGACTAGTCAGGCTGAGTCAACAAAGCCACCACCAGCAGCAACAGCGCGCCAGATCCATGCAGCATGTGTCATCAGATCCCCGGCAGCATGACCCCCCTGCTGCCAGTCCAGCACTTGCTGCTGTCAACGTGGACAGCGTGGCTCAAGGACAGGCTGCAGGAGAAGAGGAAGTGGGGGAGACAGGGCAGCATGTGAATGGGGTCCTGCCTGGCGCCAATACCAGCAGTGCCAGCTCCTCTTGTAAGCCTTGCATCATCGCAATTGCATCATCTGAATTGTATTTGACTGCGCTGCCAAGCTTTGGATAAGACTGCTTCCTTCTAGTGCTTGCTCCATTGTGTTTTTGGAGCTTTACAGTGCATCATCAAGTGAGAAGATGCCTGTGACAGAACATTCAAATTTGGACGTGTTGTTGTGCTTGGTGCAAGGCAGTCTGAATACAGCCAGCCTGTCTTTGGTTTGTTACAACTGTCATCCTGCAATGCATCCTGATTTCCTACACATCTGCAGCTATGTTGAGAGACCAATTCTGACATGTACATATGCCTGCAGCCAATGTGATGGGGGTTGTGCCATCACAATTGGTGGAGGACCATGAGCAAAGTATGGTAGCAGCAGCAGCAAGGCCTGCAGGGGCGTCGTTTGCATCTCCCATTGGTGTACAATCCTGTGACAACATTCACATTCAGATGGAGCCTCTGCACAGCTTGGATGCATATGCAGCCAAGATGGTGTCACCAGGCATGGAGGTGGCCATCTACTCTGGCCGGTGTCCTTTGGCCATGCTGACTACATATCAGCCGCAGCGGTCTGTCCAACAGCAGGTCTGTCAAGCCTTTGTGCATGTCTACCCACCCTCATGTACAAGGCCAAGCGTGAAGCATCTCCATCACCTCTTGATGTGGCGTTAGTACACACTGCCCAAAACTGCTCAGGTCTTGTGGTTGGATTGAGGCTGTTGGAGCGCTTATTGCTATAGCTTTCTTGAACAGACGTGTTAGAGCGGGAGGCTGACCTCAGACAAATGTCTGCCTGGAGCAGCAAGCTCTGCTGCATTCATCCACAGATCTGCATCATCCAGTCTGTCGAGAAACAACAGCCGCTCATGGGTTGTGACTAGGTGCACTGAGTGACTGTGCACTTGCAGGTGCTGGCCAGTCTGCAGAGGGTGTGTGGGTGGGTGCGAGCCGGCAGTGACTATAGGGTGGGTAGCCTGCTCATTGCTGTGCGCGCTGGCCATGTGCCGCCGGGTGTTGCCGGCCTGGTCATTGCTGCATCAGCTCAGAACAAAAGCATGGCTTTGCAAGCTGTGCAAGCAGCAGTGAAGCAAGTGGAGGCCATGGGGGTGCAGAGCAAGCACATGCAGGGCTTGTAACATAGTAATAGCGCTTCTAGGCTATCAACACTCTGCTGATCTGTCGTGGTGTAGTCCTGTTTTGGTAATAAGTCCTTTGCTGACTAATAAAGATTACACTCAAGGTTATATGCCAACATGAGATGTGTGTTTTCATACTTGTACTCTAAGTTCACCAGTCGTATTTTTGCTAGCCTGGACTGCTGCTGATCGCTGCTCAGCCCACTGCCCATATCTGCATGCATGATTTGCTCCAGTTTGACTGTATTTAGCGCTGTAAACTTGTTTGCTTTGAATACCTCTAGACACCACTTTTATTTGTCTCAACAACAAGTTTGAATGTCTTTGGAAATGACATCAGCTACGTGGATCAGGTTCAGGGCATTGTTCAATGCTTGGGTCATGTCAATGCTTCTTTTGCGGCAAGCGTTACTGCGTTTGTACCAACTTTGTGAGGACTTTCTCCAGCAGAGCAAGTCAGACAGTCACACTGTCACATCATCACATCACCAATTGGGACTTCGGTGTCACCCCCCCTTGGGATCAGAGGGTTTGATGTAACGCCTGCAGCGGCTGGTGATGTTCTGAGCACAGTGTGACGTCGATCAGTGACAGACAAGTGTGCGGCACGCAGAGGGAATGGCCGCTAGCACTCTGCTGCATCAGTCGCTGCCAATTGCTACTCATCTTGTTACACAGCGACAATCGCTTGCTCACCCCACAGGAGCATCTCGGCGCACTTGCTGCAGCGGGCGAGTTGCTGCTGCCAAGCAGAACTGCATCAAGTTCTCTCGACATCAGCCAAGGATCATGGCCGCAGGTGCGATCTGTCTATGTGACCGGCTCTTGACCGCCGATATAGACAAAGTTCCAAGCATGCACCGCAGCTCAATAATTGTGGATCAACGCTGACTTGCCCTGCAGCTCAACAAATTGAGCCTGAAGTATTTGAAGAGACACACGAAGCCGAGCCGATAGATGGCAAAGCTATCGCCCAAGCCATCCGCAAGGAGGTGGCAGCAGGAGTTACAGAACTTCGTGAAAAGTATGGCAAGGTGCACATTTGCTATTTTGCAGTCCTTGTGGTAACTCGTAGCTCATAATCCATATGTGCATGTGATGACCACCTGTGTGTAGCCTTTCGACCGTCAATTGACCATGTGTGCCACAGGCACCAGGTCTGGCAGTAGTCTTGGTAGGAACACGCAAGGATTCAGAAACCTATGTGCGCAACAAGAAAAAGGTGTGTGAGGAAGTTGGCATTGCATCGTTTGGCGAGACCCTTGCAGAGGATGCTACAGAGGAGGAAGTTTTGAAGGTGCAAATTTCTCTATGCATGCATTTTATGCTGCTGCTGCTGCTGCTGCTGCTGCTGCTGCAGCAAAAGTCTGCATCTTTTATTTTTAGTCACACCTGCTCATGCTGTGGCGGATATGCTGAGATGCTACATCAAATAGCTGCAAATGTACGTGTACATCAGGTGGCTGCTACAGTGCCAGATGGATCATTACAGCTTATATCCTTGCAAAACATATGGCAAGCTGCACTGCAACATGTCCTGGGGGGGTGCTGACAGACTGAGCATGGTTGATGTCTGATTTGCAGATTGTTCAAGGCTACAATGCGGATCCTGCTGTGCACGGCATACTGGTGCAGCTGCCACTTCCTAAGCACATCAATGAGCAGCGCATTCTTGATGCTGTCAGTTTTGAGAAGGATGTAGACGGCTTCCACCCACAGAACATTGGCTGCCTGGCCATGAGATCTAGAGATCCCCGTTTTGTCTGCTGTACACCCAAGGTAAACACACCAGTGCTTGCACCAGTGCCATTTGATTGATTGTATTATGTCAGATGTCTGTGATCCATGCCTGTTATAGAATGTTAGGGAGGCCATCCTGCCTCACGAACTGTGATTAGAAGCCAGATTGAGACACAATTCCTCTTTGAAGATCCTGCATAGTCCAGCGCATGCAGGCTAGCATGATCAGATAGAGATGGTCAATCAAGATGCCAAGTATAGATGAAAGCCTTGGGTCAGTCTGACTGCCTGCGTCTTGCAGGGTTGCATAGAGCTGCTGGAGCGCTCTGGTGTGCCCATCAGTGGCAAGTCTGCCTGTGTAGTTGGCAGAAGCAATATCGTGGGCACGCCAGCAGCCATGCTATTGCAGCGGCGAGATGCCACTGTGACAGTTGTGCACTCGCGCACCCCTAATGGCCAGGAGATCTGCTCACAGGCAGACATTGTCATTGCAGCTTGTGGCAAGGCAGAGATGATCACTGGCGACTGGATTAAAGAGGGAGCTGTTGTCATTGATGTTGGCATCAATGCTGTAGATGTAAGCTGCCGAGCTGAGTCAATGCAATACACTGCAGCGCCTGGATACATCCAAAGTTTTACGTATGCCATTGTTCATTCATGCTTTATCACACTGCATTTATCACACTGCAAAAGCACAACATTGTCTGCAGCAGGGCTTCAGAGCTCATTGCATAGATTCGTTTTCAAGCTTTTACACCAGCTAATGACACAAATGGGGCATGTTTGTGGTACAATTCGAACTGAGAAAAACATCGATTGATGTCACTTTGCAGGATTCTTCAAAAAAGCTTGGATACAGGCTTGTGGGAGATGTCAACTTTGCTGAAGCCAAGAAGAAGGCTTCAAAGATCACACCAGTCCCTGGTGGTGTCGGACCTATGACCATTGCCATGTTGGTGCAGAACACTCTTGAGGGCGCTCAGCGTACTCTCAGCTCTGGACAGTAATCATTGAAATAAATGAATCAGTATCAGCTTTTCTGAGCTCAGCAGCCATCAATCTAATATGACAGCAGCACAACAAACATACTAGGCTATACTAGCCTAACACAACTTTGCTTGACTGCATACTGTATCGGATGCAATACCCCTAGGACCCAGGCACTTTACCAAGCTCTGCAAATTAGTGTATCCTTGGGAATGTGTATCTGAGATCCAATCTATCAAGGAAACATACTAGGCTGACTTAGCAATTTGATGGTGGATACATGCAAGACGACAAGAGAATGGACAGATTGCAATGTGCTGTCTTGTAGTATGTGTCCTAGCTGCTGTCCCAGCTGCGGTTGCAGTCGTCTTGCTCACAGTCCTCATCAGACTCTAGGTCAGACAGCACATCAAGGTCTCCTGAGCTGACTTCTGCCAATATGCTGCTTGGCGACTGGAACTCCAACAAGTCATCTGTAACCATCAGATCACACATCCTGTCTGTCATGCCATATCTCTATGTGCAGTAGGGCAGCAACAACATACGTTCTGATTGTCTGAGCTTGACGTGCACAGCCATCATTCTCATGCGTTGTTCGACATGCAATCATCTGACTGTAACCTGACTGTAACCTGACTGTGATGCTGCTCATGACAGCATGTGCCCAACATGACATCTGACCTGTGCTGGTTTGTAGACTTGTTGGTGATGGTGGTGGCTCCAGAACCTCCAGGTCCACGCTGCTCAGCATATCAAGGACCCCCTGGCAGGCAAAGGACGTGTTGTCAGGGCAAATCTGGGCTTGAATCAGTTTTCAGCTCCGATTCTCTGGCTCACCCTGGACCATTTCATGACAGGAGGCTGGAATGCAGGCAGGGATGCAAAGTAGGCAGCCTTTGTTTTGGCATCTGTTAGGTCTCTGAGCTGTCTCTCTGCTTCAAGCTGTTGCCCACTTCTGCCCGCGAGGATCTCAATCCCGTCCTCTGCATAGATCTCTGCCTTTGACCTTTGCTTTGCTGATTTTGGTTTTGCCTGGCTTTTGGACTTTTCGAGAAGTGTCTTGGCAAGCTGCCCTGGCTTGGCAGGAGTTGCATTCGTTATATCTCCAAGCTTCTTACGCGGACCAAGCACAGCAGGTGTTGCCTTGAATGGAGTTGCGTTGTCGTGCTGGATTGTTGACCTGTTTGTGATGTTGCCTAGGGCCTTGCGAGCGCTTGACAGACCAGCAGGTTTTCCAAGCGGGGTGTTGGCGGCATTGCCTGCAAATCTTTTGCCTGTATCAAGTGCCTGACGTATGCCTACACCGTACGGCTGACTGTTCTCGTCTTGCAAGGGATTGAGGCTCTGCAACATTCCGCTGAAAGGGGCTCACCCTGGTAGACCGGAATGTACGTGTGGCGTTGTGCCTGTTGGTTGTGGCACCGAAACAGACCTGCTGACGCAGAAGGTCAGAGCAAAAGGTTTGTGCGTCTGCGACAGCTGCAACTGAATTTCACAGCAGGGCAGGTTAATTGCGATTTCCCAGGCCCAGGTTAACGCCAGTGAATGCTTGCTCATTTCTTGTCGACCTCCTCATGCATGCAAAACCTTTTACCCAATATTCTGACACCACTGCTTGCAAAAGCATGAACGCACAGATCACGCATACTGACCACCACACTATCAACCTGTTTCTGTGTCAGGCAGCGCCAGCAAACTGTGATTTTCGTCCGTTTCCACGACCTAGCAAGTCAGAAGCATATTGGAAACATGATTCTGCATCGGATGTAAAAGTGCCAATGCTTTTCTAGAATATTTGGTTATTGAAAAGTGACCTCTGTTCTGGTCAACGTTGTCTTGTGTGTTTATTCCTGTTGGGTCAACCCATTTCATGGAAGAAAACTTTGATCTCCAACAATTTCCAGAACTGCATCAACTCTCACATGTCTACCACCAATTCACATGTCAACGAACAGATTCGCGGAACAGATTCATGCATTGTCAGCAGTATATCTCTTTATCGCTCAGTCAGACTCTGCAATCACAACAACTCGAGCATGCTCATCAAAAATGTGCCTTTCATCAGGACCAGGCGCCAGATGTAATTTGCCATCATCCCCAGCAATATAACCAATGGCTGTCTCTTGCTGCCACCTGGTCACCTCTGAAACCTGCAGGTGCCATTGCTGTGCTAGTATGCTTATATAGTGTTATCTTGCATATACCTGGCACTACCTGGCCAAGAAAGGTAACAATCGCAAGGAAAGATGCCGTTGCTTGAGCAGGGATCCTTGCAAGCGGTCATGCGGTGCGTATTCAGAGGAGACACACCTCTGATATCTGAACCCCTCAGCAACACTAGGCAGGGTGGTCTTCTGACAGAACATCTAAACTTAGCAGTGCTCACGACCAGACACACGGTCATTAGCATGTAAATGCAGCATTGCTATCTCATGCCAAAACGCATTTTGGCAGCATGCATTGAGTGACAGGAAGGGAGACTGACATGAGCAAAGCTGGTGGAGGTTGAGGAGGACAGTCCATATCTCTCAGGGCGGCGCAGGTAGATCTCCTGGCCGTCACTGTTGTCCACAAGCTCAGACAGTAGAGGTGCCAGATCAGGCTCTGCAGCCACCTGTAACAGAACTTACACACTCACACATTGTCTGAGGTCATCAGGCAGAGAGCTGGGTGAGCGGTGTGGGAACCACATGAGGGTAGTGTCAGTGCCGCCTGCCTCAAAGCAAGCAAGCAGCGTTGCAACTTGCAGGCTTTTGGCAGTTGTCTAGAGCTCCTGCACACTGCATTTGCTCGTTGCTTGGCCTATATGTGCACACAGACGCACAGACAGAGCAAAGCAGATGGCCTTCCAACTACTCCTGAAATCTTGCCAACAGCGACGTTATGAGCGGCTGCCCATCTCTGCCATGGACAGACACTTAAAAGAAAGATTGCTCAATGCAGTGGACATGGCTGGAGGACAGATGCAGACACATATATATACACAGCAATGCCTGCCACCACGCTAGATTACTCTTTGATGCACGAAGCAAGCAGCAGCAGCAGCAGCAGCAGTAACACTGTGCCCTGCTCAAGATTACGGTCAGCTGTGAGAGGTGAAAGCGGCATACAGGTGGACAAGGCAAAGCAAACACAGAGACAGAAGGCAGTGGGTCCTGTAGTGGCAAAAAGCAGTGAACATGGGCAAGGCAGCACAGTAGGTGTCACACCTGCGACAGCAAGCCACTCATGAGCTCCTCAGGATGCACCAGCTCTGCAGTCAGTACGTTGTCCCCTTGCCCTATGAGGTGGTTGGCCACCTCAGTGGTTTCAGGGTGCGCTATTGTCGTCACCAGGTGGGCCGACTTGCTTCTTGTCCTGCAGCGTCATATTGCTCTCATCTAGCTAGGTTTTCAATTGCTGAAAATATGGCCCACAAGCAGGGAGGAAGTACAGCCTAGTCTATGCAGGTCTGGTAGAAGCAGGCATGGCAAGTCTTTCTACATGCCTCATAAATCATCCAGCAACAAACGAAATGCAAAGGGAACAGGCTTGATAAACAAAGCTAGCAAGAACACAAAAGAGCAAGGGACTCTGGTTTGCAGGGTGGAGCTGATACAAAACAGGCCATGACTCAACCACCCCACAGCAGGACACACAGTACATATAAGGCAAGGACACAAGAGGGGGCCAAGGCGGGTGGGCGTGGGGTTGACCTGTAGGTGTGCAGGAAGTCTTGGACCTGCATGAGGGTGGACAGCATGTGTGCATCAGCCTCCTTGCTAGGCATGTCTGCCAGGCCCCCTGCACAACACCATTCTCACTCTCTTCACCCCCCACTGCTTTCAAGCTGTGCCCATGCCGCTTGCAGAAACACCACTCGCAACCAAGAGCAGGCGTGTGTATGCACTGTGACTGGACAACTGGGAAACAGCATGGCAACAAGATGCAGCAGACCTGTGGACAAACACACAGCTTGCCCATATACAAGGACATGTCCCTTGGTAGGAGTGACATCATGAGATGCAACAGCAAGCTCAGCTCAGCCCTCACAGCAGCAGCTGGCGCACAAGATGGGCATGAGCAGAGGTAGAGGCTAATTGGCATACCCAGAAGCAAGGAGTCACACTCGGCAAGGCCAGCCTGGTGAAATGACTGGAAGCTTGTTGGGCTGCCCTCCACATGCCGGAAGGTGCATCCCCTGAGAGGCTCTTGGGGGAGCCCATGGGGCCGGTCTGGGCTGATGACTGTGACTAGCGTGCCATCAACAGCAAACTCGGCCAGGCCTGCTGCCAACTCATCAACTGTGTCGCCCCACCCTACTACCTGATACAAGCTACCTCAGTGCATGCAGGGCTCAGGGCTCGCCAGTATTGACTTGTTGTGGTCAAACAACGTAGGCATCTATCAGTTACTCAAACAGGCATCTGTTGGCTATTCCAGTAAGTCTGTACCAATTCCTTTAACAGTCAAACATCATGCTGTGCAGCACACCACCTCTCACCTACAAGTCACTGCTGCAGGCACAAGCATGCACTGGCATTTCAAACATGTGCCGGCATACAACCTGATGACACAATCAACATACAACTGAGTAAGACTGGTGTAAGCAGTGCTAAAAGCAGCAGTGAAGGCCAAAAGGCAAGTGTGGACTGGATGTGTTACCACAATATTTTTGTGGTTGGAGCCGCTGGGTGGAGCACTCCTTGCCTTCTCAGCCAGACACTCGGGCCCCATGCCATCATGGGGGCCCCCCACCCACTCCCCTGCTGGCTCATGCCCCTGCCCTGGCTCAAAAGAATCTGCATGCCCACCAAAGTCAGTCACGTCATTCTCTCTAGTACTGAGTGTACTCAAATGTGATGCATCACTTAAGGGCAAACCCCAAGACAGCAACTCAGCGTAGCCTGCATCCCTGGACATCAATCATTACAACACACTAGCATACATACCCTACCTCTTGTATGGGGGTGCCTGGAATGTGGGCGTTCTGTTGGCAAGCGTTACCGTACACAAAACTGCGATGCTGACACCAATGAAGTTGACTGTCATATAGCATACTGAAAATGATATTGAACATGCAATGCGTAGGATGACCAGCATCTTGGTGTTTCAAGCTCACCATCATTGGCTAGAACAATGAGCCGGTCGCCCCACTCCAGTTTCTGCTGCTCCCCTGGGTTCAGGTGTAGGCTGTGATCAGACTTGCTGACATACCCACACACCACCCCTTGCTTGAAGCTGCGCCGCACTTCCCTGAGTACCAACCCAGTCATTGCCTGATATGTAGCCTGATATCTGACGACCATCAGCAGCTTATATATGTCATCATGCAGACAATTTGTGTGCAAGTGGACATCTATATCTCACTCTCTGTATCTATATACAGGTTGTCATTTGTATGTTTGTATACTCTTTCAACGTTTTTGCAGGATGGTACAGAAGAAATTGTCTTGTGATCAAGACAGGATCTGCATCAAGGCTTGTCGGTCTTAAGCATGATGTGTGCAGCATGACAAGTTTGCAAAGGCAGTGGAGTGCAAGTGCACCTGTATGTGCGCCCAGTCATGGTTGGGAAGTTCTCCAAGTAAAAGGTGGCTCCATTGCGTGAGTGCTGTGTGACTGCGCAGTAGACATTGGCCACGCCCGGCTGCACACCATCAACACAACCCCACTCTCAACATGCCACAGGTCACTTAGCCTGGCTTTTGCCAGGCAGCCAAGCTTGTATCGTATCACACATTACTTTGCAGTCCTGTTGTACTCATCTCGCCAGTTCCCTTGTAAGAACTGGCTTATCACTTGATGGCACACAGCTGGTCACTCCTTCTGCTCATTAAGTGAAGCATCATGTAGGCTGCCACTCAACAGGCAAAGCGCATGAAGAGCAGCATTTGGCAGGAAGTCAAAGCTGTTGATGAAATGACTGCAGAGTGCAAGCAATGACCTGTATGGCGGTCTGAGCCATGAGGCGGGTGATATCCCTGGCACCATTCACCCTGACAGGCCGACATGACCCTTTCTGTTGCCTGCAAAGTTACCAACATACAAAGGCCATCAGACACCACATGGAAGAGCTTAAGCTGTGACACATGCACACAAGCTGTGCATGGTTGCAGGACAGCAAGGTTCTTATGTCGAGCTGGCAGCCTGCATACAGGATTCAGAGCGTGCTACATGAGTGAGCTTTGTGAGAGTGAGCGCAAAGGCATGAGGCATGAGCAGTGCGAGCTGTGACCAGAGTTGAAGTGCTTGCGCTGCTGCTGCAAGTGGACTCTTGACAATCACAGTCTCGAAGCCACAGCATACAGCGCGCAAGACAACACGCAAACAACATGCAAGCATTCCACCGCGGCGTCAGCAGAATGTGTCAAGTAGCCTCATAGCAGAGAAGGACCTGTGCAAAAGGTCAATGAGAGGGTTCTCGCCAGGGATGGGGGGGCAGCGGTCTTCCTCAGGGGTTTGCAGCACAATGTTCTGGTCACAGTAGGTCATGGAGGGGTGGCGTGACCGCGCAGCCTCAATGGCAAGCACTGTCGCGGTCTTGCTCTTCACTGCATCCTGCGCTTATAGTTGATGACATAAACGCAGGTGCCAGCATTCACAGCATACACTTTGCCTCATGCAAGCACAGCTGGGGGCTGATCACGAAGTGCTGCATGCATGCAGATCTGTATGGAAAATCTGGCATAGATCCTGCAGCTTTGGGAGCTGCCAGGGTAGCCAGCAAAATTGGCGCATCAATGCTTTGTCAGGATTGGCATACCACAGCTTTGTCAGGATTGAGGACTATGATGGTCTTGGCCTGGCCTGCTGACACGCCTGCCAAGTCCTTGACAAAGTGCGGCGCACCTGTGGCACACGTCATGCACTTCGTTCACACCTCCCACCAGTGACTTCATTTCTTGCCGACTTGTGATACACTGCACACTTGTGATACACTGCACGCTTGACGCCTGCTGGCGTAATGCAGTCTCAACTAGCCAGCTGCCAGAAAGCATATGCTTGCAGTGCAGGGGGGCAACAGGACAAAAGATTGTGGGTCGGGTTGGAGCAGAAGTGAGCAGAAAGCTGACCTTCCCGGGTGATGACTTTGATTTTGCATTCCCTGAGGATGGAGCCCAGCTCTGCATCCATGACCAGCTTGTCCCGCTCAGCCAGGATCACAACAGGCCTGCACCACCACTGCTCATCATCCATCACTGTGGCCTTTCCCCAAATCGAATTTCATGGCAGATCAAACATTGACCATCACCTTGACAGACATAGCAGACATGTCACGCACGCAACTGCTTTTAGCCTGATGTTTTACTATCAGCACAAGCTGTAAGCATCACAAATTGTGGACAGCTCCAGCATTCAGATCAGCCGACAGCTGGTGTTCAACAAGCATTGCACCTCATCAGCAGCTAGGTCAGGAGCAAAGATGTGAAAACCTACTTATCATGCAGGACAGCCTTGATCTGGTGAGTCTTGGCCAGGGACATCTGCTTGAGCAGGGGCACCAGCTGAGGGTTCCAGTTCAGCACCAGAGTGTGACCTTGAGCAATGACTGCATACACAAGCAATCCTCACCACCGCAAGACTGTCACATGGCCTTGCAAGCTCATGTGCACATGCTGATCTGTGCTGAACTTTTGCCACAGACTTTTGCCAGGTGTGCAAGTGTACATGGCCCAAATTGCCTAGAACTTTGTTGAAAGCAGCTACTGGATAGATTCATTGATACAGATTTTCCAGAAGAAGCTTTGTCAAGACTGCTGATATCTGCAAGGCCCCAGCGGCATGCCAGACCTGTGTTGATGCAGTTTCTCTGCATATATTCATGCAGATTTGGCACAGGCAGGAAGACCAGAAGAGCTTGCCTGCATAGTTGCCAGCCTTCACAGACCTGAGCTGACTCTTGATCTCCTCAGACACAAACCCAAGAACCACCGCAAAGGTGAACAGGCCACACAGGAAGATGAGGTTCATTAGCAAGGCTGCAGGCAGGGTGGTCTCCTCTGTCACCTTTGCACCTACAAACACATGGTCTCCTTCAACCCAATTAAAGATTGCACAGTCATTGGTCTGCTGCAGCAACTTCAGTACGCTGCATGGCTTGGCGCACAAAGCAAAGCACAGTGCAGTTTGATTCATGCTGCATCCAGATCACACCAGGAGCACTACCCGGGAGGAGCAATATTGCAGCTTGCTTTGTATCTGGCTGCCCTACACAGGCCCATCAGCATGCTGGACTGCCCCTTCACTTTTAAGGTGGCACATGGGGCTGGAGAGGTACCTGGAGCGCGGTATAGTACTGCATACACCTTGAACAGAGATATCTGTAGACTCTCCCCACTGGTGCAGTGATACAGCAGCCCGCCAAGCCACACAAGTGGAAGAGCAACTGTGAACACTGCACCAATCTTGACCAAAACGTTGGCCAGCAGCACCTGCAGGATGCAACAGGTGCACACCATTCAGACGTAACATGTGAAGTTGCATTCTGAGGTGAAGGGGACAGGCCATAGTAAGTTGCCTGCAATGATTAGCTGTCTCTTACCTGCTGCAAAGTCACAGTCAGCTGCATGAGACAAGCATCTGATATGCGCAGAAGTCTGCTTGAGGTTGCTGGTATGCCGCTTGACATGGCTGCATACATTGATGCAGGCATGGAACGCTCTGCCTGTGTTGGTTTTGTTGACTCCTGATCAGTTGCTGATCTTGGCAGCCACACAGCGGCAGGAGTTGGGTCTGCAATTGGCTGATGTGCTCGATGCCATCTTGTAGTAATGGGCCTAACAAGTAGCATGAAGATGAAGAGTGCTCCTGTTGCCAAGGCAGCTTGCTGCCGCAGAAAATGCAAGAATTTTGTGGGTTTGCTTTGAGAATCATAGGAGGTTGCTGGGAAGTCAGCGCAATCCTGGCCGCGACAAACGGCGCGCGGTTTAACCGACGTTGGTCGAGCAGTTGGGCGAATCTGCCGCCAGTCTGTTAAACGCTGTCTTGCAAGCAAGCGTCCACCTAAAACTCTGAACTGCAGCTGATCCGACGCTCTGTTGCTCCCTTGCAAAGCAAACCTTCTATGCACCGTAGCTATGCAGCTCATTGCAAGCTGCAGTGCACGGCGCACAACATACGTCCCGCGGCCAGAACGCGTACAAAGGAATTTGACTTTCACGGCAGATGGTCTGTTGATTGTGTGTGTAGCAGAAACTGCGTGTCATCGCCATGGACGACAAGCACTGCCTGCAGCCTTGCCTTGCGAAAACAACGACATGTAGTTTGCTATAGCAGATAATCTGGGCAGCAAGCAGCTCAGCCTGCTGTGACACGCGGTCAAAGTTCACCGCTTTTCTCAGGCAACCGTACACTCACAATGCAAGTCATGCCTACTTCTGGAGGGACCTGCACGGCAAACAGACCCCTGCAAGAAGGCTATTCAGCGAGGGTTTCCCGCAGCGACGCGAGGCTGCAGCGATTTGCTGCAAATGTTGGAGCAAGCCCAGTTCTATCTTGCCCACGTGGTCCATGTGCTTGCTTCGTTCGTCTTCTACACGTAACGCCGCAAACACTGCTTTTGAAAACGCTCGGTGCAGGCTACTGGTGAGGGCTACGGTCTCAGCGCCGCAAGTGCCGGCAGCTAAAAGTGCTCCGAAATCTGCTGGGAGGAAGCGCAAGGCCAGCCAGCAGCGGCCCGCAGCGACAGCGGCAACCTCTCCGAATGCCTCGG
>JAABUP010001399.1_pt1 | contig 50492 bp, 67 predicted proteins | sample 5559201 | NCBI WGS metagenome assembly JAABUP01 (sample SAMN10711887, study PRJNA513373) | rock metagenome | isolation source: Antarctica rocks | place: Antarctica | reverse complement strand
CAGATGCTGCAGCTCCTCACAGATGGTGGTTTTCCCAGAGCCTTGAGGAGCGCTCATCCCAACAAACAGAGGAGTGTCTGGATGCGTCTTCTGATGTTGTTGCAGCTGGTGGTGGAGCCAGAGATAGATAGGCAAGTAGTATTGGTAGACACGAGCTCTGCAAGTAGATACCACTCAAGATGGCTATATTGTGCCAAGGTAATGGCAAGACCTCTGCTTACCTCTGCTGGTCGCTGGCTTTGTTACCAGTAGGGTGACCCAAGCGCTCGGCTAGTAGATCTCCCAGCTTTTGCCAGTGTGAGAGCTGATCAGGGTCATCGGTGTGCTTCACTCCGCATGTACTGGCGATAGGACTGCTGCAGACGTATTCTGCAAAATGCCGTATACATTCAAACGTACTGGCACAAGCTTGAAGACGCAGTGTCGGACCCGCGCCTTACCTGCTAAAGATGCAGCGTCTGACATGTCGTTCGCGCGTCCGATTTGCCCAGGGGCTGAATCAGCAACTGCTGCAACTGTGACTGACGTACAGTGAGGTGAGTTGCCCGCGGTTTTCACAATAGTTGCAACGCTACGCAGCAGAAGACAGCTGAGCGCAGCAGGATAACGCTTGTGTGTGTTGGAAAAGGGGTGAGGTGCCAAACAGCGCCCTACGGCAGCTGACTTGTGAGTCGTACTAACTCCACACAGCATTCAGGGGAGCATAGGGCCGAGCGTGCAGTCAGCAAAAGCGGCGTTGCTCATGCATAGCGCAGTGCAGACGGGATACGAGATAGGGTCACGTGCTGTGACTAAGATAGGTTGGTTTTGATCGCAGGGAAAGCCTTTGAGCACTATGCCTTTACGCGTACTTTGATGGTACGTTAGGCGTTGACCTCTGCAGTATATTGATTGAATGTCTCCGGGGAAACGCAGAAGGGTCACCTTCGCTGAAGAGCCCGATATTGTGACATATGAACCAGTTGCTGATCAAGAAGCCCTGGCGCAACAGGGAGAAAATGGTAAGTATCCTGCTCGCAGTTGCAGTGCCTATTCAAGATTCATTTTCCTTGCTTGCACATGCTTATCCTAGTTATCCGAAGGGTAGCAGGTCTGCTGAACAGCGGAGTAAGGTCTTAAACTCGCTAGGTTCAGTGCTGATACCTGCTGCACAGCACACATCATGAAGTGCATCATGATTGTTGTTCATGTGCCTCAGGTTCACACACACTTGACCTGAAATTTCACTTGCAAGACCCTCCTGCAACAGTTATTGAACTTAAGGAGGAGGCTTCTGACCAGGCGACGCGTCAATATGAGCTTGACAACATGCAAGGCATAGAGGATACCTCCATTCTGGAAGATCTTGCTGAAGCAGAAGAGGGGTATGATAAGCCAGATCAGGTACAGTTTCCTTCAGTTGCACAGCAGTTCAAGCTCAAATGGGCGAGGGTGGTGGCTGCTTGACGGTCTGTCCCATGTGGCTGATTCCAAGCAGTAGAATTGGTCATAGCCTTTTTCTCAGCTAGCCTGACCCTTGTGTTTCTCAGAGCTGAGTATGCATCTGTGCATGCAATTTGCTTGTTCTGTGTGCAACGGCATTTTGGCATGACGTGAGTGTGCTGCTGTAAGCAGGCCTTCAATGAAGCAGGCATAGCATTTGAGCCGTTTCACCTGAAGAAAGAAAGAGAGGAGGGCTACTTTGATGCTGATGGGAACTACATTCAGTACAAGCTTGATGAAGTGAAAGATGCCTGGCTGGATAGCCTTGCAGAAGGTGACTACCTGCCCTGCCTTCCAAGTCACTGCTGACTTTGCATTATGCTGACCATCATGGCTGCTGCTGGTCTTGTTATGGCCATTGCGTTTGTGATGTGGATCATCAATCAGGTGCATGTGTGATTATTTGCTCTCCTGGATATGCCTGACATGCCATGACAACTGCAGCAAGGAACTAGACAGGCACATTGCCCAAAGCAAGCAAGAGAAGGGTACTTCTTTTCTTGCTGTGCATCTGGTTGCAGTGTGTTTGACAATTCCTGCTTTGTGCTCTGCAAATGGCAGTCAAACATTTGCTGCAACCTTGGACTCAGCTGTGCCACCAGTGATATCTCCCACAGTTCAATATTATCTGACAAATCGTTACTGCACCAGTGCACAGCATGCAATACAGTCGCCAGTTCATCCATGAGCATACTCATCAGCACATATTGATCCCAGCTTGGTTTTGTGCAGCCGGCACAAGCAGCTCTTCTGAGTTGGCTGCTCCCCAAACAAGTAAGCAGTCAACAGCGCCTGTCAACCAGCAGCTCATAGAGCTGGATGCAGATGAGCTGCTGACATATAAGCGCCGCCTGCTTGACCTGCTCCAGCCCCATGAGACTGTGCTGACAGCTCTGCGGCGGCTGGGGGGCCGGCTGGAGGGTGGGCAGGCGGGCGCAGATGCCATGCCCTGGAAACGTAGCAGGAAGTCTGCCGGTGGGTTTCGATGTCTGCTTCAGCAGGCATCCTTGTAGCTCAAAACTTGCCCTGCAGTCCAGCTGCTCGTCTGTTTAACACATGCAGTCAATTATACTGTGGCAGCTGGTTGTGTGTCAGTGGAGCTCATGATTGATGTGCATGGGGCTGGGCAGGCTTGAGTGGCTATATTGGATGTACATGTCTAGACTCTGGGAAACATTGGGCATTTGTGCTCAAGCTATTGTGGCACACGTGGCATGTCATCCGGCAACATGCAATGTCATTCTGCATATGCGTCAGCTTTGCACATTGCAGCATGATTCGTTTGTGCTGCTTGGCACTGTGGCTGTAATGAACATGCATGCTGATAACTTATCACGTGGTGCACAGGCGGTGACAAGACCACAGCCCTCCAGCCAACAAGCAGGGAATCTGGAAGTGCTGCTTCCCCTTCAACACGTACAGGGCGTACTGTTCCTGTTGAGAACAGGTGAGAGACCTGGACTGGAACGTCATTTCTGAGTTTGACAAGCCCTGCACCATCCCAGGGGCAAGGTACCCAACCCAGCGTTCGGCAAAGGCCATGCGGGGCTGCCCTCCAAGATTGGCCTGTTTTGCAGTGCCTAAATGCATTTTATATTTTGGGGGTTTGGCTAACTACCCTAGCCCCCTCACATGTCCTGATGCTTTAAAGGCAAATCCCTCAATCATCGAGGGCATGTTGCCTGACAGTTTTTCACTGCCTTGTGCGCTTGCATTCTTCTCAGTAATTCAGGTTGCACTGCATTGCCTGTTGGCATGGCGTTCTGCTGACATGCACATCACCTTTGGGCTGTGACTTTGCCCTTAATTCTGGATATGAAGGCCCGCAAGCTCTCTTTTGCTGCTACACATCGTGACCCGCCAGATTTTGGGTGCAGGGATGCATTTGACAGGCTCACAGAGTACTCTAGCTTGCTGCTACAGCATGGGGAGTACAACATTCACAGCACCAGGCGTGAACAAATAGCAGCAGAGACAGATGCAGGTGAGGCAGCTCAGCTACAAGCAGTCATGGGAGTGCTCACGACAGCTTGCACATCCACAGCATCACAGGACTCAAGTCAGACCAACGCCATCAGGCCTGCGTCTAGTGCCTTCCATCTTACCCCTGCAGCTTCAGAGCCTGTTCATCTTACTGCAATAAGGGCTACGCCCAGCACTGAGGAAAGGGCTATGCCGAGTACAAGTGGCTTGGAAGATTCTGATGGAATGGATCTCGACGCACCTTCGGTGGCTGAGCTGGCAGGCTCAGCTGCAGCTGAAGCAGCTGCAGAAACAGCTGCTGCTGAACAGGCTGTGCCAGCTGACCCAGATGAAGACATTTTTGGGGCCCTGAACGCAGCTCCAATGCAAGCTGCAGCAGCTACACAGCAGCAGCTGCCGTGTCAGGAGTCACAAGCTCCTATTACAAAGTCTGATATCAGTGATCATGACCAGCAGGGGGGGGCAACAGCTTCTGCCATTCTTGAATCATCAGCCTTTGGCGCAAATGTTTCAAACACGCAAGACACAGGCAGCGGCTTCTTGTACGATGAGGCCTCAGGCACGTGGTATAATGCTGATTTGGGATACTATTACGATGCCACTCAAGGCTTGTATGGTGATGCCACCTCTGGTCAATGGTACAGTTTCAAGGACGGTACATATCAGCTTGTTTGTTAGGCAGCAGTCTGTACATCAGGTCGTGTGTATATCTGTATGGCGTTGCTGACCAAACATGTACAATAGGTGCATGAGGCATTAGGGGAGAACTAGCTAATAAAGCTTGCTGCTGCTTTGCTGGCATGTACTGGCTATACACACGCTATGTACACATGTGGTGGAGATGAATACTTTTTCATCATCTCGTGATTTGAGCAATTGTTTCTTGGCAGTGGCAATAAAGTGTTGGAAACAGCATCAAGATAGCTTTGAGAGAAATTACATGATTTTTGTACACCACGTTGTGTTAGAGAGGTTGCAAGCACGAGCATGCCTAAGACTCACAGCAATAGATTGCTATGGCTCGGCATGCAGAAACACATGGTAAACTTGTCTTTCTGTTCCTGCAACTGCATCACAACATACTCTGCAAGCTATCAGCAGAGCCATGGTGCCTAATTGACCACGTTTGTACTGGTTGCCCAGCAAGCAGAGAAAACCACTTGGAGAATACCTTACTTTCATTTACCTAGCTCATCATGAGCTGGAAAGCGTTTTAACTATTATTATTATTATACTTTCATCCTTAAAAAGCAGGTGATAGTTACAGTGGGACACAACAAGTGCACTTTGCAGAGACCCTGCTGCCATTGATTTGCTACCTTCATGAACTGCAATGCAAACATGAAGTATATGATACAGCGTGCTCATAATAAAAACATGCAGATGACGAAAAACTTGTGTATATTTTGGTGAGCTGATGACACATTAGCACTGAGCTGATTAGACAACACAAGAAGAGAAGGAGCAGCAAGCGTTAGACAAGAACTCTATCTTACACCCCAAAGGACTTGCCACAGCCGCAGGTATCTTGGGCATTTGGGTTGTGAAACTGGAAACCCCCGCCAATCAATGCATCGCTATAATCCAGCTGCATGCCAAACAAATAGAGCAGCGACTTTGAGTCGCATACTAATCTGAATTGTCCTTCATAGTCAATAATGGAATCCTCAGGCTTGACATTTGCTTCTTGCTCAAAGTCCATCAGATAGCTCATCCCTGAGCAACCTCCAGACTTGACTCCTATTCTGAGTAGCAGCTGATCACTGCCGCTTTGACTTCTCAGCTTCTGCAAGTGGGAGAGTGCTTTGTCTGAAAGACCAATGGCAGGCTTGGGCGGCGTGGCTACACCTGCATGAAATGGCAAAGGCCATTCAGTCGTGCGGTTTACATAAGCAGCAGTAGAACTGACTTGGTGTGATAGACTCATCCAGGGTGTGCTGATGTCACAACCAAAGCAGCCTTATTTCCCAATGGGGACACCGTTCCAATGTAGGACATCGTTCCAAGCGACGGTAACACAGCTATCACCAGACTCAGCCAACAACTGAGCATAGCAACAACAGCAGCAAGTATGTGGCGACAAGCGATCTTAATTAGTGCGACCGACTGCAGGTACACTTGCCTGCTGCTGCTTGTACAGTTAAACGACTTGAGCTGACCTTCCTGCCTGTGACTGTTTTGCAAGGGCAGGGAACCCGGACACTGCTTCTCTTGTTGCCTGCTGCAAACGGCCGGTTAGCTGACGCAACTGGCATGCTCTTCATCATTGCTTTCATGATTGTCGAGAGCTGTAGTGCAGCTTTGTGTGTCGTACAGTGCAACTCTGTAACTATGTGTACAGCTCATGCTAACACTTTGTCGTACGGGATGCGATCCCTTGAGCGGAGTGCGTGTACATGTCGGGAGACCAACATTACCATTGCAAGCCTTTGACCAAAGTCCGCGGCGTGACAGCCTCGAGTCACCGTCAAAATAAGCGGATCGGTTGCTACAGTATTGAAAAGTATCAGCAGCCAGCGGCATGGAGAATGACTGCAAGCAAGCACCTTGAACGATCACCGCAGCAGTGAATTTATAGACTGCCTGCTCGTCTTCCACAGCTGTGTACAGTGCAGGTCACTCAGTAGCAGCAAAGTTGTTGAACAATGCTGTCAGATGTCGAGGGCGGAGTGGACGCCGCGGCTTGCTGCCCTGCAGAGGTCTGTCAATTCGAGGCTTGATCTTATTGTCTGTCTGTCCGACTCCACAGCTATCAGCGGTGGGAGCGACAAAGCCGCGATTCATTTTTGCACAATCATCTCGTGATTGATTACAGGTGGAAGTTCCAAGCATACAGGGTCTCGATGCGATTGTGCAGTTCACAAACACAGACAAGCTGCATCAAAAGCTGCTTTACCTTCAATGTATACCAGCAGCGGCCACTTCGACCATATATGACGACAACATTGATGTCTTGCTACCTCTGATGGAAGAACTAGGCCGTGATGAGGACCAGCCAGAAGAAGTCAAGCTTGAGATAGCAGCACAGCTTCCAGCTCTTGGTAAAATGTCTGCAGAGCTTGTTCTAAACAGTCTTGTCACCAGGCATGAATAACATCAAAGGCCTAGCTATGTGCAGTGCCTTCATTGGCGCAGCAATGCAGGCAAGGACCTACGTAAACGATGGCATGTTTTTGCAGGCAGAATTCTGCATGACCAGCAGCAGTCATCAGACTGTGAACCGGAGGGCGGAAGCAATCATCTCTTACGCCTGGTCAATTTGGCAGTGCATCTGCTAGAGGATGAGGAAGAACAAGTAAGCAGATACTGTGCCAGACAAGCAATGGGTGCATAGCAACTGATGACAGCAGAATCGCTGAAACGTGTTCAGCCCGAGCAAGATGGCGCCAGACATTACTCTGGTGCTGCTGCATGTGCTTGCCTATGGGTTTGCAGCGGCTTGCCACTACAATTGCACAGCCAGATACAGATTGCATCCAACTGATCACCTTCGTACCCATCAGCACTTGTGATGTAAGTTGCAATGATGGGCTTGAAAGTATCCCTGCTGAGCTTGCTTTCATCTGCATGCAGGTAGTTCTTGCGTCTCAAACTGCTGTGCTGGAGATAGTGCCCTGGCTAGATCACACCCAACTCCATGAAACTCTCCTGCCAGCTCTGGACAAACTCATGTTATGTCCTGAGCATGAGATACGGTCAGCTGTGACTCAGCTGTATGCCCATCTAGGCCCGGCCCTGCTGTCCTCCTCTGAAGGGTCTGCGGCACAGAACGCAGATGCAATTCAGGGTGTGCTGATGCAGCGTGTCTTGGACCAAGCTGAAGACATGGACTTCCAAGTCAGACGGGTATGAGCTCAACACACCGCTTACACATCTGTAGGACCAGTCACCCTGGTGCCTGTCAACAACCTGAATTTATCATGGTAGTTCGTTTCACTACTGCGCATTGGCTTCAACACGCCCATCAGAGTCCGTATGAAAGCTGTCAATCAGTCCAGCATGCAATCTCAACCGCTGTTGCATATGTGTCATAACACATCTGGTCTGCAGGCCCCCTCTAAGTTTGATGCCCCTGTATCAACCCATGCAGGCTCCTGCATCTGTCAAACACTGTGCGTCCTGGCCTTGCAGGAAGTGGCTATAGGCTTAGCGGTGCTAGGAGCAGCTCTGCCGGCCGAGGGCAACCATGACTCCCTTCTGGGCGCCTACGTCACCCTCTGTTCAGATAGGGTCTGGGCTGTGCGCAAAGCCTGCGCAGACATCCTGCCAGAAATTGCTAAGCTGGCCAAAGCTGAGACTCGGGAGACGCAGCTGCTGCCTGTCTTCGACAAGTTCTGTGAGGATGTGTCCCACTGGGTGCAGACCTCAGCCTTGCAACAGCTCGGACCCTTCATATCCACGCTTGAAGCTCACCACATTCCACAAAGTGAGTCTGACTTGCTGCTCATAGCCTTCACGTGTTCAAGTGCACCCACAAAAAAGAAGAAGTAGCGAGTCAATGTAACTTGATGGCAAGAGTCCCTGAGGCTGTCTTTGATTGCCTGACTTGATATGATAGCCGTCATATGCTTGTCTGCCCTTTTGCGGCAATCAGAAGGGCAGTGTCATTGCTTGATCTATAACCTGTTTGGTGGGGATTACCTCACGCTGGCTGCGACTCACTGCCACACTGACCTTCATGTGTGGCAGGCCTGCTGCAGCATGTCATAGCTATTCCAGACTTGGAAGTGACAGGAGACGAAGCATCACAGTTGCGCCTTGCCACTGCGTTCAACTTCCCTGCTGTGCTGGCCGGTGCTGGTCAGGAGAAGTGGGCACAGCTGCGGCCTGCACACAGCAAGCTGCTTCTGGACAGAGAGCCTGCTGTGCGGCGCACCTTGGCCTGTTCCCTGCATGAGCTGGCTGCTCTGTTGGGAGCTGAGCGTGCCCTCGCAGACTTGGGACCTGCCATTCAGGTGTGAACCACTATCCCAGCTGTACATGCAACAATTTGATGAGAAAAGGAATACATGAGAGCAAATGCCAGACAGCAGACCAAAGTTGAGCAATGTGGGGAACAGTTGTGCACATTTAAAAGGCAGGTACCAAATCTGCGAGGGCATGTTCAGCTCCTTGAGTGTGTCCATGATAAACAGTCATGTCTGGAAAATGTTGCGCTTCCTGCATGTCTTGCCATGTTGTCTACATCCATCGGTTATGATGACGTGATTGCTGGGCCTTCCCGGTACACATTGGTTGCCTTTCACACTGCAGAAGTTGTGCCGTGACAAGCACGCTGATGTGCAAGAGGGGCTGGTCAATTTCTTCCCTGCCCTGCTGGCAAAATTGCCCTGTGAGTCTCGAGCATCCTTCTTCCAGACGCTCACTCAGTCCTTGTCTCTGGAGTGCGCTACATGGCGATGCAGAATTGGCTTGGCTACACAGCTTGGGTCCCTTGCCAGTCTTGAGGTATAGCTTGATCTTGACACTTGAGCATCTCATGTTGAGGTTTGTGATTGGTCATGCACTCCCTTGGTCATGCACACCTGCTTGTTGCAATGCTGTGCTCCAAGCTGGGCATGTGCATGCATAGCGTCGCAGCTAGACAGATGTGCTTTCAGGCTTGAACAAGTCTGGTGCTGTTCAACGTGTGCATCCCCACTTGCCTTATGTCCTGCCTTGATTTGGTTGCTGCTTGTCTTAGCTTTGTTGGCTGCAGAAGCCAAGAAAATATTTTGTTGGTGCACTGATGCATGTACCCATCAGAAGTTGTCACGTGGGCTACAAGCTGAGTCTTGTTCCTGATATGATTGAGTCTGGTTTTGCATGATGCTGCTCATTCGGACATCTAGAATAGATTTGCATAAAAGAAGAGTATGTTGCAGGGCTTGCAGCCAGACATTCTTCCCATAGCCATGATGTTATGTCAAGACCCAACTGCTGCGGTGCGATCCGCAGTAGCAAAGCAGATGGGGCGTGTTGTGTGTGCACTGTGGCCGTATCAGCAGGCAAAGCAAGGCAGCTCCGCAACTCAAGCTGCTGATGTCCATAAGGAGGATGAGTCTAGCCAGCTGGCTAATGGTGTCGGTGACATGTCTCTACATCAGACAGAAGAGCTGCATCAGCACACTCAAGATAGTGACATGCGGAAAGAGATTGTGCGCTGCGTGCACTCGCTTGCATCTCAAAATGCATATCAGCTCAGACAGCAGTTTGTGGAAGTGTGTTATCATGTAGCAAAGGCATGCTGTGAACTGCAGATGACTGTGTTTCGGACACACTTTATGCCGGCAATGCTGATTCTGTCACAGGATCATATTGCCAATGTCAGGCTTGCTTTGGCCAGAGCTCTAAGTCTGTTGCGCTCCAGTGAGCTGGCTGATTTGCCTGAGGTATTAGGAACTCTTGATGTGTTAGCGCGTGACAAGGACTCTGATGTTGTCAACTGTATCAAACAACAGCCATCTCATAAAGTAGAGCCTGACATCTGATGTGTCAAGACATGCTCAAGCAGCACAGGCTGGTCATTTTAGCTTTACCTCTGCAGCAGCTTGTTTGGCCACTGCAGCTTCTCAACATGCAATTGTTGACACAGGAACATGGAGTTCAAACTTCATAACGAGGAATAGGATACAAAGCAAAAAGTTCACAACGACGTATGCACGCTGCACAAGCCACCTGTACATCAAGACCGCATCTTTAACAGCAGCTGACAACTGTCACAATGCCATCGAAATGATTACAATCTAGTGTTGTCAACGTGCCAATGAAAAAGACCGTGCTTGTCTTTGCATGTTTATGTACAACATAAAATCCAAGGCTCCAAAGGTAACAGAGGCAAAGTCACTGGACTGCCAGTAGCTGACTCTGTACCAATGCTCATGTTTGTAAACCCTACCAGACCCCTGTGCTGGTTTACACAGTATCTAGTCTCTAAAGTGTGGCCACTACGCTGGATTGCGCAATGCCGTTTGAAATCAAAGCGGCCATGATGTTGGAAGCATCATGCCAATGTGGTTTAGCCTATTTGGCCACCAAAGTTGACTGCTTGCACATATAACCTCTGCACAGTCTGGGCTTATTTCAAAAGATCCTGTCAGCAATCCTTGGCATGTTTCGTCACTGCAGAATCTACAGACCTAATGCAAAGTGAAAATGTGCTGCTGAGCATTTGCTGATGTACCCGAGCGAAGGGCTCACAAAAGCAAGAATGCATCAACAGAAAAGCAGGGGTGAAAGTCGCTCTGCGCTAGCACGTGACTACCCAAAACTGGAAAACATGTTTTAGATCCTTTGTCATGCACCCACAAATACGCACTGATGGTGCAAGGCATTTCTGACTGACTAAGCACTACAAACACTAGACTATCACACACCACACACACACGAACCATTTCACTTCTGCCACAGGTGATAAAAAGAACCTGTGGCTGATTATACAAGCAGCAGCAACCCTGAAACGTAGTGCTCTGGACAGAAGCAGCACAGCTACTGAACCTTGCTGGACTGTGGTAGATCACCATCACCAAAAGCACACCCACAAACAGAATAATCAAGTCAAAAGCAAGGGCGCAGCATTGCAAGCAAGTGCACATCCCAAATCCACCTTGGAGACACAGTCTGAACTCTCAGCTCCCACACTCAAATGCATGAGCAGAAGCAGATGACGCTTCTGGTTCAGCATGTTGCAGCTTCATAGCAGACATGTGTAGCTGACGGCAAGCGTCGGTGTTGCTCAGCTGCAGTACAAATCCTTCTCAATGATGGGGGGAATGGGCTTGATCTCAGTACCCAACTCCTGCTCAATACGATACCTGCAAGGGGTATACATAACAAATGGTTTAAATTTTGACTGCAGCTTATATCGCTGCAGGAGACAACACATGCACAGCATTTTGTTGGCAAACGCAAAAGTCATGATAATCAGCTGGCAAAAGCACTTTTCAACAAACAAATACCAAACAAGCATTGATCTAGTGGCTGTGTGCGCTTACAGGTTGAAGCGGTCTTCATAGGTGATGAGGTTCACGGCCAACCCCAAATGCCCAAATCTGCCAGATCTGCCCACCTGCAAACATCAACAATGCAGAAGTCAACTTGATTTCACTGTCTGCAAAGCAATGCATGGTGCACCAATGATCTGGTATTGCCACATCTCTGCAGAATCTTGGCTGTTAGAATGGCAGTAAATGCAAGGGCCAAAACAAAGACACTCAGCAGTAAACTCACCCTGTGCAGGTAGGTCTCAGAGTTCTTTGGGAAGTCAAAGTTGATGACCACATTTACAGCTTGAATGTCAATTCCACGGGTGAAAAGATCTGCAACACAAGAATGCTTGTCAAAGGAGCTAGATACAAAATACTTGCTTATAGCTCATGGAAAACCGTGTGCCTCCATTACCTGATGACACCAAGTTTCTGCAGTTGCCATTTCTGAAGTCATGAAACACCCTGTTCCTGTGGCTTTGCAGCATCTTGGCGTGAATGTAGAAGCATGAGTACCCAAGTTCTGTGATCTTCTTGGACAGCAGTTCAACTCTGTTGACTGAATTGCAAAAGATGATGGACTGATTGATTTGCAGCTGCAGCGCACAAACATCAGTCAAGCAGAGCGACCCGCAGGCTTGCAACCACGCATGTCACCAGAAAACTCTACTGACCTTGGAGAACAAAGTGTTCAAGCAGTGTACTTTCTGTCTCTCCTCCACAAATGCGTAGTACTGCATCAGGTCATGACAAATTGTAGCCTTCCATCATTGACCACTGCCGATCATTGCTTTGTACATATGACAGTCAGCAGCACATGGCTGACCTGTGTGACACCCTTCAGGGTCAACTCCTCCATTAAATTGACAACATATGGCTTGCGCAGAAACTTGTCCCGGAACTGCTTCACTGTCACTGGGAACGTTGCAGAGTACAACAAGATCTGCTTGTCTTGAGGCAAAAAGCCTATGAGCTGCTCAATGATGGGCTGAAACTCTGGAGATAGCAGTTTGTCAGCCTGCAGATACAGTTGTTCAGTAGCCTGACAAGGGAAAACCTCGAAGCCTTCTGCACTGCACATCTCACCTCGTCCATGGCTAGCATCTTACACCTGTCCAGCTTTGCCACCCCTTTGTCAGACAGATCCAAAATGCGACCTGGCGTGGCGACGATGATGTGCACGACGTTGTGCAGCCGAAGAATATCGTCTCTCAGGCTTGTGCCTCCAGTTGTTACCATGACCTCTACGCCCAGATGCTTACCCAGCTCTTTGCATACTTGTGACGTTTGAAGAGCCAGCTCGCGGGTTGGCACCAAGATCATAGCTGCAAGGAAAGGGCCATCGTCTCAGCCTAAACAGCTTGTCAGCGAAGAAGCTTGAAAAAAAGATTGCGTACCCTGAATGACGTTCTTGGTAACGTCAATACGTTCCAGGATAGGAATGCTAAAAGCTGCCGTTTTGCCGGTGCCATTCTTGGCTCTGGCAAGGATGTCTCGGCCAGTCAGGGCGATCGGGATGCTTTCTTCTTGAATAGGTGACGGCTTTTCGAAGCCCTTTTCATAGATGCCTTGCAGCAACTCACGCTTCAAGAAGTAATCCTCAAAGTCGTTGCCCTTGGTCGCTGTGACATCCTGCGACGCGGAATTGACACTGTTATGCAACCCAGTCAGTGCTTTCGTTGAACTGTGTGATCAAAGGTCGCAGCGTATACCTCTGTCTGCTTCCGTTTATCCTGAGGGGGTAGAACCAACGATTTCTTCCAATCTGCGTCGCTTTGAGCAGGCTGAGCCATGCTCGCTACCTATAGTTTTACACCTGGATTGAAGCTGAAGACCCTGTTGCTGATGCACAGACGCTGAAACAAGTTATTGCACTTTTCAGAGCTGTTTTGCGCCGGTGCCGAGAGTCTTGGCTGATACGGTGCATAGACAAGAGCAGGAGGATTGGAAGTTGGCAGAACAACCCTTCCCAAAACCCTATCCAAGTCAGAGCTCTGACTTCGCATTTGTCAAAGTCAACGGAGCTGCTTTTGCTGTCCTTGCAAACGCAAATCAACCCTTGAACAGTCTCGTTGGAGCATCTCATTGCCTGGACTAATTGCCAGCAGGCTGCGAAGCATACAGTCTCGATACGCGCGCGTATTTAGCTGAGCCAGCTCGAAATCAATATCGTGAAGCGTTTGTTGGCGACAAACTTAGTCAGCACAGCTGCAGACCTTTGCAGCAATGACAGCATGTCACGCACAGTGCATTCGCAGGCCTCTATTGACTAGAAGCTTCATCCAGCACCACAAGTGCCAGCGCATATCACACAAGCGAGCAGCTAGGCTCTGTCCTAAAGCCAAGCTTGACCCAAGCGAAGCAACAGAAAGCCTCGGTACATAAAGGCAGTGCTTGATGAGGCGCTGCAGCACCAATACTCTCACATATGCCTGAATGACCTGACTGACCTGCCAACACTGCAGAAACAAGCACAGAGCAAAACGGGCTTATGGCCCCAGACCCTCAAAGCGATGCCGAGAAAACAGCGTTGCAATCCTTTCTGTACCCAGATGCCTCAGAACTTAGCAATTCTGAAATGCCAATTTGGGACCACCTGGATGAGCTTAGGGAACGGCTATTGATAGCGGCGCTGGCTGCTGGTGGTGCCATCCTGACCTGTTTCTGTTTTTCCAAAGATCTTGTAGTGTTTCTAGAGGCCCCAGTGGCTGAACAAGGGGTCAGGTTCTTGCAGCTTTCACCCGGTGAATTCTTCTTCACCACATTCAAGGTATGTGTAGCAGCTGCCCTCTAGGTGCAGTCCTTGCCAACGCCACTTAGCCTTCAGAAAGCATTCATTGTACCACACATGCTGTCCTGTGCCTTTCATGTTTGCAATGCCATGTGCAGGTTGCAGGATATGCAGGCCTGTTGCTGGCTACCCCAACCGTGCTTTATGAAGTTGTGGCGTGGGTCTTTCCTGGCTTGACACAGTCAGAGCAGAAGCAACTGGCTCCTATTGTTTTTGGCTCTTCCATCCTGTTTTACCTAGGGTACACATGCTGCTTGCTTGCGCACATCATAATGTCCTGTTCTGTTGCCAAGCGCATCTGTGTGTGACTCTGTGCGCCAGCAGTGCAGTCCTGCTCATGCCAGTGCACACTGTGAGCTGGCCTGCAGGCTTGTATAAGGTTCATAACACCGATGTATGCATGCAGAACAGGTTGGACACCTCGACAGCACCACATCCAGTGACGCATGCAATGCTGAATGCAATGCTGCCTGCAGGCTTGTATTTGCTTACCAGATTTTGACCCCAGCAGCCCTCCAATTCTTTGTACAGTATGCTGATGGAGCCGTGGAGTCACTTTGGTCCATTGACCAGTACTTTGAGTTTGTGCTGGTTTTGCTACTTAGTACCGGCTTGTCCTTCCAGGTGATCATTACATCTGGCTATTGGTGCATGACACAGGCATGATGACCTGGACACCTGTTTGTGTATCCTCTGTGATTGCAAGTCTCATAGACGCACAAAGTGCATGCTCTTCATCCATACAAATGCATGCGCCTGGTTTTTTATTGGATCCTCATTCTGTTTTAAAGGCCAGCACTCCAAAAACCCAGATGCAACCTGCAGGTGCCCGTCATACAGGTTTTGCTAGGCAACACAGGCATTGTTTCTTCAAAGCAGATGTTTGCACAGTGGCGGTATGTGGTGGTGGGGGCAACCATTGCTGCTGCTGTACTGACACCGTCCACAGACCCTTTTACGCAGACATTGCTAGCAGTGCCTTTGATTGGCTTGTACTTGGGTGGCGCAGCCTGTGTCAGGTTGATTGAGTCACAAAAGTCTGCTCCATCACAGACACCAAGTTAGCCACCCATGTTCATGCTAGTAGCAGGTGGAGGGCTCTTATGTTGCATCCCCACAGTGAATTGGCTGCGCTAGTCAGGCGGCCTAGAACCTGCTACACATGCTGGGGTTTCATATTGCGGGCTCGTTTTGACATAAATGGCTAAAATTGTTCAGCCTCTGTGACATGCACAAACGGGATCGCTGCTCAGCTTATTGAATTGGGTATATGTAAGTGTTTAAATGATACAGAAATCTTGCCATGATGACAGCAGTATCTCTGTGCACTGTAGTGATCGATGTTGTCGCCAGCTGCTGAGCATCACACAGGCCGGTCATAATTCACACGCCTGATTTCATAAAACAAAACGTAGGAACACTGATGAGGTAAGAAAACAGCACAGGATGTTGTACATAGGAAATCATTGAAGCAGCCACTTTGGACTACTCAATGTTACTACTATCACGTACAAATGATAATACCAGAACCAACTTGGAAGAGACAGATCTGAAACATCAAGTGCCTTTGTAGGCGTTTGCTGATGCTTCATCATAGGCCTCAATCAAGCATGCCTGTGAGCTGCAAGAGTGCAGCATCTTGGGCAAGGGTCCTCAGTCATTTGTCAAGTGTTGACAATGGTCTTGACATTTGCAGCACTAACACTGAACGGCGATGCCATTCAGAGTCACAGCTGCAAATGTCTACCGTGATCAGCAACCACCAGCACCAGCAGCTGCGTGAACACCACAATATTAGTTTGACGCTCGCAACGCTTTTGAGTGCGTTTAAAAGCAGCTTGCATTTAGACGCTTCTGAGTGCGTGTAAAAGCAGCTTGCATTTAGATCATGCATACATTTGCACTTGCTGCGCGCTGAGGAGTTTGGAGCAAGCTGTTTGATGAAAGAAGCAGAGAAGCAAGCTTACGAGGATTAGAATTGTCCCGTAGATTGGACAAACCGGTTATTCGAGGGCCATTTGAGCCACCTCTCTTGCCGTCTTGCTTCCTGTCAGAACGCTTCTTAGTTGACGATCTGTCCTTGTATTTTGCTGCTGCACTAGGGCTCACTAAAGTCTCCCAGCTGCATTTGCGCGTTGTCATCAGTGCAAAAGCAGAGTGGTACTGAGTGGCGTGTAAGACAACAAGCTTACAAGAATGCTATTCCGTTTACTATTGCCCAGAAGGTATTTACAAACGCCTTCACACTCCAGACAGACTGCTGCTGCACTACGTGTCCTGCAAAATTAAGAACCTCAGCACATCGGGTAGCTCAGCAAGCACCACTCTGCGCAAGGTAGCTGTATTTGAACCCCTCTACAAGGTGTACGGCGTGCAGGGTGCGGGAGTCACCTTTTTGAACGTAGACCATCTGGGTTGACACAATACCACTCGTGTTGTCTTGCTGTTGTGCTAGGTTCTGGCGAAAATCCACCTATGCATGGGAGATGAAACGTTTGACGCAGGCACCCGAGCTTCGATTCAAACGCCCTCACAATAGGTAGACATTTGGAATGCGTCCAACGGCTGCAAGCCGCTGCACTACAACCAATCGGCAGTATCTCATGTCCGGAATGCAGCACGTTCCTACAGTCCTGTCAGAATGCTGAAAGCTACAGTTGCAGTGCAGTATGGGTAAAGCGTCTAAGGACAAACGTGACATCTACTACAGAAAGGCTAAAGAGGAAGGCTGGAGAGCTAGAAGCGCATTTAAGCTCCTGCAGATAGACGACGCCTTTGGAATCCTGTCAGGTGCCTCTATCTGGCTGTTGCTTGGCAACGCATGGCAGGTCTGCAGTGTATAATCTTCACACGCTGAGTGCAGGGGTGCAGCATGCTGTAGACCTATGTGCAGCGCCTGGGAGCTGGAGTCAGGTACAGTATGTAGCAGCATCCCAGCAATTGACAGTTACTTCATTGTATGCTTAGATAACAAGTGTCTGCGCAGGTTCTCAGCAGACGGCTTTATCTGCCGGCGATGCAGGCTGGAAGGTAAAAATCGTCTCAATCTACAGCCAGCAGCAAAGTCATGCCCTCTGCATCAAAGCAATGACCAACGATGCTGGCCAGATCAAGAGCACTGACAAGTAGCCTCATCAAACAATGCAACTCAGCTGCTTGCAGAGAGGAGAAGGTTCCCAAAATTGTTGCGGTTGATCTCCAACCAATGGCAGCAATTGAGGGCGTCACTCAGATACAGGGAGACATCACCAGTGAGCTCACAGCAAGAGAAGTCATATCCCACTTTGACGGAGAATATGCTGACATTGTGGTCTCTGACGGAGCTCCTGATGGTAATGTAATTTATTGGTGCCTCTGATGCATCACTCAGCTGAGCATGAATGCAAGCATGCTAGCGTCATTGTCTTGCGCATTGACTTTCACCACTAAAGCATGCAGTGCTGCAGCATTTGCCATTTTATGATGATGTTATGTTCACTGCCTTGACTGCAGCATGTTGATCTGCATGCCCAGTGATGAGCTTTACAGACAGACAGTACTTTTGCATCGTTCACTGGCTTCAGCTGATCTGATCATACGATGCTGCCGGGTGCAGTCACTGGACTGCACGACATGGATGAGTTTGTCCAAGCTCAGCTCATCTTGGCGGCTCTCACCATTGTGACTCACGTCCTGAAGCCTGGTGGAACTTTTGTTGCTAAGGTCTTTCGTGGCAAAGACATTGGACTGCTATACTCCCAGGTATGCTTTGCTGGTCTCGCCTACTCTGCTCACTCAGCTAGTCCCACTGGACTAATGTTGTCAAACAGCAGAACAACCTGACCTCCAGCTCATGCTGCAGCAGAACAACCTCCAGCTCATGCTATAGCAGCCCAACAGGGTGTAGCTTGCACCAACAGCATGCACTGTCGAGGGCATCAGTGCAAGGTGCCACTGATAAATGAATGGTGTTACAGTTGAAGGTGTTCTTTCCTGAAGTTACTATTGCCAAGCCCAAGAGCAGCAGAAACTCAAGCATTGGTAAGTCTGATTATCCAAGTCGCTTGGCGTCTCTTTGTGTGCCTTGCAACACCAGTTATTTAACTGTTATTGTCTTCATTGTGCTACCTTGTGTTGCATCAGTCATGGATGTAATGCTGCTGCAGAGGCTTTTGTTGTCTGCCAGCGCTACACAAAGCCAGAGGGCTTTTGTCCAGAAGACCTACAGCGCCTTATGCAAGGAGCTTCACATGCCTACTTCACCAGTCAGAGCGAAGCAAGCAGGCGGCTGGTTGTGCCATTCATAGCCTGTGGTGATCTGTCAGGATGGGATGCTGACCAGTCGTATGATCTACCAAGGGAGGGGTATCAGACACTTCCTCCTGTTCAGCCCCCAACAGCTCCAGCATACAAAACAGCCATTGCAAGGGCCAAGCAAGGTCATGCGTGACATGCACAGAGAGCCGCCACCGCTGAACTTCGCTTCTGACTAGTGCATCATTGTCAGAGCCTAGTCAACGTGTGAGCTGACATTGTTGTGCACAGCAGGCAAAAGCTGTGGACCAATTGCGGGATGCTGCGCACTCTTGGGTGTGCAGCAAGCCAGATGCCTGTGCAGCAGATTCGCTTGTTGATTGAACGCTTGCCAAATGAATCGGGACATGCTCAGAGAACTGACAGTAAGCAGCAGTGATGAACATATCAGCCAATACTGTGAAAATCCTTCTTTATCCTTGATCCTGCCCTGACAGCTGGCAACACATTTCTTCATGGCTGCAATATCTTTTTCTCTCAGTGTGTTGCAGCATCAGTGAACTTAGAAAGGCCTGTTTGGCACGGCGTCAAATTCGTATCATGGTTATATTAAGGGAAAGTGATCCCATCAGAGCATGTCCACGGTTAGCCTGACGGTTAGCCCTGCGGTTAGCTTATTTTGCAAGCTGCATGCCTGACTATGTGCGCGTTGCGTTTGCTTTCATCAGAGCCTGCGACACGTTCCTGACCGACACAGTAGGAGCTCAGCAATCATTTATGATGTTCAGATATAAAATGGCAGGTCCAAGCGCAATTATTCAGTGAGTCTAACGATCTTGACAGCATGGGTACAGGACAAGTACCACTGAAAGTCAACAGCAAAGGCAGAAAGAACCTCGAGTGTATGGATGAAATGCACTCTTTCATGCAGTGCTTTGCGGTGAGGTCGCTGAGTTGTACAGCTATTGCCAGTCATAGTCTGTAATACAAAGTTGCAAGCGGCAACAGGCAACACAGTACCACGTCGAGGTCGTGACACCGTTGTCTGTCTGGTCGCAGCGTGCAGGCGCAGATGGTGACGCCAAGTGTGCTGACCTCAAGCTTGCGCTGAACAACTGTGCTGCTGCTGCTGTAAGTTTGCCTGTTGACGTTCACTGAACCCACAATATATAGCACTGCTGCTTGCACTGATGACATGAACGTTTTTTAGGATGAGGCATTGGCCTGTTCACATTACCTGTGCAACGTGTTGCAGGCAAAAAAGGGCAAGCAAAGAAGCACAATCAATTACCATTTAGGGCGCTTGTCACGAAGGATCTTGAAATGAGACAAATCATCATCTCTGCCATAGATTCAGCCTCAGCTTTGTATGAGCAGTGCCAGTATCAGCAAGCGCGGTTGAAGAAGTGATGCTGCTGAGGAAGGGTTTCCTACTGTTCCCTGGATTGCAGTCCAGATACATTTCAGTGGCTCAGTGGGGCAGCCCTGTGTAATGCTTCAGCACCTGATGCAGACAACTCTATGCTGTTAGTGCTGGTTGGTGGCATGTCATGCTTGCTCAGCCCCTCCTTCATTGGAAGGCTGGCTGTCTTCTTCTTGAGTTGTTGTACACAAATGTGACTGGCTCAGAGCGGGATGTCTTCAGAAACAGCAAAACAAGCTTGCTGTGTGCAATATGCACTTCCTGTTATGCGCATTTTATGATTTGTCTGATAGGAATTTGTCTAATAGGGATTTGTCTGATAACATGACATTATAGTACAACTGTCAACTGCTGGAATTGCCTTTGGACTTTCACTTTTGGCAAGATTGCAGCAAAAATGCTATCTCTGCTTTTGTTGGGACAGATGGTAGGCTAGACGTACGTAATTCCCGCAATGTTGCATCTATGTTATGTAAAGCACTTGCCAGCTGCTTAGCCTGCCGCTTTGCGGCCAAGTAGTCCATCTCGTCATCCTTCACAAGTGCTTCAATGAGGGATATTGATCCTGTGACTGATTCACAGAAAGAGTTTGTGGTGGTGAGCAGTGGGGCTGTACTGCTGCTTGCTGATGGGCACCTGCTGTGCTCTGCAGGCTTGCGCGGTGACCTGGCATGCATCACACCATATGGGTGAGAGTTACATACAGCAACTTGACATCTCGAGCAGTCTGCCATACCTTGAGCAAGTGTTAGGTGGTTACAGCAGATTTTGCCTCTGGCACAGAAACACAGCTAAACAGCAACTGGGCACCAGTGCAGTGTTTTGTTGCAACAGCAATTTTGGCAACAATACACAGACTTCACAGCAATGTTTACTGACTGTACATTTGTTTGTGTACCTCAAGCTGCGCATACATCCTTCTTCATCCCAGATATGCTCACTCCTGTACTCCTGTATCCTGGCATCAACGTCTGCCAAAGCTTGTCTCTCGGCAGATGTACCATCTGTGACCCCATCAGTGCTGAAGTCAAAAGGGTTTTGTCCCCAGGCAGCATTATCATCCTGCATGCATTCGTGCCTGAGACATGATCTCTGGGTCATAGCATGCATAGCAGCCACCCCATACATTCTGCATACAGCAAACACATGTTCAATCTGGATGCTTGCTGAGCCTCAGATATGGATGCTGCAGCGTTTAGAGCTGTGACGGTCTTGCTGAGAGAGGCACTCTTTCACCCTCTAACGCACGCATTCTTTTTGTTAGCATTCCATGGCATCTGAGCGCTGCCTCTTGCTGGTCTGCAAGATACTGAAATTGCTGCTTTCAATTGTTATGAAAAGGTGGTCTGTGACAAGCTGCATCATCTGCAACGGCTATGTGCTACATGCTGCAAATGCTGCTCCGCCAGCAAGCCCTGCCCTGCCAGTGTCTTGGGTGACGATTCAGACACAGGACCCACTCAGAGAAAAAGAAGAGTCATGTTGTCATTTTCAGTCCCACACACGTGACAGCACAAGGATGAGCCAGGACCAGTGTGTAACAGGTCAACAGGTCAAAATACAAGTGCTGCCAGCAGTGACAGGCATCTACACCACTAAATGCACTATGCATGTGCTACTTGGGCGACTCGGGGCTGTTCCACTCAGCATGCAGCAAGGGCACCTGCGTCAGCAGACGGTCTACCAGGTCCTCCTCTGCAGGCTGCAGCATGCAGTACAGCCCCCGCCCTGATGGCACAGGATCCGTCTCATTCTCCTTGTTATCTATGTCCAAGGCTTCCACTGCATTTGCCAGCTTGTTGATCCGAGCTTGCCTGGCACGCTCCCTGCTTTCAGCATAGTGCTTGCACAACGCATGTTTTACTTTGTACAAGGGTGAAAGAATAGATCATCAGGATACCATCAAGTTGCCTGTGCAATTCAGCTCAATACAATGTGCCTTTACAAGTGCAACAAATTGCTCAAAACGCCACATGACTCTGCATTGCTGTGGCATGGCTGCACCTGCACCATGACTTTGTATGCACCGCACACATGTCTTCTGCTTGCCTCTTGACTGCTGCATGTATCACTTGCATGATGTTCAGTGCATGCAAAGCAAGGCACCAGCTGATCGTGGAAATCGGCTGAAGTAGCAGAGCCACATCAAGAGGCCTGGCTGAAGCACTGGGGCAGGAAACAGAATGGGGCTGAAGCAAGAGGGCAGTGTGAGAGTTTACCTTTCTAGGCTAGCCTGCAATTGCTTCTGGTCCCTGTCAGCCTGTTTCTGATCGGCAGCAAGCCATGCCTCTGGAAAGGTCTCCCGAGCTACCATGGCAGCTTCCACTGACTTCTGCATGAGGCATTGATCCAGCTGCAGAATCTGACGCAGCCCCTCTTGAATTTTGGGGTCTTCAGAAGGGGTCGCTAAAAGGGTTGGAGACATTAGCCTGTTTGGAGTTGGAACCCACCCTGCAACCTGACTCATGTAATCACTGAGCATACGTGCACCGCTGCAGCTGGTTCACCGTGAGACTGTTTTGACAGCTGAGCTTTAGGAAGGCACTTTGTTCATTGCATGAATGCATGTCAGATATAAAAAACATGATCGGCAAAGGCGTGGTGTGATACACGACAAGCTGGCAACGCATCACAGAACAGTTTAGATGTGTTCACCAAATCACAATGCAACCACATTCATGTGTATGCTCACATGGCTGAGAACATATTATCAGGCATTGGGCACATGTGCAACGTGCAGCATGACCCAAAATTTAGTCCTTGTTGCCTTGTCTACCTGGGCCTTCACTTACACAAACTCAAGGCTGCAGAATCAGCATGCCATACACAATAAAAGTTTTACAAGGGCCAACAGTGCAGACCTCTGATGGACTCATATGTTGTCTTTCTTTCTTGTGAAAGCCGCTGTACCAGGCTGTAGAACTCTGCTCCAAAGGCCGTGCCTGCCTGCTTTTTGTCAGGCGGATTTTGCTTCAAGTTTTGCAAATAGGCAGTAAGCTCCTGCCTGCGTTGCTCTTGCTCATTCTCCAAGCTGGGCAAGTCAGCCACCCTGTACGTGTGTGGCACTGGTAAGCGATGTGGACAACAGGTACAGTGCTTAGTGACCGAGGTTTCAAGAGCAGCAACCTAGCGTTTGCTGTGCAGAAAAAGACACGAGGACTCGTTTTCTGTGCATTGAGCTTGCCTGACATCATCCTGCTGAAGCCAAATTGAGGTTGAGTTGCCATCAGCTTCAGAAGGCAACGCTAAAGAAGATGTGAAACGCCCTTCTGCATCAGTTTTGTGGTGTTTGCTGGTTGCGCTCATTCTCTCGAAGCTGTTTCAAGCACTGGAAGACGCTCAGCAAGAGTTGTGCAACTCTAAGTCTTCCAGCAAATGTCCTGACACAAATAATTGCAGCCCTGTCCCAAAAGCTGAATTTTGGGGGACGTCAAGGTCCCTAGCTATCGAGCCTTCCGCAATAGCATGTCCTGGCACTGTTTGACTTCATGCAAGCCGTGTCGACCCAGCGCGTCGCAGATCACTGGGCATCAGCACTTCGCCGCATTGCGAGGGCGCGCGCGTTTGTCATAAACATTGGAAGCCTTACTCGACTTCGAAGTTGATCAACAATCTCACCTCGTGTTGTGCGCGGCTGCACAGGGCCATAACGTTGTGGTCTGGAACGTATTCCAGAAGTTCTGGGCTGTCACCCAAAAGCCACACCATGCAATAAGTTCGCGGTCCCACGAACGTCGCCGACATGGATGACTGGGACCACCTGCTAGCAAGCAGCGAAAGCCTGGTACACGGGGTAGGCTTTTCTTCCATGGCAATTGACGGAAAGTCTGCAGCATGCTTAGACTCAATTGGCAGCCTGCTGCTATGACAGCGCCTCGCTCGAGCTATATGTGCAGCGATGCACCTTACACTTGCTGCAGGATCCGCTTGGAATGCCCAGAGTCAGCCGTACAATGGACCAGGTGCAGCAGCTGTCAGAAAGACTGGTGTCTAGGATACAGCATAGAGACACCACCACTGACGGCCTGGCCTCAGCTCGCTTGCTGGCACAGCAAGGAGTAAATCAGCGGCAGTATGTTCTGCAGCCTAATCGTGTCACTATTTTTGAGAAAGCCCCTACATATGTGCCAGGTTGTAAATACACCTGTGTATGCAGGCTGTCCAAAGCCCTCAGCAACTTTGAGATGAAGGCAACTTATGAAGATGTATATCAGACACAGCATCCCAACATAGACGAGTATCTCAGATACGTGCAGCAGGCTACCCTGCTGTCAGCTATCCATGTAAAACACCCGTTGGCTCTTACTGCAGTGCACTGATGCTGCCGAGTGCACAAAATCCCAGCAGAGTGCTTCAGCATGCCTGCTGCTGCCAAGCCTCAGCAATTACCTGACCCTTGCAGCGGTCTGCCGTGCATCAGCGTCATAACAAGCAGTTTGTGCTGCACAGGAGGCGCAAAAGGACGCTGCGTCAGCTTTTGATGACTTCATGGATCAATGCGTAGAGTCAGATTGGGCGCGAGACAGGGAGAAACTAGTGCACACTATCATGTCAGTCGGAGGCACTGCCAAGTCTCACCCTAACCGCTCAGCTTCGTTAACAGCCACCTCCAATACTTTGTTCCTGGAAGCAGCCACCGGTCTGCTCTTTCACACCAACTCTCAAAACCTGCATACCGTTATGTTGCTGTTATACTTCCTGACTTTGTTTGCATTGCATATCTCTAGATTCCCCATTTCTGTCTGTCTCTTATAAGTCCCGGCCTCAGCCCTTGTGAGATTCCCATCCATGGCTCTGCTATCTGCTTTCAGCACCACTTGCTGCTTGCAAATCCAAAACGCCTTTGCGCACTTTGTGCATGGCAGCTGACAGGTGCAGCACCGTCTCAGCCATTAAAGAACACCCACCATCAAGCAAAAGCTATTGTCATGCAGCATGACTGTTGCATTGTTGAGGAGGACCTCCTTCCTTGCTGTCTTGAGAACTGCAATGCAACACAACAGCACAAACTGTCATTACTCACTCACTGACTGGTGGGTTGTTCAAGATCTGTTGTGGTACACCAGGCTCAGCTTCAATGGATGCCAAAGCTCAGATCAGTGACCAGGCCAAGAGATACGGCCAAGTGGTTTGCAATGTCAACAAGGCCTTGGTCGGGGGCAGCCAGGACCAATTTGATGCTGTGAAAGCTCTCCTTGATGCATGCCCTGAAGAAGACAAAGGTCAGCATTTCACCTGCACAACCACCACTTTGACCTGAGTGCAGTGTGTGAAATCACAAAGAGCAGTTGCTCTGATTCATGCCAGTTATCCATGCTATCACTGCATGAGCACAGGTCTGGTCTAATGTCACTGTATGCACCATCCTGTGTAGTGAAGAAGACAGGGCAGGGTCAGCAACCATTCCACATGACCGTTTCTCCGCTTGTGATACCATATGTATGGCAGTGCAACATACATGCACCGTCTCTGCTTGACAGCAGCTAGAAGAGAACAAGTTCAGCAACTGCACACTTTGACATACATGACTGCAGCTGAGAAGAGAACAAACATAGCAAGCGCACACCTTACATGCATGACTGCAGCTGAGAGGAAACAACTATAGCATCCGCACACATATTACATGCATGATTGCAGCTGAGAAGAGGATGACAATGCACAAGACCTGGTGTCTGCTGCACACCATGTCAGCTGAGCTCAAGCGCCAAGTCAGCGGCTCAGATGTGACACTGGCTCTGAATACGGGGGCTCGTGCCTTCCTGGAACAGTCCTATCAGCAGTATGCGCGCTCAGAGCTGCAACAGCACCGCAATCAGGTACACTGCCTATTGTGCTACCAGTGAATCGGCTGGCTTGTCCGGTATGTTTGGTGTGTATGCATGAACCATCATCTGTCTGTAGCAAAGTGCACAGAGGTGACTGTGCACATCCTTGCTTTTAATGTGCCTCAAACTGGTTGCCACACAGTGATGGACACATACCCCCAGAGCCCTCCTGTGCTGGTGTGAAACAACATAACTGGTCAACCATGCAGCCCAGAAAATGCTAATAGCCCCTAATGCTGCAAGCTGTCTGATGATCCTGCAAGCTGATTGTCGCCGGCAAAATGCCTGCTCAAATGGCTGCAGTGCACAAGGGCTGCATACTAGGGCGCTCACATGCATCCTTTCACCCATGGTGTGTTGCTGCAGGGCGCCCTCAGTTCATCCAGCACTCTTGCACAGCTTAGGGCGTTTGCCAAGATCAGGGCAAAGGCTGTGGGCAGTGACAGGGACCTCGACTGGGAGGTTCTCTACCTGGCCCTCCGTTGTGGCCATTCTGATGAAGCCATCAAGGTACAACGCTCATAAAAAGGATACAAATAGGTCGCTCCCTCACTTTATCCTACACTGCCTGGTTTTTACTGCCTGGTTTCGGTCCATGACCACAAAGACAGGCACCAAGCCAACTGTAGAAGGCACAAGCCAGACTGCAGTAGGCACCAGCCAGATTGCAGTAGGCACCAGCCAGAGTGTGATTCCCATTTGAAACTTGTGTCTTGTCAAGGCTTCTGGGCATCAAGCAGTGGCGCTGCACGACATCAATTGTTCAGCCTCTATGGCGGCTGTTTACCCATGTGATTCACACTCAGCCTGAACTTCACTGTCTCGACCAGCGCACTCTGAAACGACTCCCAAAGTCAGCTGCATACTTTGTAGGCGACAAAATGACTTGACTTGCCAATTGGATTTGTGGTTGATTCCTTACAGTCCTGTCTGTTGTGTGCCAGGACTTTGTGATGCCACAGGCATGCATGCAGATCATCTTGGAATTCACTGAGGCTGTACACTGCTTGAGCACCTCACAAATTGGGGCGTGAAGCCAGAAGGGACTCACAGAACAGACCTGGAACATCAGCTGCGGCATCACACTGCTTTGCTTTCTTTTCAAGTGCAACCACTGGAGAGACCCATTGCCATCCAGCACAACTGGTCAAACCCTATCCCACCGTGTTTTAGACCAAGGGACAAAGGGCGACACTTGTTGAGTGCGCAAATAGACACCATCTCATCTTTCACGAGCAGACCCTATGTTGCTACTCTGGCAGCAATCCCTGTGCCTCTGCCTGCCTGCTTGCCTGCCTGCCTACCACCTGCTGCAGTCACATCATTCCTGTGATGCAGCATCCAGGATGTCTGGTGGGACAGACTGTGTGAACTACTAAATGGTGGTGAGGGAGGGGGGAAGGTAATTGAACTTGCCCATTCCCATCAACAAGCCCTGTCTTTTGCAGGTTGCTAAGGACATCCGGGACCCCACATGCAGCATGCTAGGCCATGCCTCCTTGGGCCAGGTTCTGGAGCAGTGGCTGCAGGGCAAGCAGAGCCTGCCTACCCAGCTGCAAGCCCAGGTGGCCGCTGAATGCAGACACCAACAGAACGACCGCTCAAGTAGTGGTCCCCTGGCGCGGCAGCATAAGTTCAGGCTGGCCACACATGTCATCCTTGCAGCTGACCCCAACCTAGCAGACCATATTGCCAGGGTAGGGACCCCCACCAGAACCTGGCTCCACTGGGAGCACAAGCCTGCCATCCTGTCATCATCCTTCACCTGTACCTTGCTTTGTGTTCATCCACTGACATGTGTTGCGTCACTGATGAGCCCTGGGCTGTCGAGCATGACAGTTTTGAGGTGTCAGAGGAATTTTGATGGTTCTTGATGGCAATTAGGACCTGCATTTGGGCTCCCCCACATCATGCACCCCAACACAGCCTATTGCTCAGCAAGCTCTTGTTGTGTGAGCCCTCGCATCTGCCACTACTATGCTGTACAACAAGACCGCTGCAGGAGACGCCGCTGCTGTCTGATGTTCTTCTGTTGGTTGTACAGAAGCCCACAGTCGTTGCAACATCTGAGGACTTCATGTGGCTGCAGCTCCACATAATGCAGCCCTTTGTATCTGCCTCGACTTCATTTCTACTCTGCTGTCATCAAGGTGTACAGCTTTGCTGAAGAAGCTGTCGTGGTCTGATGATTTCTAGTGTGTGTATAGGAGCCCACAGTCTCTGCAACCATTGAGGATGTCTTGTGGCTGCAGCGCCATATGCTGCAACCCTCCATATCCTGTTCTGTTGCAAGCTCTATCTGCCTCAGCGTCATTTCTACTCTGCTGTCATCAAGGTGGACTGTGACAGCACTGCAGAAGAAGCTGTTGTTGTCTGATGAATTCTAGTGTGTGTATAGGAGCCCACAGTCATTGCAACCATTGAAGACTTCATGTGGCTGAAGCTGCACATGGTGCAACCCACCGCATCCTCTTCCACTGCAACCTCCAGCCGCCTGAGCCCTACTTCTTCATCCAACCTACTGTCACCAAGCTACACCATGGCAGCTCTACAGGTAACAGTTTCATTTGCTGACCCTGACAAGCAATACATCAGCCTGTTTTTCCAAATTGCAGCAATCCCCTGCAAACTCCATCCTGTGCTTGGGACAGATGCGTCTGTTTGCCATGCATCCATGTGCTTCTGAGACACTGCGCCAGGCATGTCACAGTTGGCGTGTATTCATCCTCATTCCAAACTTCCTGTTGAATTTGAGTGCAAAAAATCCCATTACACTGCTCAAGTCAGGTACTGTCTGTTGGATCCCCTTGTTGGCCCCCGGCTCCATATGTGTGATCCAGATACTCAAGTAAGCTGTTGTTCCTCAAAGAAGGACCCCCAATTCGCATCTTTTGAGAAACGTGTACAAAGAGTATGACTCTATCTTTGTTGTGAAATATCCCACACATGGAGCTACTCAGGGCTGTGAATACCTGACCCCTCGTGGAAGACATACTTCACTGAATGAAGTTGTAACTTGCAGGAAGAGGTGATGCATTGGGGCCCCAACTTCTTCAGCCAGAACGGCACACAGCCCCTGGTGTATGTGGTGGTCCTGCTCATGAGTCAGCATTTCGGGCATGCTGTACAGTACATGGGTAGCCAAGCAGAGCTGAAGGACCATGGCGCACACCTGGCCATTGCTTGCAACCACCTCAAGGTTGCTCCCTGCCTTGTGGAACATGAATGCATCAGCTTACCATGTTTTGCGAGCAGTATTCGCCTGAACTCTGCTCGACCTGTCACCTTTGCCTTCATGCACACAGGGGCAGACTACTGCTGGCTTGTAGCATTGCATGTGGTGAGACGGTGAGCAGACTGTCCTGCTGGCCTTGATAGTTGCACCCATGGAATTGGAGTTCAGCTCTGGACAAGTCGCACACACTGATTGCGTGCTTAGGTGCATTGCCAAAGTGTTGCAGTCATCAAAGTGCACCTCCTTACAACTCTCAACAGCGTATAGAACTCCTGATGTGACCTCAGGTCATCACTACATAGACATATGTCGTTTTGTTCACCTCTACAGCGTTTGCCCTATCAATCTTGCCTTGCCTGTAAATCCAACCAAGCCTGCAATGTTGCAGCTGTTGAGCAGCAGTCAGCCGCAAGCTGAGTCGCACATGAATGCCGCCTCCCAGATGATCCAAGAATACGGGCAGGCACTGACTGTCAAGGATGCACGCCTTGCGCTGGAGTACTACTGGCAGGCGGCAGCTGTGCTGGGTGGCACCACATCTGTCAAGGTACTGTCATACCCTCTGCTGTATTGCCCTATGTGCGACTCCACATCATGTGACAGCAAGTGCAAAGCTGTTGTGCTTTGCTATACTGTCTTTTGGTTCTTTGCATATGAAAACAGATGTCAGCTTGGACTCTCATGGAGGTGTTGACTTTTCCTCAATGGTCTCCTTGCTGACAGCCTGGTAGTTTCACCTAGCCAGCCTGAAGCTGCAAGCTGTAGCATACGCCAATGCTTTATCATTTTTAGCCACACAGAGCAGTTGCGCTCAGAACACCCAGCATATTTTGTCTATAGGCTCAATGCTGCACTGTTCCCCTTGACTGCTCCCAGCTGCAGCTGGTGGGTACATGAATGCCTGTACATTCACTCATACATGCAGTTTGTCACCGCAGTTGCTTTCGACTTGTGCTTGGCTTCTTTGCTCCTATCATCACAGCTAGCTGACAACAGGCATGTCACTGCGATGTGCCTGAATTTGATACGATGTCCATAGCAGCATACGTACTGGTGTCACAGGAACAGCTTCTCAGGCAGTTGCTCACTGAGTCCAAAGCCTATGGCACCTTGCTGGGTAGCGGTGGAGTTGGGGACTCAGGTATGCATTAACACCATTACTGCAGTCATCCTCACCAAGCATGTGCATATATACACTCCTGGCCTGGCGGGATTAAATCTGGGGCTTGAGAACTGCACAGCCACTGCTGAGGCGTTGACCAAGGACTGACTGGCACCACCTGTGCTCTATTCCAAGCTCTTGAGAGCAGACAACTGCAGTGTGTAACACTGCTCACCAGCATGCCTGGCCACAGTAAGCTGCACCGCATATCAGCATGCCAGGCCACATCCATCTGCACTGCATGACAGCATCCCAGGCCACACACAGCTGCACCGCATGGCAGCATGCTGTGCACCATATTCATCTGCCTGGCGACTGCATGGCCAGCATGCTGTCACGGCAGCTGAGCTACAACACTTGTTTCCTCATTTAATGCGAGCCAACTGAGGCTTCTTGAGAAAGACATGCAGGGTCAAGTACAGCACAATGATGAGTACAGCGTGTCTGCAGGGGCACTGAGTAGCTTCATTCCAGAGGGCAGGGAGCGCAGGCAGGTGATGGAGGCTGTGGGTGATGCCTGTGAGCAGCAAGGGCAGATGGAGGCGGCCCGGGAGCTGTACCTGGCAGCCCCGAACCCATGTGCCGCCCTGCGCATCATCAACCGCCAGCTGTCTGACCTCATCAAGCCTGCCATCACTGACCAAGCTGCAAGTAAGCTAGCACCAGCTTCACAAGCCTAGTGTGACAACATCACCCCCTCACTGCATGTCTGGCACCTGCAAGATCCTTGAAAGTAACAGAGTTGATGTTGACAGCATGCTTCTTGACTGTTTTCAAGATGACAATGCTTACAATGGGGAGTCATGCGCGGCTGGTACGTTCTGAATAAACACAACATCTGGGATTGCTTTTCAACCCATACCTATGGCCGCTTGATGATTTCCCAAGACTGTCTGCTAGCTGGAACATCCAACTCATGCCAGCCAATTGTTGGTCACTGCTGAGACTGCTGCTTGTGCAGAGGAAGAGCTGGAGGGTTTGCTGATGCGAGCAAGGAGCACCATCAGCAACATGCAGAATCAGCAGAACCCAGGGCTGTACAGCTTCAGGTCACGTGATCAAGAGTGTGAAGCCTTTGAATGCTTACTGACAATCCAAGAGCTCCTGACAGCTGCACAGAGGTATGCAGGAGGCTCTTTTTGCTATGTGCCACATTCTGCCAGTCCATGTCTGCTGGTTGCGACATCTGCTGCTGCAACATTGTGTTCGCAATGGCCTCAGCACTGCGTATTCCTCTGGTGACAAGATGGTTCGACTGCTCTGTACTGGAAGGTCCCAAGCTTTGTGTTTGCAGACGCCTGGTTCACTGACCACCTGTGTACGCACATGACTGCTTGCCCTGAATCAGGCATTTCATCAAGGTCTGTCTATCAGTGCATCCTTGAAACTGCGTTTCTGGATTTGATTTCCAAAAGCGTAGTTTGTGGTCATCCATATCCACGCCTCTTTACTTGTGGTGCTGCAGGCAGGATTTCAACACTGTGCTGCAGCAGCTTCACAAGCTGCCCTTCATTCCAGATAGGCAGGGCATAGTGAAGAGATGTCAAGATGACACCAACAAACGTCTCCATGTGGCTATCAAGCCCAGACTGTCTAGCATCATTTCTGCTGCTCAAAAAGCGTTTGCTGCATCAAGGCAAAGTGACAAGCTGTCTGCATTGGCACGGTACGCAGCCTCTGTAGATTGTATAGATCAAGGGATAGTCAGTGAAATCAACAAAGCAGCGTCACAAATGCTTTGAACCACGATTGCTGTCTAAAATGGCTCAGAGCAGTATTTTTAAGTGCTCGTAAGGCAAGGTGAAATGCAAGGCAGACAACTTCGGTAAAATGCAGTGCAGTTGACCCTCTACTGTAGCTCTCAAACGACCAAACCAGTGGAACTTCAGCATCATTGCCAAACCCCGTACCATGACAGCAGGGGTGCGCTCACAGAGTGTGCTACAAAACAGACATGGCACACTGTATCAACATGACCGTTGCATAATGCCCAAATGTGTCAGTACAGCAATAGCATTGCTACATGCATGTCATGTTTGCAGCGAAGTCTCATTTTTTGGAAGCTTACACTATCAAGCAATAGACATGCTGATTAAACACCTGGCTGTCAGTACTTCTCTGTGTGGGGGCAGCCTGATACAATGCAAGCAGTTCTGCTGTAAGTCTGTACTGCATATTTGAGAGAAATTAAGTATATGTGCCTTTGCAGTACAGGAGCTATAGCTATGACGTCCTAGTCCCCTCTTGCCTTCTTAACTTGGGCCGCAAAGTCTTGCAGGCTGGTCGCATGGAAGTCAGGAGTTGCAGCGCCTTGATCTGGCACAGGTGTGGCACCATAACCCTTCAGGCCATGCCTTCTCTCGATCCACATTGTGGTTAGGCCAAGTTTCTGAACCGGTATAATATCATGAAACTGGCTCTGAGCCACCCACAACACATCTTCTTTCTTTACACCGTCTTTGGCAACTGCTTCCAGCTGTGTGTTGAAGGCCCTGGCATCTGGCTTGCTATAGCCTACGTCTGATGCGGTGAATACCTGAGTGAAGGGTGATCCAAGCTTGTCAGCCAAGTTGTCTGCAAGTTCTCGACCCCCAGTAGTCAAGGTATATAGCTTGTAGTGCTGTTTCAGATAAGCTAAAGCTTGTTTGGAGTCTGGGAAAGGTTGCCAGTCAAAAGTCGAAGCCACAAATTGCTCGGCTGCACCTGGTTCCGCTTCAACCCCAAACTCTTTGGCCATACCTGGCCAAAACTTTGGGAACATCTGGGAAAACGAGAGGTGAGGCGAGTGGGTCTGCAAACCACAGGCGTTTAACGTTCAGCCCTCAGCTATTCAGATGACAGCAAGACTTTCAATTTAGGCAGAGCACAAGTACGTGTTACATAACAAGTTTTGTACAGTTGCAACGCACGTGCAAGTCCTTTTCGACTCGAGCAAAGCACTCCAGGATCTGGTTGTCTGTGATGCTCGTTGACAGTCTCGGTCGGCACCATCTCAGGATCCCCGCTTCAAAGTCTATCAGGGTTCCTACGATGTCGAACGTCAGTGCTTTGAACTGAGTGAAGTCCTTTGTCATACCGTCGACGTAGTAATGGTGCGCAGTTATGCCAAGTACAGTTGTGGCCGAATCGAATGTCGAGAAGTGAAAAGGCTTGCGCGGGTCACTGATTGTCTGCGCTTGATGCGGCAGCCCTTACCTGCGCATGACATACTGCACATTCTGCTCGGCCATGTGGGTCATGTTGGATGAGGTTAGTCATAACCCACCACAGTTTTAGGGCTTACTGGCACGCAGACCTACTGACTTGCCTGCTCTCTATGTATCTGAGCTCCGCTTCGAGAGGCTTGGATTCAGGCTTAGATGATAGTCAGCTACTGTGGGAAGCTCAGGGCTTTATATCATGAGTTCGGAGATTTTGATTGAGACTGCCAATTTGACATGCTGAGGAGCCTGCTACGTTGCAAAGCTTTGAGGCCATTGCACTCGCAACAGATGCCGCTCACTGGCTTAGTGAGTTGGCAGCAGACCAAGACTCCGACATCGCCGATACCGGTCCCTCGAAGTCTCAACGTACACGCACCAGTCTTTGTGCCGAAACTGCGTGCAGCAGCACAAGTAGCGAGCAGCACTCTCACCGCCAGCAGGAGCAACGGAGCCATCTGCTCACAATACGCAGAAGCTGATCCTGCCCGGCCTGCAGTTCCGCCGACGATCTCGCCTTGCAGTACTTCAGGACGGGAAAGCTTGACCCACACTTCTCACTGGTTTGGTGGATCAGCTGTCTTCAGTCAACGGTACGAAGGTGTTGTTTGTTTGTACGATCTTCCTGAAATAGCAGTTCCAACCTGACAACGTTTCATGTGCAGTCCACGGGATGTCCGGGCATATGCTGCAGCTGCCGCAGCTGCAGATACCAGTCTACAAGCTGGATGTATTGTGGAATTCAAGACTGACTCCAGGCAGGACTTGGCCCTGCTACAGCGCCCAAATGGCAAGGCGAACTGGTTTGCAACAGATGTCAGGCAAGTCTCAAGCAAAGCCCTCCATTGCTGTGCACCCTGGAAGTCTGAATTTTTACATCTGCTCATCTGGCAGGTAGTCTAACAGCTGCGGAACCATCCTCTGCTCTTGCCTTTCACTTGTGCTCATGGTGCAGGGGTCAGACATACAGTCTACGTCCGCAGCAGATGGTGTACATCCTTCCAGGTGAAAGCTACAAGGAAAGTGACTTGCACCAGATACATGACCAGGCACTCAAAGATGCCGATGTGGCACTGCTGGCGGATGCTTGGGAGGTAAGCACATCCAACAGCAAGCAATGTGCAGTGGCATGCTCCACTGTCCTGCACATGTGTTAGGTTTTGCATGAAATGCAGTCAAACTGTTTTGGCCTTATGCCTGTAGGCACCTATTTATTTGCCCATTGTGCTCAATGAGCATCAACACAGACACAATGCTGTGCTCAGTGAAGATGCACTCACCAACCCTTGAAGCTTGCATGGCTCTTCAAGGGCAGCCTGCAAGCCTTAGTTTGGTTTTCCTCTGCACAGTAATGACTACTAGATTCACACCACAGCACAGTCATTCTCTGTATGACCAAAACTCAAGCACATATCCACAATACAGGTGAGCACATAACAGGCAACACACGCACGCTCGCACGCATGCACGCACACACACAACCCTGTCTGGACACAGTCACGATCACCACACGAGCCCATAGTGTTGTAATGACCAAATCATGATTGCATATTAAGCTAGGGTCCGCCACCAGAGGCAATCTGCATGGATAATTCATAGTGACGCCCAATGTGCTATTGGTGCCAGGTGCAACCATGTTTACACCTCATAGTCAACAGCAACATATATAGAGACAGAGAGTTTCCACGACAGACACAGTCTTTTCAGCTTCCTGGCAAACCTTGCATGTGTCCATGCAGATGGTGCATGAAGATGATGAGCTATACAGTGTGACAGAAATGGCCTCTCTGCTGTTTGGCAATGAAGAGGCCCCCTCTTGCTATGCTTCTCACCGCCTGCTCAGCCAGGAGCGCATCTTCTTCAAGCAGGCTGGCCGCAGCCCGCCCAGGTTCCAGGCCCGCTCTGCCAAGGAGGTGCTCTCACTCAAGGCAAAGCGTATTGCTGATGAGAAGGTGACTCCTGACAGCATGCACAGTGCTATGACCTACTGCATGCACCCTATTTTCAATTGAATGCTAATGGTATGCCAAGGAGGTGCACTCATGCAAGGCAAAACACCAACGCAAGTGGGCAGCATCCCAACAAAATTTGACTGTTTTCATTGTGCAGTGTGAATATTTTGTTTCTTGTCTGGCTATCAACAGACAATCAGGCACCAAAGGCATTCATATTGCAGACCATGCTAATCAGAGTTGGCACAAAAGAGCGTGCACAAGTACAACTGTAGCTACGCCTTGCTGCAAGGAAGGCGTAGCTACAGTTGTTCCTTACAGCAGACAGCATGTAAGTTCAGAATCAAGCAACGACAAAACCCCTGTGTTTCCATTCATGCTACATGCATCAGCGTTCACATCAATGTGGCAATCAGCACACTCGACTACATGAGTACACTCATGCTGAAGGTGATTGTTGTAGGCTGCAGCAGAATTGCAGGATTTTGTCCAGGAGATGTACAGATGCCATAAGCTTCCTCACGATCAAAAGCCAAGTATGCAAGAGTGGACAGACAGCAGTCAGTCACACCGCCTATCAGCCCTGCAGTCTTTTGCCTTGAGCAGGGCTGATACTGCTGACAGCACCTTAGCTATTCAGATGCTGCAAGTGAGGCTGCTTCTGTCTGTCATGCTGCTTGGGTCCAGCTTCTGGCTGTCCTCAAGGTTTTCATCACTGTCAGATGATTGCAGCATTGGGGTTGCTTGTAAATCAAGGCAGTATGCCATGCAAGCATGCATCCCATACATGCATGCATCCATACATACATGGCAGATCTTCAGACAAAGCACCTGTGCAAGTTGGACTTGTTGATCATTTTATTTACATATGGAGAACAGCCATGCCATGTCATGTCATGTCATGTCTTGTTACAGTGGCATCCTGTACTTTGTAAAGGATCCTGTCTGATGCGTAAGGCTTGTGAGAAACAGCCTTGCTCATCTGCTACAGCTTTGAAAGCTAAGGTTGTCATGCAGAAATGCAGCACTTCAGAAAGTAGGGTCATGCTGGCAGCATTGTCATCTCAGTATTGTTGTGTGTTGCCATGCTGCTGTCCCTTTTCAACTTGTTGCATGCAGCTATGCGTTTTCAGAGTTGGGGTGCAGTCTCAGGCGTTTGCATGCAGCTGAACCCATCTCACGTCTCAGGCTTGCTGTGTTGCTCCAGGCTTGCGGGAAGCAGCCCAACCCATCTGCAGCAGTGGAGATGCTACAGAGCGCTGGCTGGTGGCGCCCTCACGAGCAGCTGGGCCTCATAAAGGCTGACCGCACAGAGACCTTCCCATCGGCTGTTCAGGTGCCCATCTGCTTGCATGGGCTGTTTTGCCTTTTCAGCTGTTTTGATGATAGGCAGACCCTTCTGCTTTACGGCTTGAAAGGGGAATGTTGCCTTTCAGCTGTTCTGACGATTCGTAGACCCTTCTGCTGTAAGCCTTGAAAGGGGGATTCTGCCTTTCAGCTGTTTTGACGATAGGCAGGCCCCTTCTGCTGCAAGGCAGAAATCGAGTTACTATGCTTCAGCTGTACATGCCTCAGCAGGTCATGCCGCATGAAATTCTTGAGTTGTCGGGCAGCACAGGCATTTGTGTTGCCAGTTAATGCACAAAACCAGCATGAAACACACCTGCTATGAGCTGTTACAAAGCCAGTCAGTATGCCAAAATTTCCAAGCGTGCTTGTGAGAACCCTGCATATGGTCAGCACTGGCTCATGTGCATACTGTCTGCTTTGCTCAAGCTGGTTGTGATCTTGTTTGGAACTCTGCAACTTGCCATTGCTGGCCACACACATCACAGCAGGAGATGCAGAAACCAGGGCGTCATTCACAACCGCTGCAGCTTTTCTGCAGCAACAGCAGCGTTCAGGTGTGTGCACTTCAGCTCAAGGCACCATGTGTCGTCATGCAGGAAAGAACTGCACAGCTATTCACATCTCCGTCGCTACACTGCAGCCCAATGGCTACACTGTGTCTGCTCAGATGATGCAACTGACTGACGCACATACACACATGGGGCAGCTGAGTATGCCATGCTATGTCCTGCAGAAGCGTGCTACGCAGCTACTCACGGACCCACCCACAGACCCAGATGCCAGCATTCGCCAAGACTTGACTCATCACGAGGTTCTCACCATTGATGATGCCAGTACTCAAGACATTGATGATGGACTGGCGGTGGAGGTTCTGCCAGATGGACGGCATAAGCTGTGGGTGCACATTGCTGACCCCACTAGATGGGTCACGCAGGGGGACCCTCTGGATGTTGAGGCCCGCCATAGAGCCAAAACTATGTACCTTCCCACAGGTCACCACCCTGTCTTGCTTTGCCTTTGACCATTTGTCCTATTATGTGTATTGTGTGTCCACCAGATGGGTAACACAGGTGGACAATTGGGCACATCTGAGACCCAAAATCAAGTTTCCATGATACTAGTGACCACCCTGACTCTATTTATTTTGCCCTGCCCTTCCCCCTGGCCCTGCCCCTGGCCCTGCTATAGCCCTGCTCCCTTGGAGTGCGCGCTACTGGTCCTGACCTGTGCCATGGGCCCTGGCCCCTTTGGGTCTGCTGCAGGTCCTGCCCCTTACCCAGCCCTACTGTTCTGTTGACCTGTTGGACCAAACCTGGATTTGCATGCCTGGGTGGTGCAGGCAATATACCCATGTTCCCCCGAGACCTAGCAGATGGTCTGTTCAGTCTGCACCTAGGGCATCCCACTGCAGCCCTGAGTGTGCACATGATGCTCAACTCAGATGGCTCACTGGATGAGTGCGGCATCGTGGCCTCAACAGTCACCCCTACCCGGAAACTGACCTACCATGAGGTGGATGAGTTGTTGGAGGAGACTATGCCAGAGCAGGAACCCATGCTTTGGGCACTGCATCAGGTGAACACATGTGATGCCGTGGAGTGTTGCTGCACTATGACTGCAGGAGGCTGTTGGCCTTCTTCAGGAGAAACTCGCAACATAGCAAATGGAGGTTGATGCATTGTGCACAACAGCATGCCTGCAACTTAGCTGACATCTGTGCACTGAACCCTGCAAAACTAGCTGCAGAAGTTGTTGCTGCATCATGCTGCATCATGCTGTGTGGAAGCCTCACAAAGCGTGAGGTCATGGGTTGTTGAGTGGGAGTGTGTCAGATCTTCATCCTGTTACTCATCCTGTGAGTCATTCATCATGAGCAGACTGTCATATGTGTTGCGCCCTGCTGCTTCAAAAGCTGCAGCTGTCAACTTTGCAGCCCGGTTGGCTTTGCATCCGCTTCTGGCATTGTCCCAGAACATCACCAGCTTCTATGTGTTACGCCATGCATGTTGCTCAATCAAGTAGCTTGTGCGCAGGCTGCAGAGGTAAGGGAGAGATGGCGGGAAGAGCAGGGAGCAATGAGCTTCCAGATGCCAGAGGCCAAGGTGAGGGTGGTGCAGCCCCACAGCCCTGCCAGCATTGTGCAGGTGCACACCAGCGGCTCTGCTGCAGGCACACAACCCTCCCAGCGCCTCGTGTCTGAGATGATGATTCTGGCTGGCCAGGCCATTGCTCACATAGGTAAAGCTGGCACTGAGTGTCTGTCGTTGCTGTTGAGCGTACCATTCAACTTGATGGGGTGAAGGTGCCATTGTAGAGGTGCCAAATTGCGTTCTTGGTGGTCAAGCCTCTCATCATCTGGTGTCTGAGATGAAGTTTTTTGGCCAGTCAGGCCATTGCTCTCATTGGTACAGCCTGCACTGGGTGTCTGTCATTGGTCTTGAGTGCACGACTGTATTTGATGATGTGTTGTGGTGTAGTTGAAGGTCTTGTAGACGTGCTGAGTGCATGCTGCTGGTGGTCAATCTTCTCCAGGGCTGTTGCCTGAGTTGATGAGCCTGGTTGCTCAGGCCTTCCACTCGTGAGAAAGGGCTGCATGGGGTTTACAAGCCTCAGTCTGCCCTCAACAAATTCAACTCAAATTTGGCTGCTGGTTCATAATGCGAAACCAGTATGCAACCAGTCTTGATCACAATCATAATTCAAACCCTTGCCAACATATGGTAGGTGGGTGCAAGACCCATCTCGCCTTTTTCTTATTTCATCTACATGAGTCAGCCCTGACCTACGGATTGCACTACATGTTGGTTTGCCTCTCCCCCTCCCCCCGACGAGCCAAAAGTCATCTTATTGAGGTGGCTCTGCTGTGATTATTTCAGTCTGGTGCAGAGACACATGTGTCTTATAGACTTTGTGCCTAACCCTGTGCCCAGTTTGTCCTCAGACAAGGATGTGGGAAGGTGTATCAAAGCCTTTGCTGATCCTTATGCCGTCTCCAAGTCTTGTCAATCAGCTCCCATAGGCTCTCAAAACCTTTTGACAACAAGCATGACAGCCCCGCCCTGCCCCACAAAGGGTAAGTTGCAAACAGGGTCTCCTCACCAACGAGCCAGGGAGACTTGGTCATGGGCATGGGCATGGGCATGCCTGGAAACATGGGGGGAAGAGGTTGTTTTGCGTATAATAGAATGATAAGGCTCGGGAGCCTTTCACAAGTACAAACACTGCACGCCAGCTGTTGTAACCTCTGCGAACTGAAAACCTTGCAGGCCAAGAGAGTGGTCTAGCCCTGCCCTACAGAGGGCAAGTTGCACCCAGCTTGCCCTCAGAGAAAGAGCTAGAAGCCCTGCCAAGTGGACCCTGCAGACATGTACTGCTCCGAAGCAAGATGGTGCGGGGCAACATCACCACCAGTGGTCCCACCCCTCATGCTGGGCTAGGCCTTCAAGGCTATGTGCAGTTCACCTCTCCCATCCGACGTTATAGCGACATGCTAGCCCATTTTCAGCTCAAGGTGAGTGCTCACAAGCCTTGTGTGCCTGCTGTTACTATGCTGTTGTCTCTGCACGGCTTGGGGTGCAGATGTTAGGCTCGGTCCATTCCATGTACTGATCATTCAGAGGGCTCATGTGAATACTGCACAAGTATGTTTTACCACTGTGCTGTTGTCTGAACATGGCTTGGGCGCAGATCTGGTATTTGTTCGTGTGTGAGGCGTCCAACGTCATTCACAGGCTTTCCTATCAGAGGAATAGGGAGTCCGCTGTTGACTGCACTGTGCAAAGCTTGAGATAGCTGATGGAAACGAAGATTGGCATAACTCCACTCACAGTGCAGCTGTTGGGACTGCCACTTGTCCATCTACAAACCCCTGCATGTGCTTGCCACAGGCTTTTCTATAAAGCCTTAAACAAAATGCATTTTTGCTGGACATGATTAGCGGCATGACTCACTCTGAAAGCAGCTGCTCGGACTGTGAGTTGAAAACCACAAGCCTGAATGTTCATGCAGGCTCCTCTATAAGGACAGCCACCGCCTTTTGACAGCATATAGCCTGGGTCAGCTGTTGGAAATGAGCAATGGCATGACTACACTCTGAATGCAGCTGCTTGAAGCGTCACACAACTCCTGAATGCACAAGCAGGCTTTCCTACGAGGAGAGTCAGCCCCATTCACAGCATTCCACCTGGGTGACTTGGTGGACATGAGCAGCGGCATGGCTCAGGAGGCTGCTGTGCTGGAGCGTGAGGTGACCAACTACTGGTTGGCTCACTACTTCAGAGCTGAGAAGGAGAACAACCCAGAGCGCAGCTGGAAGGCCATGCTGCTGATGTGGATGCGCACTGTAAGTACACTCACCTCACTTATGTCACTGCCCCCCGTCTTCTTGTAGTGACGCTGGTACTGTGCATTACGACCTTGTAATGGTTTTGGTGCTGCCCATTACAAATTGGTGGTGTCGCTGGTTTTGCGCATTACAACCTTGTGTTAATGCTGATATTGCATGTTACAATCTTGTGGTGTTGCTGGTACTGTGTATTATGACGTCGCAGTGATGCTATAAATGTGGATTACAACCTTCTAGTGATGCTGGTACTGTGCACTATACCGGTGATATTGTACAGTACCCTTGTTCCTGCTTGTCAGGTGAGGCCCACCTGTGGATGCGCACTGTAACTTACAACTTGGCATTGCTTTGCTTGGGACAATAATGCCAGCACGACACAGCAAACCTGTTGCATTGTTGCTTTGTTTCCGTCATGGGAAGGCTACCTGTTAGCTCACATGGATGCACACTGTGCATCACCATCCCTCAGTTCTGCTTGTACCTGGCATAAACGTGCATTGTCGTTGTTATTATCATCATGATCATTGTTATTATTACCATTGTACCTCAAGCTTTTGCCTGATCCGTGTTGTGCTGTGGTTTCCCTGCTGCGCAGTGCCACAAATGGACATTGAGCATTTTCTTGTTATCCCTGAAAGCTTCAGATGACTTGTGCATCCTGCATCAGTCTTGGGAGAGGCAGGCGCAGCACGTAGCCCATAGCACAGAGCATGACAGCACATGACAGTATTGTGGCCTGCAACTGTCTAAGATATCTCCCCAATGTAGAAACACATCTTCCCATCCCCAGGCGTCGTTTAAATCATAGCTTTACCCTGGCCAAGGCACATTCTTTTAAAAACAGTGACATTTTTGGTATCTTGAACAGCTGTTGTGCTCAAGTCAAGGGGTTTCTGTCAGCTCATACCAAGTATTCTTTGTTGCAGGAGTCTGGTTTGGCTCGCATTTTGATGCCAGAACTGGGTCTGGAAACTGTGATGCGTATCAATCGTCCAGCCAAGCCAGGAGATGAACTGGACATCTGTGTAGGCTTCATTGATGTTCCCAAGGGCATTTACAAGTTCAGTGAAGCTGCCTTTGGGCAAACATTCAACTCACAGGATGTCAACAGTCAAAATGAGCTCGACTCAGATGAGGATGGTGAAGCTGTTGGTGAAGCTGACGATGCTGTTAGTGAACCTGCTGATCCAGCCGAAGCTGACACAGCTGTGGTCACTTCGTGAAGTTTGTCTGTCCATACCAGTCCAGCTGTGATAACCTCATGAAGGCTTCTGACCAATGGTGTTGATCCTGCAGACACTTGCTATGCCTTGGTATTACATCCAGATTACCAGCTGCAGCAACATACTGCTGTCACAGCTTTGTGCCACTTAGGCTTTACATACCAGTGGACCCCTGCATGGCCTGTTCAAGTGCTTGCCTTTCTGAATTGCCCGCAGGGACAACCTCAATCCATGCACAGCCATTGTCGGCAATGAAGTACTTGCAGGTTGGGTTTGATGTTATGCAGCGCCCAATAGCAGAACAACATAGGTGTGGCCAGTGGTGCATCATTTCGCGCAGTGCAGTTGTCACTGCAACAAGCCACATCAAAGCATCTACATTTCATTAAAAAGTCTGTTCAACGTGCTGGCAGATTGAATTGAGTCCTTGACACCCATGTAGCAGAGCTGAGATAACGGGCACATTGCTGGCATGAGCAGAGCTGAGATTCAAGGCACGTTGCTAGCGTGAGCAGAGCTGAGATTCAAGGCACATTACTAGCGTGTCAGGAAGCTAATTTCCTGCACTGTTACAACCAATCAGAAGTGCTTCAAAACTTGCTCAGGAATTGCAGTCAACATGTAAACGCTTCCATCATGCTTGCAAGCTGTACAGCACAACAGTCAGCCGTCTGCATGGCCATGACTGCAGAAACTGCCTTTGATACTTGTTGTGGGCTGTGTAGTGCATCATCCAGCAGTCTGCACAGCCATTGCTGCTGGAGTCGTGATTGATGATACTGTCATATTGAACGTTGCAATGCCAACTGCCCCATTTGGACCTGACCCAGCAGCTGGTAAAGGCACTGGAGCAGTATTGACTGGGGCAGATAGCACAGCATCCAATATATCCACGTACGACTGCACAGCATTGCACACACCCACATCATGACATGGCAGCGCAACAGACTGACAGTGGGAGACACTCTGTGGACAGGCTCTGCAATCATACCCTTGCACCACACAGAAGCCTCACTTAAGTGTGGTAAATATAAACAAAGACATGCAAAGCTGCAAGTTTGCCAATGTGCAGAGCAGAGCAAGGTTGCAATGGTCACAACAACAGTGTGGCATGATGAAGAGCTCACCCTGGCGGCCTCCATGTCAGCAACAATGATGTTGGCGGCTGGTCCTGCGCCAATGCTGACAGTGAAATTGGCAGGCCTACAATGCACACAATTGGGATGGAGCATTTATGTTGACATGCACAAGCCCCTTGCATGCCTGACAGCAGGCCCTGCTGAGCAGGCTGACCTGTTGACCTTGGTGCACAGGTTTGGTATGAGCAAACGGTGAAGTGTGCAAGTTTGTTAAGACATGACACACAACATAGATGGGTCAGCGGTCCAGCAGAGGCTCATGCATGGCCAATTCAGTGACAAAAACATCAGCTGTGAACCTCACAGCATTCATGCTGCAGCTTACTCAAGCACAGGTGCCCAGGCAGGCAGCGTCAAGCAGTCAACCAAGTGAACAGAAATTCTTGAAGGCAACAGGCGTCAGGCAAAATGCATGGTATGACTATGAGTCTCACAGTCACTGGCAGCCTCAAAAGCTGTTCTTGAAGTCTTGGCACTTACCCATTGGCGGCCTTGCCAGCTGTCAAGCTATTTCCCCCTCCCAGCCAGGTGGGCAGGGTGGGGCTGGTGGCCAAGAAGGGGGTGGTCCAGGGGGTCAGCAGGCCTGTCACTGGGGGTAGCACATGCAGCTCCAGCAGTGCCAGCAGTGCATCATTTGTCATGCTGCTCAATGGAGCACCTGCATGCAATTATATCATGCAAGAACAAGTCAATACAAACCTGTGTGTGGGTGCTGTCATGTGTACCCCATAGCAATGGACAACTCAACGATGCGCCAGCAATGATTTAGCAGTGGCGCAGCAATGCTTCAGCGGTGATTCAGCACTGTTTCAGGCATGCAGAGATAACGGTACCATGGAGGAAAGTGGCAAAGGCAGCATCTGAGGGCGCCAAAACTGTTGCTGTGAAGCCAGGCAGGTCGAACTGGGCCTTGATGCCGGTCATAGTGGCAGCCTGTAGGAAGGTGTTGGCCTGAAGCTTCTGTAGCACTTGTGTCACTGACTGCGCACAGTTGCATCGGCCACATGTCAGCTGACAGTACCCTGCATCACCCCCTTTAAGTTTTTGGTATATGTTTTACGGTTTTGGTAATTTCTTTTCCACGTTTGATGTCTTGTTGACGTTGGTGAAACAAAAAAAAATGTAAAGGGGATCCCCTCAAAAAACAGGTGGTACAGCAGTGTGCACTTGATTTCCAAAATAGCTTGACAGCGTGCACGGATGTTGGCCTGACTGTTGGCACCCGGTCACACACGGCCAATCATTGCGTAGTAAACCAGGCAGGCTTTGTCTGTCATGGCTATGCAATGCCAACAGACCACGCTGCCGCACAACATGCTGTGAAAATACTGCTCATATTTTGCCTGAAGGAAGCAGTTGTGTGAGATCATGCAGCAGTTGCATGCATGCACAACACCGCTGTTGACTCCTGCGAGCAACATAGTAGAGATGCGATGTGTAATCCAGGTGCAGCTTGCCCTACAACCCTAGCTGATGCAGTGAGTAGCAAGAGCGGCCACCATTTTGAGCAGCAGTCATTGCAGCTGTGGTCTAATGATTGATTGCTGCAGCTTTGCGTACAGCACAGTTGATTAAGTAGATTGTTGGCCTGCAATGTCTACGAAAGACAGGCAGGTAAGCAGATAGGCAGCCTATTGAGAATAGACAATGTCATCATGCGCATGCCAGCTGGGTTATCTTGTGCCATCATGCTCCTGGCAACAGCTGAGATGAGTGCATTGCCAGATCCAAGCCATGTGATACTGTACCTTCAGGAATGGCTAGAATGGGGCTCGTGACAAAGCCTTGGCCGCAGTTGCCATCATTGTATTCCTCTGCGCAGGTGTGGGATGTGGTACCTTGCACAGGAACATCACTGCAGATGCAGTTGGGGGGTGGGACAATGAGGTGACCGGAACACTCTGCGCCACTCTGCTTGTTGCTATCACAAACCTAGTGAACACAGAGAGCATAGCTTAGCACAGGATCAAGAGTCAAGCCATTAAGGGTCAAAACTGATTGGCAGCATATGATGGCATGCTGGCTGCGTGTCTGCACAGCAGCGTTGATGCTTCAAAAGAGCACAGTATCTTATTGAAGACCCTGAAGACTATCCTGACAATGCATCACTGAACTGTTGGTATACATTTGCTTGTCTAGAACTGCTGATGGCAAAGGTGCAGCCGTCAGTTGGTCATTCTGCCCTGCAGATGTCAGTCACACCTGCGATTCATCACCGGGCCACTGTGCCACCGCCGGTGATGATGCGACTGCACATGACAAGAGCTAGTTAAGGCTACCGACGCTTGACTTGCAAGTGAGACACCGGCCAGAGATTCTCTGGCGGCTGTTCGCGGCACACTGGCGTCTATGCTTGCCAATCCTGATCCGACGCACCTTGCCAAAGGAAGATGCAAGCACAAGCTTGAAGCAAGACCCGGCACTGCACCCGGCAGGTCCGGCGCTGTTGCATAGACACCATAAGCAGCTGTGGATGCGTGTCTCGGAGCCTGGGTGCTGCCCGAATGCTTAAATGATGCCCTGTTCCCCGAGGCGCTAGCTGATACGCTTGAAGCGAGTGCTATAATTGATGAAGCTTGTGTCTCATCCAAGACCAGGGGCCAATGCAACGAATCCGAACTCGTGACGTTGCATGTCTTGACAGCTGGCTGATAAGCAGCCGCTTTCTGGCGTGTACTCGCTCAATCCATAACAAATTCGTCTGGCAAGCACTGTGTATATATATATTTGCCTGACTGACTACTGACCTTAGTATATACATATAGCGTTTCTCCTTCATGTAAAGGTGCAATTCCAGTGGAACTATTCCACACTGGGCAAAAGCCAGCAAGGGGCAGGATCCTAGGATGCCGTCATTAGCAGTACTAATAAATATGTATACACGCTAGCGCGCTAGCGCTAAACATGCGGGATCAGACGATGGGAGCACAAAAAAAAAAAATCCCAGTGCCAGAAGCAGAAAGCACAAGCGTACAGTGTGACTGTGACCTGTCGCAGATCCCAGATTCTGTTGCATAGCCCACTCACTTGACCAAGCACCAAAGCAGTGTAGTTGCAAAAGCAAAAACCAACCTCACATCACCCTGCTGACTGAAGGTGCAATAACAAAATTGAAAAGAGTGTGCATTTTGATCCATGTTGCGTTCATGCTTTCAGACACATAGCCTGCTGCAATCATTCCAGGATTCACAACTCGTAGTTTGTATCAGAGGCTGATGCTGCCTGACAACTTCTGCTGCTGCTGCTCCTGCTGATCCATATAAATTGCATCATCAATGAAGTCATCACTGTCAAACTTGAGCAGCTGCCGGGTGTTAGCCTTCATGGCTTGACGCACAATGCGCATCGTCTCAGCCATACTCTGCAAAGCACAACAGTCTGTTTCTGACTTCAGCACGTGATGGTTCAATTCACATGTTCAGCCAAACGGAAACAGGTTTTGCAATCTTGAAGCAAGTGGACAAGAGCATGATGCGCATTTTGCACCATCAACATGCAGTTCATATCTAGCATGCGCGTGACAAACAGTTGGCAAGCGTGCAACTGCTCATGAATGCTTCAGCAAGGGCACCCACGAAAAGCAACCATGCAACCAGACTGACCACACAATGCCCCAAACAGACACTTTTAGCTTTTTGGGGCCTAGGACTTCATGATGCCAGCACGTGAGCTTTTAGACCTGAGAGTCAAGGGGCAGTTCGCCAGCTTCAGCCTCCTCTACAAGCCTCTGATTCATTTCTGACACTCCTGCTGGTAGGTCTGTTGTGAACCTGCGCGGCAGCCAAGCATGTACGCCCACTTTCCAGTGTGCAGCACAGACATAAGCACAACCTACCTAGGGTGCACTCACCAGTAGCAGGCTGTCCAGTGGCAGGCACACTGTAATTACATGTGTATTGACACTGATGAAACAAGGTTTGGGGCTTTGTATAGTTTGGATGCATTGTAGGCACGGCTATCAAGCAACACCGTGCACAAAGAGGCTGTTCATCTGTTGGTGGGAGTGTATCATTGGGGGGTGGGTGGGGGGTAGGGGGGGGGATGGGGTATTGACTGACCAGGGATGCTCCATGATCTGGGGTATGCTCAGGCGTCTGGAAGGATCATCCACCAGGATTTGCTTCATCAAATCTTTGCAGTCATCTGAAACCCGAATGTTGGGAGGGAAGCCATACTCCACATTGAGTATGCGCTGCACCGCATATGAACACCCACTTGATTCACAGGTGATGATGCACTGACACGCTGGCAAAGTGCTGGTCATGCTCTGGTCATGCTACAGGGGCTCAGCAATAGCACTGTCATGACATGTGGGTGATACAGTTGCATACAGGGTGACATAGCGACACAGCGTGCATCAAGCAGTCTTTGTCAGTATGTTGGACAGGATGAACGAGGTCATGTGTGAAGACTCTGGATGATGCGTGTATGCAAACAAACAGAGCAAGCTATGATGCAAGACCAGCTCTAGTTGGCAAACTGCAGCCTGAGGATGTACGCGAGCTGAAGGCTGAGTAGGGATATGCAGGCAGCCGCGCTGCCATGCACAAGGGAGGACACACAAGCTCAATTGCTGCACAGCATTGCCATGCTGGGATGCAGCATGCTGCGTGTGAGCACAGGTACCACAGGCACCACATGCACAAGTTGACATTTGTGATGATGATTGCAGCAGTCAAATGCTGGATGCAAGGGTATCTTGTTTGAGAGATACAACCAAACACATGGCAGGAAGCAGGTAGACACAGGCAAGGGAGGGGCTCACTTGCAGCATAACATGCATCTTGCGAGATGGCTTCAGGTTCTCATCCTCTGGCCTGCCAAAGGGGTAGGCAGCGGCCAGCATGATGTACAGCATCACCCCACATGACCAGACATCAGCGATCTGCAACCCACACACCAGCACCATGTTACTCATGAAAGTCCCCTGGTTGCCAGCGCACACACGAGGGCACATTTTGATGACAACGAATTGTTTGTAACAGTGTGTTACCAAATAATTGCCCAGGCTGACAAAGGTCTTGGCCAAAGCCGTGGTGTCATGCATCAGTTGAGATGCATGCATGCCTGAGAACATGTCAGCTGTGATAGCCTGCATGCAGGGCGAAGATACTTTCATCTGTATGCAAGGCCTGTGGTGATAGCTTGATGCCTAGGTGCTAGCCGATGGAACGGCCACTGCCCTCATTGCAGGGCTTTTGTAATTGTGTAGGAGCACTGCGTGAAAGCAGGCAGATGGATCAAGTGCAAATGCACTGGCTTTGGGTGTGTTTGAAGGCATTTGAAGGTACAGGAGCCACCTTGCCATCGTAAGTCTTGCCCTTGGTGGTCAAGATGACCTCCGGGGCTAGGTAGGCAGGTGTACCGACTCGGGAGCCAGGAGCTGACTGGAACTTCTCATGCTGCAGCAAGCATGGCACACAGCGCGTCGGCAATGTCAAGATCAGCGTCAGTATGACACGAACACTAAGCAAAGCCTGTTCCAAAGAAGGCACTTGTGGGCAACACAAAGCGTATAGCTCAAGATAATCAAGGTACCAACATTGGTAAAATGTAGCTTGGTGGCATTTGAAGTAGCCTGACCAAAAGCTGCAGACCGCAACCAGTGCAAGGCACGCATTTGAGCGGGAATTCTGACTGACAAGATACGTGTCATGCACAACATCATTTGATTGTGTGAGGGCATAAGCTAGGCACAACTGCTGCAAAAGCTATTGTCTTGAATGCGAAGGGGCTTACCTTTGAGTAGCCAAAGTCGCAGATCTTGATGAGTGGTCTGGTTGTACTATCCAGCAGCGTGTTCTCCAATTTGATGTCCCTGTTTGCAACACCCTGCATAGCATGAAGCCTGTCTGGCCATGTTGCAACTGGTATATTATACACGACGCACTGCACAAACGTGGCTTAAATAGTTAAAAGAATGACACGCCCTTATCGAACCAAATGGTGCAGGAAAATTGCAAGTCATTACATGGAATATCGCATGCAGTCAGCTTGCTGGATGGTACTGACTTGTACGGTAGAAACTTCAGCTTCCATTGGTACCAAAACACTATACATGACACGTATTCTGATGCCTACTTGGGTGGTGAGCAACAGGGAAGGGCACTTGCATTTGTGACTGAAGCAAGGATGCATTAAAAAGCAAGCTCACCATTCTATGGCAGTAGTCTATGGCAATGATGAGCTGCTGGAAGTACCAGCGAGCATCTGCTTCTGGGAGACCCCTTTGCCGGACTACTAGCTGAAACATGTCACCTCCCGCTGCATACTCCATAGCAATAGCCATGTATTCATCTGTCAAAAAGACCTGCAGCAGCAGACTCATTGTTCTGACACCTTCACTGGTCAGAGCAGAGAGGCGCTGTGTCTGCAGAGTTGCAGAGCTGTTGATATGCATACCTCTCTGAGCTCTATGATATGCGGTTGGTTCAAGCGCTTGTGATTCAGGATCTCTCGTTCTACATACTTGGAGATCTGCAGCCCAGCACCTGTGTTTCAAAAGACCGAAAACCACAACGAAACTGGCCATTGGAGGATGTTGGGAGTTGCAATACGACATTTGCTCACAGCTCTACAGAGACAGCTCACTTTTTCCCCTCGCTCGATGAATTTGATGGCTACTTGAGTCCCAGTCTGTGTATCCAAAGCCAGCTGAACAAATCCGAAGGTTCCACGATTCAAGTCTCGTATCTGTGAAGCCATTCTCACGTTTCGACCTGCCCTAGCTCATGCGCGACCGCTAGCAACGTTGCCGGACTCTGCAGGCGTACCTTTCTGTATCTAGCATGACCTAGCAGGGGTTCAGCGATACGAGGAGATATCGGCTGCATCTTCAGTACTCAGGTAGTCTTGTGCACACGCACTAGTCTTGCAACAAAGATTCATACGAACATCCTGAGAAATTTTGCTGGAAAATCTGTGTTCGAGCACGCTGTCTACCGCCAGCCACGTAACGTCATACGTCCTACACCTTAATGTCTGTAAGGCTTCAAGGAATTTGTGTCGACATTTGAGCAACTCGATCCATTTCGCAACATGTCTTGGGTGTCCTTGCAAGAGAGAGAGAGAGAGAGAGATTACAATGCTTTAGCCAGCCAGCAAGTCTGATCACATATAGAAGAAGACGAAGGTCAAATGTGGAAAACATCAAGACAGTCTAGAACGAACTTGAAAACCTGCATA
>JAABUP010001398.1_pt1 | contig 50509 bp, 63 predicted proteins | sample 5559201 | NCBI WGS metagenome assembly JAABUP01 (sample SAMN10711887, study PRJNA513373) | rock metagenome | isolation source: Antarctica rocks | place: Antarctica | reverse complement strand
CGGTGTGGCAGGCAGTGTGGGGCATGCAAATTGGGTTAGAAAAGGGAGGGGGGGATCCAGGTTAATGCAGCCTGGAAGGCACAGGAAGGGAGGGAAGCAAATGAAGCAGAGTGAGGTTATTGTCAGCAGTAAGAGCAGATTGACTTGATGATAAAGTGTTCAATGCTGATTCATTTATGCATTCAGTAAGTACGCGTCTTCCCCTACGGCCAGGTACATACAGTCCTGAGTAGCGCCCTGTATGTCTGGAATACCTGCTTTGTCCACTCTTCCAGTCCAGCACCGCCTTCAGCCTGAAGGACCCAGTCACCGGCAGCATACCGTTCCTCTTCCTTGTGAGGGGTCACCCACAGGTGCTTTGTGGCAAAGAGCCCCCTCTTGGCAATCAGGCTGTAGGGCTTGGCTAGTAGAGTTGGCCCGCCCTGGGGAATCAGCTTGAAAGCCACTGGCTTGCCTGCAAACATCTCAGTTGTTCAGAAGCAAATGATTGGTGCATCATAAGCTCTTTGGGATAGACAAATGTCACCGATTCTCAGGGAAATTTGCATTGCAGGGTGTAAAGCTGACCTCAGAAATGCCTGGGGATCAGGGTTCAGGGTTCCACACCAAGGATCTATGTGAGCTCAAGCTGTTGTGAGCCATGTGCAAAATGGGTGGTGTGAGTGCAGGGAGACTCAGTACCGCCAGTCGTAATGGTAAATGGTAACTGGTGGTAAGAGGTAACAGGTAAACAGACAACAAGAAGTAGGAGAGAAAGCGCTGTAAAGACTGGCTTCAAAGGCTCAGAGAGGCATGGCCTGGAACCAGGTGCTTTCAAGCTGCCCACAACCCGTAGCATCAGACAAAAATCTTGCACACACTTCAAACTTTGTCATTGTCAACTGTGACAGCAAGCATCGGGGCTGTCACCCAGGTCAGCAGCCTCTTGCACGTAATTCAAACTTTGACATTTGGACTGTGACAGCACGCATTGGGAACATAAGTCAGGTCAGCAAGTCTACCTGTAGAGGGGTGGCAAGAAGTGGGGTTGTTGACTTTCCAGTAGGTTCCTTTGGAGCCATCTGCCACCCGGGCAGCCTTGGCCTCACTGGTCAGGGGGGTCTCCACCCCTATGAACCCATTGCCATAGGGGTTCTTGGGGCCCTCTGGCAAGGCCTCTGCGTGCACCTGTGGCCAGCAGCATCCTGTTAGGGATCTTGACTCACAGCATGCTCAGTGCTGACATAGGCTTGTTTTCTACTCCAACAAAATAGCATGCATGGGACTACAGCTTAGGCCTTCATTCTTGTCTGTTTGCAGCTGCGTCTGATCAAGCATACAGTTGCATGAGTCCTGTTTGGCAGCTGCAGCATGGCACAGCACAGCATGACACAGGGTAGCACAGCATGGCACAGCACAGCACAGCACAGCACAGCACAGCACAGCACAGCACAGCAACCTCTGACACATACAGCCCTTTCCCGCCCTCTTGGTCGTCTACAGCCATGTCCAGCCTGGCACAGAACATGTGCTGGTGGTGCTGTGCATTCACCCCCTCCATCACTAGTGTCCCGTATTCAGGACTCTCCTCACCAAAGCTTAGAGGATTGGTGGACAGCTCGCCAGTCAGCTTGATCTCATATTTGATAGTGCCATCCTGCAGCACAGGGCAAGCGGCTGTCATGATTCTGCAGCCTCTCCCTTAAAGCTGGCACTGTCACTTCAGCACATTGCGTTTCTCCTGTCAGAGCCACGACTAACTCACCTGGAAACACTTATATGGCCATCCCTATGTTATATTTTTACTTTCATGTTGCAAAGGAAGCTATCAAAATTCTTATTCTGTTGTAAAGCGTGAACCATATACATGCTGTTTTTGTTTCACTGACATACAACGGATGAAACTGTCTGCCAAGAGCTGCAAAGCATCTGATATGCAAGCGTGTTCAAGAAGCTACTAGTTGTGCATCCAAGCAGAGTACGCAAGTGCTTTGCCTGACATTCATGAGACTTGCATTCAGGTCAAGCACACACAACTGCCCTGCTGCAGTTGCTGACTGCATCTAGGGCAGTGGAGTGCCAGCCAGCAGCAAGTGGTAGCAGCAGCACAAGGATGCAAGTGCAGTAGGACTGCATAATTCTGACTGTACACAGTGGACGTCTTGCATGGTACCAATGCTGCGTCACTTTACCATCAATGGCAGTGCAGAGGAATTCACAAACAATCATGTCAACCTTGATCTCACAGAGCCATCTTGGCCCATTGCACAATGCTGACATAACCGTTCAGGGACAGTCATATTCAAAGCTCTAGGTCAGCTTTCAAAGCAGTAGTGAAGGCAGACTCTGACCTGATAGAAGTACCAGTAGAAGGCATATTCATAATTGACGACAGTGGAGATGAAGGAGAGCACGAGTCGTCGGCTGCGGCGAACTTCAGCGTGACCTGTCCTGTAGTCCATGTGCTTCCACAGCACCCCTGCATCTTCTTCATGCAGGCATACTGCCTTGGGAATCTCCATCACTTCACCTGAAGTTGCAGGCAGGGATGCATGATACACGAAAGAAGACATGTCTTGCTCCTTGGACAACCTATGCAGGCATACGAATCTGGAGATCTGCGCAATCTGAAGTTACAGGCAGCAGCTAGAACATGTTGGCACAACAGCTGTGTTGCTTTTTCGTGATTTGTGCCGTATGTGCTGCTTTCTCAGGCTATGCTATGCTGTGCTGTGCTGTGCTGTGCTGTGCTGCACCAATCACACCATGCCAACATGCATGGCGTGCTTACACAGACACATGACTGCTGTATTAATCACCGTGTCCCCACACAAACAAGCTGACTAGAGAGAGCAGACCACTGTAATCACCTTTGCTGTCATTCAGCACAGCATCAAAGTACTTGATGTGGCCCAAGCAGTCACACCCCAAGGCTAGGGAATTGGCGCAGAAGCCCAGGCCATAGTCACCAACATCAAAGGCACACTTTCTTTGGAAGGGAGCATTTGGGTCGCCATAAGGCACTGCCATCTCCACTAGAGACGCCCTGTGCACCACTGGCCTTACTTTGCCTTGGTCCTCATACCTGCAACACCACAGAGCAAAGCTGCTTCCCGGAGATTAGAAGAAACTGTCTGTCATTTGTGTGACACAAACATGGCATGAAAGCTTTTGTGCTAGCAATGATGTACAGTGCTGACCATCAGGTATGGCACACAGGCAAGCTGCAAGGTGGGTGCTGTGCTGACAGGCATGGCCCTAGATGAGGGGTCCCCAGGGAATGTCTAGTGCTCTAGCATGAAGAGCAGGTGTTGACAACATATAACATGTGATATCTTAGTTTCAAAGGAAAGCCTTGTTGATTCCATTCCTTCCTTCAGCCTCTGTGAAGGTGAGCGTACAGGAAGTAATGTGTAACAGTTGTAAACACCAAGCAGATGTCTCAGGACTTGTGAGCAAACAGCAACGCACACATGTTTGATCATTGGAGCAAACACTTACATGGGTGGGAAGGTTATGTGTAGCAGGTGACTCACCCAACATTGTGCAGGACGAGACCTTCACGATAGTTGAAGCTGGTTCTGATGTGCCACTTCTGCCATTTGATGAGGTTGCCTTCCACCTACAGAGTCACCATATGCAGTCGCTGCTGCACACTGATGCACGATCAGACAGATGACCAGACATGGGAGACAGACAGACAGACACACAGGCAGGCAGATGCGTTTGCTGACAGTCTGTGCAAGTGACAAGCTGTCTAGTGAAGCGCAAAACAAAAAAAGCCTGCCCTGCATGGGACATCACGCATTCACTCCACAGCTGCATTCAGCAGGGCAGACAGATTGCTTGCCAGATGCCTGCTGACCATGTTCTAGTTGGTAATGCACAAACTCAGAGGGTGAACTCTCACAACTGACTGATGATCCCATCGTGCAATCAACTGTGCAACAGGCGCCAAAGCGACCTGAGCAAGTCAGTAATCCATGTTCACTCACTCAGTCACTCACTCACTCACTCCATGTCTTTCCCCAGGCTCAGCTATGTACACAGTCCTAGGTAGCTCTCTGTACAAGGTTCTGTCTTGGCACTGATCTGTGTCTGCCATACACAACACCAACAGGCCAGCATCCAACAGAAAGACAATGCAACTAAAATGCTATTCATACACTCACTCTGGCAGATAGACGGAAAAACCGGTAGTGCAGGCATTTGCGGTGATGTCATAGCTAGGAGAGGTACCTGGAAGCTGGGTCCTTCAGGCTGGTCAACATTCAGGGGCTTCAGGTCTGTGCGCCACTCATTCACCAGTTTGTGATGGTAGTTGTAGTTTTCTGTGGGCATCTTGGGAGGCTTATCCTGATGGGGCTTGTCCATGTGAACAACCTGAACAACGCATCGACCCATACTCAGCAATGCATTTGCCACAAGCCCAAACTGTGATTTGCAGCGTGCCTTGGTATACTAGCTAGAAATTGTGTTGACGATCATGAGAGTGAATACTTCCTGCATGAACAGTATGCTTCATGACATGTTTTTTGACATGTGAGTGACTTTCAGCTTGCCAGCTTGGCAGGCACTTTTGTGAGTCAGACAAACGAATGGAAGCATGAAGCAACAGGGAGCACACTCGATTGCAAAATCCTGCATGTATGCATCAAGAAGCTGCAAACCTGAAACCCCCTGCAAACCCCTGACAAGCCTGAAACCATAAACCTGCTTGCTGACCTAAGGACAGCTTTGTCTGCAGCTCTCTGTGTTGATATGCAGGCACTTGGCTAGATTTCGCATGAACACTCTATAAGGCTAGCCACTCACTCACAGTAAAATCCTCACGTGCAATATTCAAGCAAACTTTGGGTTCTAGTCTGCGTGGGCAGCTTTGCCTGTTGTCATGGCCTTCCCTTTGAAAGGCACTAGCCTTTCCCTTCAAAGGCACCAGACCAAAGCCCTCTGGCTGAGATGTGCTTCAGGGGCAGCTTGCATCAGGGAGCAGCCTCAAGAAGCAGCAACAAGTGTCTGGCAATCTAGAATAGGAAAGCAAAGACCACGCCTTTTGGCACTACTAACAGAACAGCTGGAGGAGGGGGTATGTTGCGTGTCCCTGTACCTCTTTTTACTGGAAGAAAAAAAAAGAAAACATGGTAAACCTTGAATCCTTCAGAGCAGAAATCTAGAAGTGGCCATCATGACCAACATGGATGCAACATGCATACCTTCTTAAGGTTCAGGTCCACAACAGGAATGAAGTCCAGGGGGTGCGCATAGTGGTTGTCATCTGGGTTACCATTCCGGTAATACATCCACAGCTGGATCAGCCTGCCTTCACACGGCACCATGTGAACTGCATGAAAGCATGGGTCACATATTCGCTGCTGCATCTGATGATGAGCCAGCTCGACAGGCACATGTACTGCTTGCTGCATCACAATGGTAGTGTGAACGCTGGGCATCCGCTTGATGTGCTTTGCTCTTGAGGGCGCATCAATGTGACTGTTGAACAACATTGCTGTGAGAGCAATGCTTGTTGATGCTGCTGGCGCTGCTGTCATTGCCGTTGTCTTTGTATATGCACTTGTCCTGAGCATCATGGTCATAATTGGAAACCAATCCAATTGTATTGCTTTGTGCAAAGAGGTCAGAGACAGCACAAGATGTGCTTAGCTTTGCCTGACATGAGAGATGGTGCACGACTGTGAATAACCATTTGCCAGATTGCAAGCTGACAGCAGCAATGCAGTTTGTTGGATCGTGCAAGACATGCTTGTCTGACCATGACCCTTCTCTGCCCATGACACAGGCAGCAAACATTCTGTGTGTTCTGAGTGTCTATCATATCAGATACACATTGCTCAGCTAGTGCAATGACACATTGCCACGAGAACAGGGCACCACAGCAGCACACCATGCAGTCTGGGTAGAGTCTAGAAGCATGTTTGCAAGGGAGCAATAGCACACATCTGGTTTGTGATTGAAGGTACATGCATTTACTGTTAAGACTAGAAAACGACAGCTGTTGTGCGTCGCAACCCGGCTTATTCTGCTGAGAATGTTTGCTAGGGTTGATTGCAATTGCAGTTTGCACGGCAGAACAGCATGTTGTTACATTTCTTTGCTGTAATTGATTGCACACCTGACCAGGGGTCGCATGCGACCAAGTCCATGTCAGTGACTCCTCTCAGCTTGAGCTGCTCACGCACCTTGGGGTCTGCCTTAGCTATTTCCTCCGCCAGCAGGCAGTCGTCTGGACTGGCCAACGGCTCGACGCCTTCCACCTAACACCAATGAGCAAGGCTTGTGGTGAAGTGGCAGGAAGAGCTGTAGTCTGATGTGTACAGAATGTGGATATGTGCATGGACACTCTGTCAAAGACTACTTCATCTGTCATCCCACAGCTGCTGAGCAGGCAGGCAGAAAAGCATGTCTTGAAAGCATCTTGTACGCTGCACATAGTACTGTACTGTGAGCAGCAGCAAGACAAACATACAAAGTCTCACGTGCCTTGACCGACCTGCAACAGGCACTGTGTGCTGGTTGGGCGTGCAAGAGCATCTTTATTGTTGACTTGGGTAGCCAGTCAATGTTGCGTCTGGCACCATTTGATCATTGTTACAAGCGCTGTATTCACTACAAAACGGATTTGCATTGCAGCTCAAGAACTGCAGCGTCAAGCATGAGACTTCCTGTGCAAAGCTAGGTCTGTATTGTAGCGGTGATATTAGGTTACCCAGCAGGCTGTACCAACCTGCTTCCAGGATGTGACTGTGGCTTTGGACTCTGACACGTCCAGGTACACTTCGTTGACAGGAGACTTTGGGAAGGATTGGACAATGCAGTATGCCTTGCGGCTGGGTGTCTTGGACTTGTCAGATTCATAAGCCAGTAGCTCTGCTTTTGTGGGTTCCTGGAGACATCATACGGTTCGGTCGTCTTGTGAGCACGTTGCTATTTAGCTTTGACAACAATTACAAATGAGGTGAAAGCAGCTCTCCGCCCACATAGAGCCATAATATTCAGGCTTTGATCTTGTACTGATCCTGCTCTGAAGACTATCACCTTCAGCGAAATGACATTGAACCTCAGAGCGTCAAGTTCACGCTGCTCTGCGTATGCACTGCAGGCTTCGCTGCACGCTCTGATCTCCTCTGCGCTCAGAGCGTCTAAAGGGTGACCGTAAGAGGAAGCTTTCACCATGGCGTTATTCCTGAACGTAGACATGCAGTGTCGAGCGCGTTGGCCTTGCACGGTACTGCGGTGTGCCACGAAACGAAAAGGCTGCACCACCTGCGCAGCAATGTTCGAGTGATGCAAACCACACCAGGATTGTTCGTTACCCTCTTACAGTGTTACGCGCTTTTTGCTAAACAGAGGGCCATCTGTGCCCACTCTCGCCTGATTTCCTGGACAGTCCAGCAGATATACCAAAAATGCACAGCAGCGCCAGCTACAATGACGATCACGGCTTTTGCACCCCTGTTTGTTTGTGCAAAATGGGCCTTTGAGGTTTCGTAAAAGCTCGTACACGGATGGCGAACAAATTCTGCGCGGTGCGCTCGACAACGCTTAAGTGGTCTTCGACTTGGGATGTATGTTTGTCACTGACAGAAGCGTCGAGAGGTCACATAGTATACAATATGCAACTGTACACATTCCTACTGAACAGGGCTCCAGCCCCTTCGCTGAATTCGTATTGCATGGCGTAGGCACCTACCTCTCGAACCATGGCTTTAGAAAAGCTTGCTTTCGGAGGCGAGGAGTTCAAATACGACACCCTTGCAGGCGTTGCCAGCAGATTTGCTATTGGCAACAGAGATATTGCAGACGTCAAGGGGTTGACAGCAAGCAGCCTGTTCGCCGAGCCGAAGCCTGCAGCTGTTCCCGTGTCGTCTGTAGTTCCGTCAGAAACAGCTGTACAGGCTCAGGTAATGCTGGGAGAGAACCTGTCTGTGTGCATGCTTCGCATCAAGTCTCAAGTCTGTGCCCTAAGTGCGAGTGCTGCAACAGGCAAAAGCTCCTGAAACTCTTCTGATCAGCACAACGCCACCGAAGTCTGCAGCGGTTGAAGAACAGTTCATATCTGTGCCGGACTCTCCCACAGCTGCTCCTGCTGTTGTCAGTCCAAACACAGCAAGGCACCTGAACAGGACCAGCACAGAAGGTGGTGCAGAGCCTGGTCTCCCTGCTCAAGAGCTTCCCTGGAACCAGGCTTCTGTCAACATCCGCAGTCCGCTGCTGAGATTGCATACAGGTACATCACCTTACCATTGCTGCCTGCACGCTTGGCAGAGAACCTGCTGGTTACCTTAGCACCTGCTTGACACAGTTTGTTGCAGTTGTTGCTGCTGATGTACTTATGTGACGTTGACAGGATTGTGATTGCAGAGATTGTGGAGTTCTGCAGATTTCTGGAACCAACAGCAGAGGAGGCAGCCATGCGAGAAGCTGCAACACAGCGCGTCCGCCAAAGCATTACTGAAGTCTATGCATCAGCATCAGTCCAAGTGTTTGGGTCTTTTGTTACAGGTCAGCTTTGCATTCTCCAGGATGCACACAGTATGCTGCGGTCATTCACAAGTGACATGTCGCTTACATTCCACTGGCAGAGATGCTGCTTGTGAGACATATACACCAAATAATTACAACACAAGTGCCTTGAAATGGAAGGCCTAGAAATGTTTTACCATTTCCTGTTGTCATATCTTGCTAGCAGAAGCACAAACCTCAGTTAGCATGCCTCCTATGACCCTTATCCTGAATGCAGGACATAGCGTACTTGAAATATCTGATTGTCTTACACCCAAAGTGTCAAGTTGCATGTTGTTGCCCCACACCACCTGCAATCCTGTTCTCATTGTCAGCATCAGAAGAGCAAGAGCTGACCAGTAATCTGACCGATGCATGTTCTGCAGGGCTGTATCTGCCAACCAGTGACATAGACCTGGTAGTGATGGACAGTGGCGCTGATGATGTCAAGATAGCTCTCAAGGCTTTGGGCAACAAGCTAGGCAACACTGGCATCGCCACCAAGATACAGGTGGGACCACAAACTTGTCTTACGACCTCAAAAGCTCAAGTTGCAGACTCTGTGTGACGCTGTGCTCCATCATGAGTACACCCCCAGGACAGCATGTTTGCATTCGTGAAAATGGCTACAATAAATGTGATGCTGCACCCCACCTGTAAATGTATGCTTGTAGGGTAGACAAACGTCTCTGCATACACCATCACACACTCTTGCCATGCACAGGATCTTACATTGACCTTAAATGGTCTCGTGCTCATTGCCAGCAGGCTGCATCTGACACCTGAGACTGTACCAGTCGTGGTTGCTTGCCAATTGCTAGAAGTGGTCATCGATCCTCCTGACAGGCTCATGCAACACAAGCGATTGTGAATGCATGCAAGGAGACGCGCTGCTGCGCCCTTTTCAGACTACTTCAATGCTGCTTGCTGGAGGCGCCATGTTGTATCAGCACGCTTAGCCTATCTGGAAGAGCAAGACTAGTGATGCACCTACCTAGGTTATGAGTCTTACTTTCATTACTTGATGCTATGGATGCAGGTAGTCGCACATGCCAAGGTTCCCATCATCAAGTTTGTAGAGGTGCAGAGCAACATCAACTTTGACATCAGCTTTGACGTGGCCAATGGTCCCATAGCTGCTGGCTTTGTGCGTGATCTTATGGACACCCTGCCGCCCATGAAGCCTCTGGTGCTGGTTCTCAAGATCTTCCTTCAGCAGAGGAGCTTCAATGAGGTACGCCAAGGATGTTACTCAGCACATGCTGGCCATTGTAGCTGTTTTGCTTTGGTGAATTTTTCAGGTGTCTTGTGGTGATTTTTCTGCTGTCGTGTGAACATACACAGCTCCTTGTATGTGGGCAGCAGTGCAACAGTAGCAGGCAGCTTGACATTTGCAACAAGGCTTGACAGTGTTTCATCAAGCCATGAAAGTGTTTCAGACGGCCAGTCTTTTTATTGAATTTCCTTGTTTCAGTGCCTGCCTGCATGGGCAGACCTGTGAGATCCCTGCATCAGTTGACTCATGCCTGAGTGCACACACTCATGGGCACAATGCTTAGTGCTCAAAGCTAGTGAGACTGCTGTCCACAGCTGCAAGATGAATGCGGGGCTATCACATTGCTATGTAAGATGCGTCACTTTTCAGTGGTGGCATGCATGGTCTATCTGCAAATGGCTGCAAGAGGGGGTTTTCTCCAAATGGCAGAGGGCACCAAAACAGACAACCTTGTCACCCGTAGAAACGTCTGTGCAGTCTTTGTTTTCAAGTTTTCAAGAACTGCTCCTGCATGCTGGCATTTTTGTCGCAGCTGGTATCTCCGGTCTCCTGTGATGTGAACTTCTTCTGCCAAGTCAGCATCAGGTGGTGTTGCACAGGTGTACCAGGGAGGCATTGGCTCATACGCACTGTTTGTCATGGTGGCTGCATTCCTGCTGCTTCATCCTTCCCGCCATCCCAGCCGGCCAGGCAGCAAACGAGCAGGTACTGTTGCCCTATGCTTCCAGCAAAGCCCCAGCAGGCATTTTGTCAGTGCCCATGAACAGAGACTGTTATATATTAAAAAATCACTTGTGTGAAAACCAGTCAAGCCTGTTCAGGCAATAGCTTCAGACTCATGTGGCCTAACTAGACCAGGCCTTCTCAGCACTGCTTCACAGCATTCTTGCTCAATCTTCTCCGACTCATGATGATCATTTGTATTGTGTCACAACACTTTCAGTTGACCTCCAAGCCTGGCTTGGAAATCACAAGCACTTACAAGAACCGTCTCTCCAAGCACTTACGCTGTGGCAACTTAGCTGGCTGACGTTGTTGTTGTTGTTGTTGTCACATCTGTAGGGAGCTTAGAAAACAGTCTTGGTGTGCTGCTGGTCGACTTCTTCCGCCTGATGGGCCGCACCCTCAACATGGAAGAAGTGGGCATCAGCTGCAGTCGCGGCGGCGCCTTTTACAACAAGATTGATGCTGAGAAGGAGCAGCCCCAACGCATGTACATGCTGTCGGTTGAAGACCCGGCTGACAGCGCAAATGACCTGTGCCGAGGTTCGTGGAACATTCTCAAGGTATGTGGTGCAGAGCCTGCATGAACAGCAGCAAATGCCCTGCTGCTGTCCCATACCCAGTCCACAGAGCTCTATGCTGTGAACCACATATACCTAGGGCAATGCAAAGATGCATGCTGTGTCGTCCCCATCCTTCAAGCATGATTCTGAACACTCCTATCAAGCATGCACACAATGTATACATGGATTGCATGCGCAAGTCATAAAGGCTGACATGAATGATCTCAATGCAGCACCGAGTTTCGTTCAGACTGTACATGTTCAGTTATGCACTGCCATGCTGACACACTTGGTGTTGTGTCTTGCAGGTCAAGCAGGCATGGGATTTTGCTTATCAGCAGCTCACAGCCCCTTCAGACCCCTCGGAGTCCCTGCTGGAGAGAATCATCCGAGTGGATACTGTCTTGACTGATCGGCCTCGCCCTGTAGAGCCTGAAGTACCTGAGCAACTAGAACAACAGATTCGGGATGAAATGCATCACAGATCTAAACGCAGTCGCAAGGAGCATAAGCACCGGGACAAGGATAGCAGACATAGGGATCAGGATAGAGACAAAGAAAGTAGGCATAAGGACAAAAAGCGACGCAGAGAGAGGAGTCTTGAGTTTTCAGATCCTGATCCTGATGTGCAACCTGATGTGCAACCAGACAGGGAAAGGTCCCACAGATCTGGTAGTAGGGATGAGGACAAACGCCACAGAAGGCACAAGGAGCATAAGCTTCGCAAGTCTGATAGGCATAAATCCAGCAGAGATATCTCACCTTCTGATGTTCGGCACTCTAAGCATATACGTTTCAGTGAATGATCCCTTGCGTGTTTGGGTTGTGCTTATGTCTCAACTGTCCAGGCAGATTGTACCTTTGACCTGCTGCATGCATGGTGTTTGTATCACACATCATGTTTGTATCATACATTATGTAGTCTGCTTCAAACCATTGATCCCAGGGTGCATACAAGGCACTTTAAAGAAATTTCTTCAACGTCATTGGGCAGACGACGCAGCTGATTTGAGCGAATGTCTGTGGCTCACAACCCACGCTCCATCCAGAGCAAGGCAGCAAAGTTGAACCCTGCAAGGCAGAGGCTGTGCGACGCAACAAGGATTGCGCCAGTTGTCAATTGACTTGCAAGTCACAGATCTGTGGGCTGCTAGTCTCTTGTTATACAAATCAGATGCCACTGTCAACGGATACGCCTGGCATAGCCGGGTGCTGTCACTCTTCAATCTTTGATGCTATGTGTTGAAGGATCAGTGTGTGCACCGATTGTTGAAAGGACTGAAAATTCACGATAAGCATGAATTGATATCCCCTCTCATGTCTATTTGATGCATTGTTGACACTCAAGTAAGCTGCGTCCTTGCTACATCCGGCAATGCTATTTCTGTTTGGTTCTGCAAGGATTCTTTCAGTGCAATCCACCTGTGTTTAGCCTATATTTACTTGAAGATGCTGTGATCATAACTGTTTGACCTGACAGATAGTGTACAATGGGTAAACTATCAAATGCTGGGCATGACTGAAATTCAACCAACAAGCAGTCACGTCACAACTTTGCCTTTGGCCTGCGATGTGCACCACAAACTTCGCCGACATTCAAGCTTTTCCTGCACGTGCGCGACAGATTGTGTGACAGAGGTATGATTAAGGCGCAGATTAAGGCGTGAATCCGTTACGATGCGAGCTGTGACTAAGTCCGCCATTGCAGTTGCCATCTCTGCATGCACGAGTGCCAAAATGCAGGCCATGCTGCGTGCGCAGCGGTGATAATTGAGTTTATTAAAACTCAATGGCTTCTCGTCCTGCTGCATCTCAAAGCCCGTTCTGTGCTTTGCTAGCGTCGCTTCGCACCGACCAGCAAGAAGGATCCCTATTGATCCCTATTGTGTCGTGTTGACTTCCAGCCAGGGCCTAGCTGCTGTGTTTTGCGGGTGAGTGGCCTGCAAACATGCGCATGACTGTTACTGCTGCAGTTCAAACTCAGCTTGAAAGGTTTCTGTTTCAGCGTGGCTGAGCTTGGGGTCAAATAGCAAAGGTACACCTGTTCCTTGGAAGGGACTGCTGGTCACTGCTGCTGTCTCTTACTGAGGAGTATGACGGCCAAACGTGCAGCAGTCACTGGTCAAGTGCATGAGCCTGATAGCGTCCCTGTTGAGACGTTGCCAAAAGGAGCTTTGGGTCTTGCAATTATAGGCTTCACACCCTCATGGTTTTCAGTCATTATGGGAACAGGAGTCTTGTCAACTCTCATACATCAAGCCCCTCATCAGTTCAGGGGCATGGAAGACATTGGAAGTGCGCTGTATCTCCTCAACTGCTTCCTGTTCGTGTTGTTTCTTGGGATCAGTGTGACTCGATATATCATGTTCCCATATGTCTGGCGCCACCTTATTCGCTATCCACCGCAGTGCTTCTTCCTCGGCACCTTGCCCTGCGGTCTGTCCACCATTGTTGCTGCCACAGCATATATAGCTGTCCCGAAGTATGGTCAGTGGGCAAGCAATTTGGCAGTAGTGCTATGGTGGATCAATGTTGTGTTGGCAGTTGCAGCCTGTGTTGGGGTACCATTTCTCATGTTCACCATTCATCACTTGACTCTGGACAAAATGACAGGAGCATGGTTGTTACCTGTTGTTCCTGCAATAGTTGCAGCTGCAGCAGGCAGTGTTGTTGCTACAGTTATAAGTCCTGATCATGCTGTTACAGTCATTGGAGTTTGTTATGTGCTGTGGGGCATGGGTGTTGGACTTTCATTTCTGATTTTGTCTCTGTATTTCCATCGCCTGACTGTTTATCACCTGCCTGACACTGAAGTCATCGTGTCAGCGTTTTTGCCTGTAGGGCCTTTAGGTCAAGGGGCTTTTGGCATAATTCAGTTGGAGCGTGCAGGTAAGAAGGTTTTCCCATCCACAGGCTTTCTGGGCCAAAGTGATGCAGGTGACACTGTGTGTGCTGTCTCTACCATTGTGGGTTTGATCATGTGGGGTTTTGGCTTGTGGTGGCTATGCCATGGCATGTACTCAGTGTTAATCAGGAGATTAAGTGGTCACCTCAAGTTCAACATGGGTTTCTGGGGTTTTATCTTCCCCTTAGGCGTGTTCAATAGTGCAACGTATGCTTTGAGTACAGCATTGCCTTCAGCGTTTTTCAGCTATTTGGCAATGGTCTTCTTGGTTGCCTTGATATTGTTGTACATTTGGGTAGTGCTTGGGACGCTACATGGGACGTACAACAAAACTTTGCTGCTTGCGCCCTGCCTTACTGATATGTACTCAGCCTCCGTTCATGGTGGGCAAGAGCACCAGCCTTCTTCAAGAAGCGCAAGAAGCGCTTGAGACAGGCCATGGTGCTGTAGCTTTGTTTGGCTGCGCTACTTCCAAATCACGAATGCTGTATAGAAAGTACAAGTGAAATGTACATTAGTAGAACTAACTTAGTCTTAAAGGGAAGCTGTTTTTGCCCGCCGTATGGTATGCTGCTAAGGTTTGGCTGTGGCATGCTTGTTGTGTTACTGGCTTTCCTGCCTGGACTCTGCAGTGTATGATGCCTGATTGCAAGGTGATGTCATTGCTGGCCAAGAGCCCAGCGTGTCAATGTCTGCCATGGGCAATATGCAAAGGTATACTGCTGCTCATGATGTGTAGTTTGCATGTTCGTCAGTCTGATTGCATGACCTCTCCGCTGTTTAGAAAAAGCGCAAATGATCAGGCGACATTGGCTTGCTCTTGCAGCGGCCAGTGCAGCAGTTGGAGCCTGAGGGTTTCGGAATGCGTAATATGGGAGGGTTTGGCAAAAGGCCTTTGTCATGACCTGTACTTTATGCAACTCCCGAGATGGCTGAAACAAGCAAGCCCCGAGCACGAAAGTAGCGGAGGTTTCCTAGGGGCAGCCTCAGCTACAGCCAAGTGCAAGCAAGCTGAGACACCAGGATTGCTGTGGCGAGTCGCTGCTGTGGCCAGTATTGGACCCTGAGCCACGATCTACTGGAGCTAGGTGGGATTAGGGCCTAGTGCTCTGTCAATAGTGCAAGATTCGCTGGCCAGAGAGTTCCAAGCTCTGTTGAGACACCCTTAGCTGCTGTGGGAGTCATACAAGGACTTACAGGAGCCGCACTGGGTTGGTTTAGCGCATTGCTGAGGTAGGCTAGGCTGATTATGCTATACGGTCTGGATTGTAGACCAGAGCAATGATCACACCCCCGGTGGCGCCGCAAAAGCTGCAGCTGTTGCACAGGGCAAAGTACGCTTGTGCTGCATACATAGAGGCTCCTCATTGACCCGTTCCTTGCAGGGCACCGGAGTCCGCTGGGCGGCCGAATAACGAGAGCTCAGCCGGCTCTGCTGTCCGCGGTGCAAGTACCAGTGATACTCTAGCAAAGGTGAGCCTTCAGTCGCTGTCGTGATAGATCCTGCTCAGTGAGGTCAGTTCGTCGTACATGCCCAGGCTGTTGCCGAGAGCAGTCTCGGTGACTTGCACTGCAGTAGGCTTGTATGTTGCGAGCTCGCCCTGTTCACTGGCCGTTCTCCTTCCTTGGATCATCCCAGTCCAGCATGCACCATGACTTGCTGAAGTTCTGCATATCAGCGGTGTGCTCTGTCGTGCTGAGCCGCTGCTAGGCCAGGGCTGCGTCGTCACTGCACACGTGAGTAGCACCCTTTAGGCCTGGATCTTAGCGCTGTTACCACCCTCACTAGGCCTTGAAAATCCAGCAGTAAATGTATGTACGTGTGTACCTGAGATGCTGTGCTCGCTGGTTAGTCGTTGGTGATCACTGGATCACGACGTGTCAAGGTTGCTGGCAAGGTGGCGATGATCTATCACCAAGATCCAACAGCAGCTTCACATTTTATGACCCAGAGTTACCGTGTTATGTTGCTGGCTTGTTGCAGGTGAGGTCAATGGACGAGAAAGGGGCACCGGTCGAGCAGAAGGGTGATCCTTCAGTGCCTGTTGCCAACAACACCCCTAGTAAGCCGCGCCAGACTGGTCACACTGCTAACAAGAAGCAGCCCCGAGCAGCTAAGCAGCTGAGATTTGAGGCTCACTCAGGTCAGTCGGGAGCTGTTGCATCCAGAAGCTGGTGCATCCAGACCCTGTTGTTACTTGGTGACAGGTGTAAAACGGGCTTACCATGGATAGCTGGGCATCTGAACTAGCAGTTGGCAGACTTACTGTAGTCCATGCAGCATATACTAGACTGGTATCCAGTACATTGTACAACAAATGCTTGTTTCTTGCTGGCAAATCCCAGCATGCGCTGTCAAGTGGTCAAGCGCTCACAGCCCTGCCTGCCAAGCTTTGCCAAGACAACCCCACAGTGCTTGCTCCTATTTAGGCTGAACATCAACCATGTGTGCTCCTGCTGCAGGCCAGGGAGGTTCCAAGTCCACTGCAGATGCACCAGCCAATGGGCACATGCTCACCACAGACGCTGCAGCTCAGGCTGACCTCAACACAGGGCCCCTGACAGCTTCACACTACCCTTCACACCAACAGCCTCAGTCACAAGCATCCCCAGCCCGCAACGCGTCACACCCTACTATGGAGGTTCATGCTGTGCACACAAGGGACATTGCTGTTGGCTCAGGTAGCGACGGCAGTCAACCCAAGAGGCGTAAGAGGACAACAGCTGCCAAAAATGCACATGCTAGGGCAAACGGTGGCTATGGAAACCATGCATCTCATGCACCTCATTCAGGCTATGGGCACCATCCCATACATGGGCATTATATGCACAGTGGAGACTATGAGATTGGGCATGGCCATACAACCAAGAGCAAGAAGCAGGCTGTGCACAAAACGCCTAAGCAGGATGACAAGGGTCCTTGCCTGAACCCTGCCTGCCGCACCACAGGTACCTTTTGCCGTGTTGCCATACACATGACGAAAGCTGCTTGTGGGTGTCGGTGCCCTGTCTCCTACAGACAGGAAGCTGAGCATTTGTCTACTGGATCAGCATGTTGTCTGCTACAGCTATGGGCTGCTCCCCTTCTTGCATCTGTGCCTGTGGACCTCAATGCCTGCTGCACATGACATCATGCTGAGCCTTTTGTCAATACAAATTGCTTGTTTGGATCCTGAGGTATGTCAATGATGTTTTGTGCACCTGATATGCAGACACTCCTCAGTGGAGGTTGGGTCCAATGTTCTGCCGAGAGTTGTGCAACCGCTGTGGAACTCGGTGGCAGCGAGCCAAGAACACGCGCAACCCCCAGGGCTTCTTTGTGTGGGTCAGTCACCATGTCTTGCTGAGCAGCTCACAGCTGCACAAAGAATCAACATATCTGCAGCACTCACCCTGGCTTGCTCAGATTTGTTTTGGAAAGCATGCTATGCTATTGTTAAGGCTTCAACAACGTACACGAGGCAATGAGCATTGAACGGCAAAAAGGGTCCATGAGCGGCTTTGTGTCATTATTTTTGATGCTGTGCTGCGCCAGTGCATGTGCGTGGCTGCATGCAGGACAGTTTGACTGCACCCTCTGAACAACCATGTAAATCCCAGAATGCTTTGCTGTTAGCACCCACAACCTGAATTTTGCTTCATTTGACAGGACCTGCACAATTACATGTGCTGCTACACATGCACTGTCATCAAGTCTGTTATGCGTCATGATGTCACAACCAGATCATTCAAGTGGGCTCAGCCCGCTTGAGCTACGCATCATGATCTTTTGGCACGTCGCATTCAGCTGTGATCACGAGCCAGGATATCTGGTTAGTCACAACTGGCTCCACACCCCAGACTGTAATTCTCAGCGAAAGTAAAGGTTGGCGTCATGCCACATGCCACAACATGTTTTATCCAAGTGCTGTGCTTGATGCAGGTGCGCAATGACTTGCGTAGTCAGGGCCTGGAGGTACCTGATGCGGTGGCTCGCCCTGCCGCAAGCCCTGAGCTGGCTCTAGCAGCCCTGAGGGAGGTGGAGAACCAGCCCCATGCAGGCAGGCAGCACAAGACTGAGGAGCCCGAGATCTCTGATGATGATGAGGATGTGGAACAGGAGGGCGACATTGGTGGGCGCTATGAGGAAGAAATCATGGAGGTATGGTCGCAGTCGTAACTCTTGTTAGTGCCTGCCTTTCTGTGAAGCAGCTTGTGCTGTGGAGGCTTGGCATTTGTATTGGGCACTGACCAGGATTTGAAAAAAACCTTGCTGATATACGTAATGCAGTGTGATCAGTTGATGTTTTGAGGTGGTAAGGGCAACAAAGTTTTGCATGCTATGCTGACACGGTCATCTTAAGACTTAGCTGCTTGTGATGTGTTGCTGTCCTTTGCAGACATGCTACAACTGTTTTGCGTGGTGCAAAAGAAGGTGATACCAATTTGATGTTATGGCAACAGGGTGATTTCAATCTACATACATGTCACAGCTCATTTTGGTCATGACAAGGAAGGCTGTTGTCTTAGGGCAAACCCAATTCTTGTATTGGTGGCGCTGATTATGCACACTGTCAACTATTGGCAAACAGATCTTACATGACGTGCTCAGCATCCCAACAGTGTGCACATTTGTGCACAGACAACAGCAAGGACACAGCAGTGGTACTGGGGTGCAACCAATTTGACTTGGCTGTGGTGTATGAGCTGTTGTTTGTTGCAGGGTGAGGAAGAAGAGAGCGACATGAGTGCGCCAGAGATTGTGACTCACCACAGGGGTGGCCATCGCCGGCCGCAGCCCCGCCGCCAGGCAGTGCCCTATGATCTTCTGCCCCACCAAAAGGGCCACAGGACTGCCCACAGGGGCACCGCTGAGCATTTTTCTGAGGCTTTCCTCCGAATGGGGCATCTTCAGCATGATGATGAGGACTCAGGTGCCTCAGAGGCAGACCTGCTATGCAGTGAGGTGCTCAGTGAGTCACATGATGAAGGGTCAGATGTGGGCTCTGATGAAATGTATGCCAGGCGCCACTACAGAATCCCCCAGGTAAGCTTTTGTCCCCGCCGCCTCTGTGACTGCTGCCAAGTTCCTCATTGATTGACCTAGCATTGAGCTTGACTGGTCTTGATGACCGCATAAAGGCTTGATTGATTGTCTGCTTGATTGAGCAAACCTGCACATCAACTGCCTAGATCAGCACCTCCCTATGATCTCTGCTCAGCCATGCAAATCCTGTCAGAGTCTGTTTGCAGGCAAACTTACGTAGATGAGCCAGTCTGTGCTGTCATGGGCGTGTCCAGCATCAGAGCACCTTGCTCTCTTGGATCATCCCCATGCTCCATAAGCAGCTATGCTCCCTAAGCATGAATCCTGCATTGTGCTGCAGGGGTACTACGATGAGGACATGGACTCAGAGATGACAGAAAGCCAGGTGGATGAGGAGGTGGCTGTCACCAAGAGGGGCCGAGCTGTCAAGCTGCCAGCCAAGTACAAGGCAGAGGTAAGCCTGTGCAGCACTGGGTATCCTGGCAAACGCTCCTCTGGCATCATTGTGGGAAGGGACTTCTGTTCTGTCTAAGGCACTCTGATTGTGCCGTGGACTGCGCATCGGTCAGCTGCTGATTGCAACTTTCAGCACCAGTGTCATCAGCGTGACTGGCAGCTTGAATGGGCCTGAGTCAGCTACACATGAAGTTGATTGGATGCATCACCTGCTGGTCACTTGGTGATACACTGAGCTTGTGCTGCTTCATGTGTGAGCAGGTCTTGGCAGTGATTCTGTGTATACTGTCTGGCCCATGCTGGGTGCTCTGGAGAGACAAGACTTGTCCTGCACATACCTAGCTCATCATGAATCAAACAATGTTCATATAATTATTGTTATTGTGACTTTTGTTGTTAATTATATATTACACGCTGAAGGAACTGCTTGCGGGTCAGGTGAAGAAGATGCACCAGCGGAAACGTAAGGGGGAGGACAGCCCAGAGGGCAGGCGTCACAAGCGCCAAGGTCACCCCTATGCCATGGAGTGGGGTTCTCCCCCGGTCAACTATGACTCACCCCAGCGCATGTATCATGGGGCAGGGCACTTGCCACCGAGGGCTGTCGGGGGCAGCCCCTTGAGCAGGCCTTCTGGAAAAGCCAGCAAGTCTCATGGCAGCCCCTTGGGACACTCAGACCAGGTGTTCAGCTGCTTTTTTGTCCCCTGACTAAGCAATGAAAAGCTACCTGGCTCATCAACATGAGTCTCTGCTATACCATCATTGTCTGCTTGCATGAGGGTCTTTTTTGATTCTGGACAATCATTGCTCTGCTAACACCTTCGTGTGGTTATGCCTGCATGCACATTCCGGCCAACACAGCGCCTGCAACATCATGCTCGGCACTGCTCTGCATGCCATGTGCAGCCGTACCTTGCATGCAAAACCATCATTGTACAGTTGTAGCTAGCTGTGCACAGCCACTCACCATTGCAAGGCTGCCCATGCGAGTGTGCCTGTAATTGACAAGCACACTGGTGAGCATCATTTTGAAAGTATTAAGCATCTTTGCGTTTTATGGCACAGGTAGCAAGAGCTCACATGAGTGACAGGCGTGCCAGGGAAGCTGCCTATGCAGCTGCCCCTTCAAGGGTGCACATGGGCTATGGCAGACCCCAGCATGCCCCATACCTCAGGCCCCCCAGGTCAGCACTACACAAATCACAACAAGTTGATGCCTGCCATCAAGGAATACTTCAAGCATACAGGAACTGCAGTTTTGCAGAACAAAAAACATTTGCGGGCTTTCCTTGGTCATGTTTACCTTCACGCTGGTGGGCTGAATAAGGCTTGTCTGTCAATGTGTAAATGTGCTTTCAAGCAGGTAGGACTTCAAACTGAAAGGATATTATCTTCAGGTCAAGCATAAGCTGCTAGGCATGACCCTTTCAAACAGTTCTTGTGCTGACATGTTACTATTCTGGGTGCAGTGTTCACTTGGATGAGGCAGACAATGATGCTGTGGATGCGCTGATGGGTATGACTGGGATGGTGTACGCCCACTGAGCCCCTGGCATGCAAGAGCAGCAGGCGTGTTGTTCACAACATTCTTCAGGCTGCAGCCTGTCGCCTGTCAAAGAATAAGGATTATGCATTCGTGTTCAGACACAACTCCACTGAGTTGTCCTTTGCAAGGGCTTTCAGGACTGTTGTGTCTGATCAACCAGATGGAGTTTACATGGCATGGTGCTATTATATGGCGCAGCACTTCTGGGAAAAGAGTGGTGGGCACCGATAGGAGCTTCCCCCTTCTTTATGGTAAATAGATTTACAGGGTCTACTGGTGTTGCATACTTAGATTCAGGTAGCAATTGAACCCTATCCCCGCAAGAGTGTGCTGATTTGCCCATGCGCTTGACAAGCTGGGTTCGTGGGTAGTGCTGATGAAAGGTGACATATCTCAGTAAGCTTTTTGCCAGACTGGCGTCTACTGCTGTAACAAGCATGTGGGTTTTGTAGTTCACCTTGTCATTGTGGTGTTGCTGTTTGTACTTCTGCAGTGTCGTACTGCACAAACGGTGTCCTTGAAGCAGCGTCTGCTGCAGAAAGCCACCTGTGCCAAATATGTGTGTAGATATAAAAGTGTGTAGTCCTCTTTTCTTTCATGAAGGGGCACGAAGAACGATGGCCATTTGCATGCTCTAAATGTGTGCAGTTTAATGGCGTTACTTCTCATTGGTGTTGATAACATACTGGTTGTTTGTCTGTAATACATGCCTGAACCTGGTGCGCAGTCAACCTAGTTAGCAATTTCTTTCTCACTCAGCGGCAAAAGTCTCTGCATGTCACCAGCCTGCCACGACTATCAGGCAAAGCTATGTTATGCAGCTAGGTTTGAACCATAGAGACGCGCCTGTACATGCACTGGTAATAACATGGACTGCTTGTTGCACACTCCAGCTGAGGCCTGTTTGGCACGCATTGTTACAGTATGCAACTCATGTCTTTTCACACATCCGAAGGTTCCACAGACAAAACACTTTTACAAAGCAACGTTTCCTTATTACAAAGACACAGGGGAGGACTTAGCATGGTCTAGAGCTGCCACAAGCCGGTGCTCTACAACATTGCACAGAGGGTCTGCTTTCACAAGCTTGTTGCTTGATCGACCCAGCACAAATCTGCCATAGTTCTGTGATGATGACAGACCACTGAGGCAGTAGCAGGTGTGGTAATAATCTGGTGGCTTCCCTGGCTTATCCCGCATGCCACCTCTGGGCGCTTGACAGCACTTCAGTATCCAGAGTTGTAGAGCCTCCACATTGTATACCATAGGGCAATTGCCCTCTTGCTCACTTGCTGTCTGGACTTCTGATCCTGCCTCGCCTGAGTCTGCTTCCTGCTGTTCCAAGACGGCTGTCTGTGAGACTGTGTCAGTTGGCTGATGTTGTGTACACAGCAGTGCAGCAGTAGCCTCTATCATGTCAGTGTTGTCTGCAGCTCGTTGTACAGCCTGTTGCAGGCTCCTGGACGCTGCTAGCAGCTGCTGAGCTTTGCGATACAGCTCTGGCGCATTGTCAGCATCCGCTTGTGTTGCTTGCCGGCTTGCTGCCTCAGCAGCAGCAGCAGCTTCTGCTGCTGCTTCAGCCTTGCCCTGCAGCAAAAATCACAGATCAGTATGCGTATGCAACAGCAAAGAAGCAGAAGACGCATGCCACAGGCAGCAATGGGTGATATAGCCATTTTAAGGGAGTTGTAAGGAACACATGTTGGAAATCTGCAGGACATGTTGCACTGCCTGCCAAGTCGTGCGCACACCAACACTACTTGTTTCAGGGCATGCTTGTGGTGCCCGCAGCTGAGCACAGCTCACAAGTGTTAATATGCAACCTGGCTCAACCAGTATGCATTCACGCAACGTATGCAACTATGATGATTGACTACAATGTTGCCATGAGGTGCTTCGTCTAAGGAAGCAGAAGACATACCTTGGTTCTATGCAGATCATCCAGAGCCTGCATCACAGGATCCTTGCCTTCAAGCCTCATCACATCAGCTTCAGCCACTGCCAGGCCACCAGCACCACCGCTGACATGACCTTCACCACAGCCAGCATCATTGGTGGCAGGGACAGAAGAAGATGAGGAGAGTGGCAGACCACCTCTGCTGGATGCTTTGTAGCCACTGCCTGCATCAGCAGCAGCAGCAGCAGCAGAGGCAGGAGCAGTGGCTGTGGCAGAGTAAGGAGGGGATGGTGTATGAGGAATGCTGCACTGAGCCAGATAATCTGGCATGAGCTTCTGAAGAAGGGGGAATATGCCACCCTGCCAGAAGGAGTAACAGCCGTCCACCAGTTTGTTGGTGCGCCCCATAAAGCCACCCTCGACAGGCCCCTGGTACAGCATGTCACAGAGTCATGCTGACTAGACGCTGTCTGACAGCTGTCAACATGTTTGCGTGCCTGATGAAATTCAACTTGCTGCTGAGCATGGGTTGCCGCACAGCGTGCAACCTGTTGGACTTGGTTTGATCAAGAGCTGCACAGCCCTTAGGACAGAGTTCAAAAAGGGTTGTCCTAGGAGGCTGGTGATGTGCAGCTCTGCAGCGGTATGCATAGATGATCAGTCAGGTCAAATACAATGATCAATCCTCAAGCAAAACCAGCATACCCATGACCATCACCCAATTTCGACATCACACCATCCATGCATAAGCAAAAAAGGTGGACTCATCACTACCCAACACATTCGCATCACGGTATTCATCCTAAGCTCTGTTTGTAAAGGTCATCTGTAAATTCAAGACAGTAGTATCGTGGTGAACAATGCCTAGATTTGTCACAAATGGGCCATGCACTTTGCATGCTGACCTGCATATGAACAGCCCAGTGCACAAGCCGAGGCAGGTCCAGCTGATGTGCCTGGTCAACCAGCATAAGGGCTGCTAAGCCACAGAAGGTGTACCCCCCATGGGCTTCATTGCCCGGCTCCCCACCCAAACCCCCCTCATATGTCTGTGCATACACGCACAGCCACTGTCCTGGGACTGGACGGACAATTCACACTGTTTGCTGCAGGCTGAGAATGATCACGATGCAGCACACTCAAGCTAATCAGCCACAGCAGGGAGTGATCAGTGTGTCTCTGTGCTGAACTGTTTGGCAAGTGACCTCACTTGATGCTACGTGAGAGAACCATGCGCTCATACATGTACATGGACGATTAAATTTGGCTTGCTCATTGGCATAAGGTTGTTGTAACATTGCTGCAAGACATTGAGTTCATGTGAAGGAACCAGTGTGAGTGTGATGCATAATGACCACTGTCTGCAAATGACGTGCTGCCACAAACGACAGACAGAAATGTGTATGACAATTATCAGCAGTGCAGTGCCACAGTTGAGAGGTGGTGCCAGGACCCTTCATGCCGTTTCTGACGGCATTTTGGAACCAAGAGAGTGCCACATTTTTATATAAGGACTGCAACCTGATTTGACACCATGCAGCTGATGCTTTTTCACCTGACAGCGCTTGACATATTGAACCATGTTGCCTTTTGCTGCAAGGGCATGTTTATCCAGACTGAGCATGTGGGCTGCAGCCATTGCAGTGTAACAGCCCCGTACATCTACTTCACCACCTGCATGTTCACACACACACCTCATTGCGTGAGATGGCAACATGTCTGAGAGCTTCAGGTGAGGGCTGCATGCCATTGAGATTTGTTCTATTGGCAGGATATACGCCTGGGTTACCTTCACATACCGTAAAGCCACCTCCCTCTTCAGGAGCAACAGCTCTTTGCTGCAGAAACCTGAGTGTGGCCTGCTTGTGGACAATAGATAAGGCTGCTTCCCCACCAAGAGTGACAAGGCAGGCTACAGCTGCATATGTAGGAGCCAGGTGAGGCAGTTGCATGGGGCCTCCCCCAAAACCACCCTCTGGGTCTTGACACAGGGCCAGAAAGTCTGTCACAGCACCGGAGGAGACCTCAGTCGGAAGAGGCGCGTCAAGTAGGGCCAGCGAATGTACGATCCAATAGCAGATCCAGGGTCTGCTGGAGTCTAAAACGATAAAGCCAGAAGGCAGGTACTGCAGGCCTCCATGCAGATACGAGACGTGCTGCTCCCGTTGCAGCACAAGATTCTCCTGCCCTTCAGACAGAGGACTATCCACAAATTCTCGGTAAAGATCAGTGATGCGCTCCTCGAGATTGGTTTGCTCAACGGATGTCGCGGTGATCACACCATCTTCGATCATTTTCTTCAGGCTGTGTCACACAACAAAACATGCAGTCCGGCACCTGAACGCGACCGCTATATATGTATCTCGCAATGAGCAAGCTTACAACGTTGCATGCGACATTGAGCCTGCATATGCTTTTTGGCCTGCAACCTGGCCTGCAACTGTGCGTGTGTGTCCACCCCATAGCATGCAAGAACAAGCTGAAGAGTGCCGGTTACAATCCTTGAACGCTTTCTGTTACAAAAAATGCCTTATGAAGCATGAAAATGATCGATACAGGCTTGAAAAGTGGAGCTAGCTTGACTCAACCAAAGCAATAACACCATACCATCTCCTCATGATCCTTTGACAAGGCTTTGACACTTTGGACAAGTGCAAATAAAACGACAACTACGCACAAACCAAGCTCCTCCTGATCCTTTGAATTAAGTTAACTTCCTAGGGCTGAACAAAAGAAGAGTGCACACTGTATTAAATCACCATTGCAAAGCAGGCAGGAGCGGTGGCTAGCCAAAGCTCATCTGCAATATGCATGACTCAAGTATGTGGTTGATGCCAAGTCAATTCCGCCTAAGGAATATGTGAAATCAAGCCTAGGTCAAGGCGCCAACCTCGTGACTCAACCAGTCTTGATACAAAAGACTCAAAGGAACCTATATCTTCCTCACAGCCAGTCTGGCTTCAAGAATGGCTGCTTTCAGGTCACCAACAGCCGAGCGTGGCGCCGGATGTGTGTTCCAAGACTTGATCCTGTTCTTGGGCAAGGCACTGATTTCATTGGTGCCGAAGTAGACTACGAACACCTTGCCCGGCCCCATCTTGCTGTCCTTGTGCTGCTGCCTGCTGGGCTTCTGCACCTGCATACAGCCAGCACGCTTGTCTACAGCTGACAACTGCTTGCTCACCACAGTCATTGTGCATGAAGAGTGCATTCAGCACATCAACACGGACGCACAGCACGCTTGCAGCTGTCAACTTTGTGCTGCATCACTGACTGGCGTAACATGGGGACACAACCTCACTCATGCTGCCTGCAACATGCAAACAGCCAGCCACGCAGATCAATGGCTTGTGGCAAATGGATGTCATGTCAGTGAGCAAAACAACTCAACATCATTGCTGACTGAGCAGTCATGTATGCCGACCAATGTCATGCTGTCAACCAAATGCAGGATACAAGACTCACCCTTGCAGGCCAGTAGGGGTCGCTACCAAGTTTAGCCCACACCACATCTCCCTGCTGATAGTGCATCTCTGCAGCACATGTCATGGCAGGAACCGAAGCTTGTATGGCAACAGCTGCTGTAAAAGCTGCTGTCGAAGCTGCTGTAGAAGCTGCTGCAGCGGACACCTCATCAGGCAAAGGGAAATGAGCTGAAGCAGCCTGTGTGGCAGCTGCTGTGGACAAAGCTGTGGGAAGGGTTATACGGGCAGCAGAGAATGGTATGCCTGCCGTCTTGCGCCTCTTTCTGCGAGGCTCCTCCCCTCTGGCCACTGACAGTGCGTCTGCCTGCGCTTGCTGCACAGGCTCACGCTCACAGTGCTGAACACCTGTTCTGAAATGTCCTGCAATTGAGTGTTGCTGCAACTGGCGGGGGTGAGGCAGAACAGCGTGGGACTGATTCACTGTTGTCGGTGAAGCGGCTGGTCTTGTCATTACATGGCGGCTGTTGTGAGGTGGAACAGCTTCCGGTACTTGTTCCTCTGTGGTCATTGGCCTTTTCCTGCTGTTGTGGCCATTGACAATGCGGTTCATGGTGGTAACGACATACTGTCTGTATGTCACTGCTGGTGACGGGGGTACTTGTTCCTGCGCAGGCTCTGCATATCTGCTGTTGTGCTGTGGTGCCACATCAGCTTCTGGTAATTTTTCCACTGCATTCAATGCCTGCTTCCTGCTGTAGTCTTGATGCGCAGGTGGTGTTGCTGCACTTGACAAGGCTGCATCTAGTGCCATGTCGTGGTCACAGCCTGAGTCTGCCAACCTGCTCAGGGGCGAATCATCTCCAATGCTGTAGTGGCTGGATTCGCTATCGCTGTCCTGAAGCGGCTGCAACATATCATACCAGTCATCATCACGTCCATCATCCAGTGCTGCATCAGGAGTCTGCATGAGCTCTTGATGCTGACAGTCTGCATCCCTGATACCAGGGGCTTTGTGAGGATTGGCGTTTCCTGAGAGTGAGGCAGGAGTGCTGAAGTTGTCAGGCTGCACAGGAGGGGGATGAAGAGCATGGGTGGAGGACTCTTCTGCATGAAGGCCCTCCTGAGGGGAGTTGAGGTGCTCAGGAACTTGGTGAGAGGGTGGGTGAGGGTGCACTGAGTGGTGAGGGGGCAAGGGAAGCTGTTGGTGGGGGGCGTCCAGGAGCATGTGAGCAGCCCAGTCTTCAACATTGAGGAACTGAGCTGGAAATGTCTCCTGCTGTGAAGTCTCACTTCCTGGACTCCCAGTGTCATGGCCATGATGAGGGCTATTGTCAGCCATCATGGCATCAGCATCTGCAAGCAGAGCAATGGTCACTTACTTGTGTGCAGGCTGACACATTGTGAGTACCAGGCAAAGCAGTGAAGCTCACCAGTAGATCCTGCAGCAAAGTGAGCTGGCTGAAAACCTGTTGATGCTTCAGCTGCTGCCTGCTGTGCTGATCCACTTCCTGCGGTTACTGGCTGGCCAAATATATCCTTCACAAACTGCTGGAACACGGTGTCTTCAGGCGCAAAGTCAGTCACACCTGCGGCGAGCACAGACGTAACTCCATCGTCCTGTCAAATAATGAGACTTACAGCTGATCAGCAAGGCTTTGACCGAGAGCAAATTTGAGAGCCAGATCTTACAGATTTTAGTGTCTTAGCTGTCTCTTGTACTGACCTGACGTCGAGCCAGCGTTAACTCTCCTTCCAGCATCGCCAGAAAATGCGGTTGCACCGCCGAGATCAAAGTTGTTGTTCAGCGTGCGCCAAGCCTTGAAGTCGCCGGGACCATAGGCAGGTGCCTGGCTCGGCATGCCGTATCGGTGCTGGTCAAGGTCTGCACCTGTGAATGCATAAACATACTTGAGATGCGATGTGCAGCTTCTTGCATGAAAGCAATTCGAGCAAGCTCAAGACCGCTCTCAATACCTGAGACTTGTTGACGGCCTGTCCGTGTAAGGCTGCCTGCACTTGCCAGGCGACTCTGCGTGTCTAGCATGATATGACGCGAACGACCAGTCCCCGGTAGGATGAGCCTAGTAATGGATCAGCAGCAGCCTGCTATTTGCCCTGGAGTTGTCGGTCTGACGTACCAGTGCCCCGACCAGTGCAAAGCAAGGAGCACTTGCAGACCGGCATTAGCCCTTGCCAGGGCCAAATGATGTCCATTCGCCCTACTTTTCGTGCCTGTCACATTTGGAGATTGATCCTGACGCTTATTAAATGCTCATGTGCAGCAATGTGAAGTAAACACAGACACATTTGTAGCCTTTACAATAATCAATGCACGTACTGACTTAATGACCTAGGCTCTGACCACGCCTTGTATCTGTTGTCCGTATTTTACGACATTTGAGAAACTGGATTGCTGTGCAGAAGATGAAGATGAATACTGGTAAACTCTATCACCATACAGGATTCTCTATAACATTCTTCTATAGCCCTAGAGCTGCAGAGATCTGCACGCTTACTAATTCTGACTAAGTTTCTTCTGTATGCAGACGCCACAGTCTCTAGACGCTGTAGTGTTCTGGAGCTGGTCCATGGCTGATTTAGGCCGGATCTAATTGTCAATCTCGATCAGCCTGTTGCGTCCAACGGTGGGCACCAGCTTTGATGCAGCACCAAAGAGCAAAAGAATTGCAGTCAGCCCCTGGCCAAACAAACATTACAACATCACACACTTGTCATGCGTTTCAGCCAAACACAGGCTACAAGAAGGCATAATCAAGCGACCTGTTGTTCAGGGGCATCAAAGGTCGGGCATTGGCCGGCACTCCAAGGTTTGCCTTGTCAGCAAACTGCTGGAACTGCTCCACTTGACGGCCCGGAATTGCGACTATGTCTGTAAACACAAACCATTGCACCTCTTCAGAGCAAGGGGGCGTTGTCAAAGAGCCCACATAGTGGATGTATGGCCGGTGTCCATTGCTCTCCGGCTGGGGCAACAAGGACTGGAGCTGCATTGACTGCTGGCCTACTGACTTTTCTTGACCAGCTGCCTCAGGGACATTGTCCAGGGCAAACCGCACAGCTGGGTTGGGGTCTGAGGTCCCCTCTTGTAGCATCACAGCGATGACAGCAAGCCGACCTGCATGCACGCCTTGCGTTTGAGCTTGCATCCATGCTGTGGCAGCCATTGTCACTTCAGAGGTGCAAGCCTGCCAGCAAGCTGGCTTGCATCATGTGTCTCCAATGGCTGAGAGTGACATTCCAACGCCCACACCAGATTGCTTACACCAGCTCAATAGGCATCAACAAGCACCAAATAAATGAGCGCCAGTCAACAAGCAAAGATTCAAGGGGCACCAATTCCATGGGCACCACTTCAATGGGCACCAAATCAATGGGCACCAATTCAATGGGCACCACGTCAATGGGCACCAATTCAATGGGCACCACGTCAATGGGCACCAATTCAATGGGCACTAAGTCAATAGGCACCGACCCAAAGGGAATCAAGTCAATGGGCATCTTAGGTCAATGAGTACCAAGTCAAGCGGCATCAGTTTATTAGGCACCAAGTCAGTGGGCACCGATTCAATGGGCAATAAGTCAGTAGGCACCAATAGACACAAAGTCGTCAGGCAACACTATAGGCAGTCCTGATCATAGGCCTAGTATATCTGATGTGTCTAGCGAGATATTCCAGGCTCTGTCAACTCTCACACACCATGTATATGACCAGATTCACACTGTCTGCTGACTGAAATGTGGCGCCAGGATGCAAAGAAGCAAGGTGAAAGCGAGAGCAGATTTTGGCTTTGCACCGCTGCATCAGTGCAGTTGGCACAACCAGAAGTTGATGCTCCAGACCAAGAAGATGAGCAGAACAAGGCTGAGCTTGGGCTAAGGCCGTTTAGTCCCCATCAGCAGAAGAAGGGACAGCATGCTGCCTGTCCCCGTCAGCAGGAGAAGGGGCAGCATACCCTCTGAGTCTTTGTGAACCAGGTGGGCTTCCATGGATTTCCTCTCCCCATCAAAAGCATGCTCACTGGGGGTGTGGAAATGCCATTGGGCCAACTCCATCTCCTTCCCTCCAACCTGGATTGTGTTGCCTTTTGGGGGCTTGACCTGCACAAACAGCCAAACGTCTGTCTGTGTGTTCCCCCTTTCTTGTCTTCTGTCTTTGGGACTCAACAGGGGAGTCAACAGACCATGACATGGGAAGCTCTGTAATTCATGTGGTGAAATGGAGTGTCATTTGCTCCAAGACATGCTTGTGGATGCACTGCTGCCAATGCACCAAGTTGAACTTCCTTCCTTCAATTTGGATTGTGTTGCTGTCTTACTTTGTGGTTGGCTTGCATGCTTCATTCATGGCCCATACAGTACAAGATGTATGGTACATGCAATGCAAAGTGAAACGTGCTGCCATGCATGGTGACATGTGTCTGTTATCATTCAGAATATCAAGAATGGAATGTAAACCTAGATAGTCAACCATGACAGTCGCTGCCACAATACCTTGAACATGAACATTGTGCTCATTTCAGTTCTGGCTTACCTGCGGTGTGCCATGGCCTGGATTAGACACTGCAGCACCAGACTGATTGTCATAGTGGAAGTTGATGTCACCGAATTTATCCAGCTTCTGCTCGTATAGGTTTGCCTCAAATCCAAACTTGATGTCCCCGAATTCCTCCACTTTCTGCTCAAACTTGAACTTGGTGTTTGCAGACTTTTCTATCTGTTGCTCAAAATTGAACTTGACGTCTTTGCCGTTGCCAGTGCTTTGCTCAAACTGGAATTTGATGACGCCCGCGCTCTCATGCTTCTTCTCACTACTGGCTACGCGAGTTTGAGCAAGGTGGTCTGCTAGGGGGATGTTGATGGGTGATTGCTGCTGGCCAATGGTGCAAGTGCCTACGACGTATGTTCAGTCAGTGCAAAGTCTCATGGCATAAGCTGCACAGAGCTGTGTTGGCTCAATGTAGGATGATGTTTATAGGTTGTTTTGATTGTTGAAACTGCTTGACAGGTGTCACACTTCTGCATGCTTGTAAGTGAACTGTCAGTGATGGAGCTACCCAATCTGCAGTAGGCACAGTTGCAGAAAGCCAGCATGCAAGCGTGCAGGGCATTGACAGCCTGCACTGTTGAGCAGAATCCGCTCCAGCGCATGTGCCATTGAATCGGCAAGTTGCAGTGTCTTGCCGTGATGACTGAGGTGTCACACAGGTGGGGACGCGGTACAAGGACAAACTTCAGCTATTTCCAGACACCAGATAAATGCATGGTTGTCGCAGAATTGTCAAGAGGACAAGTGAATTAGTGTGGCGCTGCTGTCCAACCACATCATGGTTTTTATGGCATTGCATCAGGTTTCCAAATGGCATGTCATATGTGCATTAATGCCATGCAATGATGCACTGGCCAGAAATGCTTGCATGCTCTTGGTGGAACAAGATCTGCGGGTGCACTGTTATATAAGATACTGTATACTGTGTCATATGAGAAAATGTACCTGGCCACGCTGAAGGCCCTGCCTCACCAGCGTATCTGAAGGGCTCTGCCCCTGAAGCTTGAGCCATTTGTGTGCAGCATGGGCATGCTGCAGAAAGCAAAATAGCTTTGCCAGCCAGCAGCAGCCTTCGCCTGGTGGTAACTTTGAGCTCTGCAGGGCAAGGTGTAGTTCAGCACACATAGCATGATAATCGCGGTGATGGCACATCAGCAAGCTTTGGCAGGGACACCCGCACTGCAGTGTCAATCAATCATCAATATATTCAATGTCCTGGGGGGCAACCGGGACCCAACAGACAAGAAGTTCAGTTCAGTGAATTCATACAGACAAGATTTGCTTCCTACATGCAAAGCATTCCCTAAGGAAACCACCACATGCAGTGTGAAGTACAAGCGATGAATAACACGTGCCCGCTTGCTGTTCTTGGTGGCACCAGACGCGACTGGTGAAGCGCCGCTGAGCACATTGCTGGGCTGCCGTAGATCGTATTTGTGGCAATGTGGTGAAAGGCTTGACGAAGGACGTAGAATGGAGCTGAGGCGTTGGAGTACGGTGCTGGTTGCAACTTGCCAGCCGACCGTTAAAAACTTTCGTCGTCGTCGTCGTCGCTGCAGCCATCAGGCCTTCAGCCACCTATGTCTTTGCGCACACAAGACTGCCTGCCAACAACGCGGCCGTGGCTGGTGAAGCAAAGCAGTCTGTTCTCGATGACGCTGAATAGCTTTGAACATCTTACGTCATATTCTTATCTTTTGGTTGAGTGCGAAGCATTGTGACCGGCAGACGTGCGCAACATGACAAAATTAAAGCATTCAGTCAGCATCTACAGGGCGAGCCCGCTTCGGACGTTAGCACAACTTGCTTATTTTTGACTGACCAAAAAGCGTTGACATTGCCTAGCTGTGCTCTGGCGAAACTTGCTTTTTGTATTCCGCTGACACCTCACCACAGATCAATTGCCGATACCCGTGAGCGCGAGTGCTCAAGCCAAAGGGGGTGTCCCAGGCAGCCTCCGTGTCTCTTTGAACCGGGCCGTATCGATATTCAGTCACCTCTTGCACAGCTTGATTCATATAGAGCAGGCAGCTGCAACAGTCTCGGTCTTTCAGTGCACATCTGTGCAGACCCTCCAGATACAACACCAGCAGAAAATTGCCGCAACCTAGCAGCTTTCATGGTCGTTTTGATTGTGGACCACGCAGCTGCTCTGGTCAGATCCTATGGTTGGCCGAAGCCGCACTGTGCTGACTATGTTACTGCCTGAACCATGATGCAACCTTCTGCAAGGCATAGAGAACAGACACTCTTATTCAGCAGATTGCTTGGGTGACGCAGCAGCTGAGGAATGGCTTGAACCCAAAGAGCATGCCACTGGCGGTCGAATTTGCCTGTGCCTTGGGCAGGGCAAGGCCTGCAGCCCTACTATCAAGCGAACTGTGATCATGATGATACTGAGAATGATGACACCACTGGCACTTACTGAATCAGTGGAAATTTTGCATTTGAGGGAGCTTGCTACATTTTGCAAGCTAAGCCAAGGAGTCATGCACAGGAGCTGCGCTTAAGGCCATGCCTAACTTGTAGGACATGGCATGCACATTGAGCTGCACTAGAGCCTAGCAGGGGAGTGATAGGACAGACCATGTGTGGTGTGAAGCCTTGCATGGGCTTTGCCTATAAACCTGCCAAAAGACCAACTTGGTGTCAGGCGATGCAAGCAGCTCCAATGACATCAACGACTTTTCTGCAGGCAATGTCATGCAGCTTTATAACAGTTGACAGGCAATGCAAGCAGCTCCAATGACATCAATGACTTTTCTGCAGGCAATGTCATGCAGCTTTATAACAGTTGAGCATTGAAGCTGGGTGCCACACCAAAGATGCTTGGTGTGCAACTTCTGTACATCTGTCAGGGGTCGTTTCGCTCTGCCTATTTGAGCTGCAATAGGGCCCACCACCAGAGTTCAAGAGTGTGGCTACAGATACAAGTTTGTCAGTGCTGTTGATGCAAAAGCCGGCAATTCCCCTTTACGCTGTACATGACTCATTTTTCACAAAGCTTTTTTGCATATTCACTGCTGCTTCTCAGCTTTTCGAGAGTTTGCTTTCGATTCTGGGACATACTGAGGTTGCCTGCATCTTCACAAAGCTTCTGAACAGAGCCATGGTAGACTGTCAGTGTTGAGCAAAAGTCACTGCTGCCTCTCAACATCTTCTGTGGCCTGAGGATTTGCTGCTCACCTTAGTGCACTTCTCAGCACTTGAATGACACATTGCATGTGAAAGGGACGCAATGCACTGTTAGACACAACAGCTGAGCTGAGGTCGTGCAGACTGACAATGCACTGTCAGAATCACGAAGTCTACTTTATGCTTTGAGAGGGTCAGGCATGCCTTTCAACTTCAAGCTTGACCTTGCTGAATGCACATGTTTTGATGCAGGCACAAGCACCAACAACGTTGTATTGAAGAAGCTGGACAAACTCGTGAGCCTAGTACAGCTAAACAATAGCCTACAGCTTGATTGTTTCATGTACACAGAGGGCACGAAGGAATGATCCCGTTGCAAAGGTGTTCAGCAAGAAAGTTGAATGTGCTTATGGAGCGCTTGATGGTGGCCAGTGCTGGTGTTTGTTGACCAATGACAAGTCACCGTCATCCACAGTCTTTGGGGCTCGTTTGTTCAAGTGAGAGTGGGCTGATGATTTGTACTTGGTGGGTGTGCAAGACATCAATGATTCCAACAATGGTCTGCCATAGTGGAAACCGCTGGAATGGGCATATGCCTCTTCGAGGCTTCGCTTTACATACAACAAGTCTGGAGACCCTATCGCAGAAGTCCTGGATCCAAGCATTTTGCACTGGAATATGAGCAATGTTGGGCGCAGCCATATGGGATCAGAATAGGTGGACGCCCCCACACCTTGTGACTTTTTGACACATTGACCAACAGCCTTTGCAGTTATGAAGGCAGCATAGAATTGGGTGCAAACTGCACCCAATTCTATGCTGCCTTCATAAGGGCACTGAATTTCCAAGCAAGGCAGTGAGTGTATGCACATGCTGCACAGTGTTGTTGAAGTCAAAGCAAAAATTTGTGGTGTGGCAAGCCGACCGACCTGTAATAAAGTGCATTAAACTTATTCCTGGGTCTGCCGACCTTCATGAAAAGTATTAAAAACCGTTTTTAGGGTTTTTATCAAAAAAAGGTCTTTTCCATTATTCTGTGGGGGTGCGACCTTACATATAATTTGGACCAACTTTATCGTCGGTACAGTATAATTTGGACCAACTTTATCATCAGTACGGTACTCACACGAACAACTGCACAGGTCCTGTCTCGTACATAAAGTTGCTGCTGTATGAGACATGACATAGTACATTATATCATCACGAAATACAGCACCGAGGTATGATCTGCACAAACCTATCATACACATGACTTTGCCCTGTATGTTTTCTCATACACAACACAGAAGAGATGTACACAGAGAACACAAAGAATAGCTGCATACTCAAAACATGCAAAGCCTAGCCAGTTTGTGGAGCAGCGTCAGACATCATCAGAATCAGAAAGTATCACACAACAGAATACCTGGAAGCATGATGTAGAAGGCAAAACAGAAAGCAAGATTCTGCTGTCAAAGCTGAGCCATTGCATGCTGTGAGTCCCTAAACTTAGCTTTTGGGTATGTACAAAACTATCCCTTTTTTGCAACATCTGAGGCATGTACACTGACTGTTTCTCCACGAAATTGCATGCTTCATTAAATGTTGGGGCCTCTACTCACAGCCGAAATCGACTCCACCCCAAATCTGGCTGTGGTCGCTCTGTTGAGAACAAATTGAGTAAAGAAAATGACACCATACTGCCACATGTGCTGCTGTACATCTTTTTATCATACCAAGCTCACGAAGTCCATTCCTGCAAACCCACTCTGCACAATAATATCACCTTGTCAGGAACCTTGTGTGCAGACTCTTGCTTTGACATAGTCCTCCAGGTTGACTGCCAGTGCACAGTGCCTGTGCACAACTTGCATCAAAACTGCACCTATCCAAATTTGTCAACATGGTAGTGAATGGCAACAGATAAGACAAGTACCAATTACGCGTGAGTTTATGACTCAAATGTGATAAATCAATCAGTCAATCTGGTTCTCTGTCTTCTGAAGCCATCAGGGGAGTCACCAGACGATGACTGAGAAATCAACATAGACTAAGGAATGAACATTTAGTCTGTTCCAATGTTCAGTACTTGACACCTGCAGAAAACATGGACCCACCTCGTCCATTCAGTCTGGTGAAGCTGCCAACATCTGGCTTGAGCAAACTCCATGCTGCAACATGGCTTGCCTGTCTGCAGGCACCTGTGGAGGGGACGATCTTGCATGAAGGCTGCTTGATGTGGGTGCTGCTGGGGATGAGGACAGTCCAGATAGCATGGGTGAGATTGTCACTGGGCATGTGGGCAAGCAGAGAAGGTGCTGTGGTGCCCCTGTAGACTGAGGCTGCTCAGAAAGCTTCTGCAGTGCTTCGTGCGAGCACAAAGCCTCTTGCTGTGTCGCTGATGCAGATGAGGATGTCAACTCTGCAGCAGGAGCACAATGCTTTCTGAGCAGGTGGTGAGTCCGTGACTGCAAATGGATGCTCACCTGCCAATACTCACCGTGCACCCTGACAACATCAAAGGCAGGTACACTCAAGTTGTGAAACAAGCACATCAGTGGAAGGTGCTGCAGCTTCGCAAACCAGCCGCATCTGTCCGAACCAGTCATGCCAGCAACTGAAAGCCATTAGTTGCATGACCACATGATTGTGTGGGTGATAAAGCTGACAAGGGCTGATATTCACCGCCAGGTGAGCCTGTCAGAACAATGCCGGACAGAGCAGAATCTGAAACTTGCACTGGTCGGGCTGAACGTGACTCACACTAATTAGCAGCATCGCCACGTTGATCAGAACCAGGGAGGCAGCATGTTGCAGCCTTACAACCCATTGCTTGACCTGCCTGTGGAAACGCTCAGAATCTGTATAGCAAAACTGTGCTGATGCAAAGCTGTGCTCGATACAGTATTGCCAGACAGAAGTGCGCCGATGCAAAGCTGTAGCCGGAAGTGCACATGCATGAGGAACAGCTACCTCGACGTGTACCTCATGCTTCAAAAACAGTGGTGGAAGTATCCATGGCAGTTGGACTCTCTGTCAAGTCAATCTGTGCCGAGGCACCTATTGACAACGCACTCAGCTGAGCCAAGGCAGAGCGCTGCCGAGGCAACACTGTCTGAGCTGAAGTGAACACAGTGTCAGAGTTTGGATGAACAAATCCAATTGCCCTCCTGTGCCCATGTGCCTCAGCTGAACTTGCCCTGTTGAAAGGAGCCGACTGGTTGACAGCAGCAGCATGTTGGCTTGAACCAAGCTGCGCTGTGCTTGCTGCAGAGGGAATCTGAAATGATGATGGCAGTGACGACCCTAGCGGTGCAGCACCTGCATTGGCCATGTGCTGCCGTGCCCTGTGCTTGAGAAGCTGTATAGAAGTCAGCTGTGGCAGCTGCCTGCTTGACAAAGGGTGCAGGCTGGGAGCTGCTGCTGCAGCTGCCAGTTGACTGTCAGCACCTACACACAGACCGGTGATGCAAATCAACAAAATGTGATCCAATCTGGCCCGTCATGTCACACCTTGTTATGTGCATGTACCAACCAAAAGCAAAAAACCAATGCAGCCGCATGACAAGGAACCGTTTTGTCAGGAGAACTCCAGTATCGTCAATGACATGGCATGCTCAGCAGAACATAAATGGCAGAACGCCCAGCAATCACACACTCCATCAGCGTTGAGCAATATGCATCTCGCTAGGCAGTGCCGTTGACACTGGCCTTACCCTGACGTAGCCTCTTGCATGGTGGATCATCCTCCTGTCCATGTCTCAGACACTCACTACTGCCAAGCTGAGCGATGGGAGGCGCAGCTGGTTGATGACCCGCCACCCAGCTGGGCCTGAAGTTAACCCTAGACTCCGACATCAGCTGGTTTACGACCTGAGGAAAGCTGGTGAGCATGGGGTGAAATGAGACCCCAGGCTGATCCCCTGGCGGTAGGGGCCCTTGCACCTGTTTGATGATGCTTGGCTGCGGCCCCACACGAGGTAGGAAGCGTTGCCAGGAGCTGCGCAAGGCAGCTGCATGAGCAGCCAAGGCCCAGTCTGTGCCCTGAGCTGCTGCCACAGCTCCCGCCACTGATTGAGCTGTGGCTGGCTGTGGCAGCAGGGTTACTCCTCCCGCCATGTCCTGAGATTGAAGAGGGAGGGATGACAATGCACTGGTGCTGGCAGTATTGCCCAAAGTACTGGCAACAGACATGGCGGGAAGATAGTTTGCGCCAGCCGCATCAGGGAGGGAAGCTGAGGGCACGGTGGGTGATGCCCTGCTTGCACCAGCCCTGACGCTGGTTGACCCTGCTCTAGCTGAGGATGACACCTGACCGAATGGGCCACAGTGTGCATCAAGTATGTCAGCGATGTTGCACCTGAACTTGATAACTTTGCTGTCCTTATGTGAACTTGGACGTGGGTCACACTGCTGTGCCACCTCCACAAGACGTTGCTTCTTGCTGCTGCTGGTGTGCATGTGTGCATCTGAGGCTTCATGTGCACGCTTGTTGCCACTCAGGCTATGACCCAGGGTTTGTGACTCCAGGCTGCCTGTCTCACGATATGGATCCGATTCGCTAACACCCAGGTGCTGTTGGGCTGACAAAACTCGAGAGAGGGCTCCCCCAGGGTTTCTAAGTCCAGGGCGGGGCTGAGCAACAGCAGCCCCAGCATCAGCCTGAGTCTGAGGTGCAGTCTGTGCATCTGAGGCAACAACAACCTGATGATGTGGATTATTGTCAGGCTGTGCTTGCCGTGGCTGTGAAGGGTCAGGGGGGTGTACTGCTCGGTCTGCGCTAGACTTGGGTGTGACCCCACGCCTGTGAAAACTGAGTTTCTGCAGCTTGTCTGTCTGTGCTGCCCGCCTTTTGAGGCCCTGACAGTAGCCGATGGCTTGAGCTGCATGCAGCATATGCTGTATCTGCTCATTGGCCGTCAGGGTTGGTATTACAGGTCCCCAGCTTGCTTGAGCAGGGTACAGAGTCTGCTTGGGGGCTTCTGTTAGAGCTCTGGCAAGGAAAAGTGGATTGGTCTGCATTGCAGCTAGCATGGGTTGGAAGATGGGGCCCAACTGGATCATGTGTGGTGGCGCTGATCCAAACCTTGCGTCTACCACTGCAGCAGGGATGGCACGAGGGGCATGCAAGACAGCAGGAGGTGCACGGTTGCTGTTTGCTGGTGCAGCAGCCTTCTGGCTGCTGTTGGTTGCCTTTGCTGCCTGATTTGGCAAGAGTTCAGAGGTAACAGGTGCCAGACTTAGTGAGCGCTGCTCTGCAGACTGAGGAAGTGCTGCATTAGACGCTTGGTGAGAGCAGCTGCCAGCCTGTGAGGACAATTGCTGAAGCAGACTGCTGCTTGTGCTGTCTGCTGGAGCAGAAGCCTCTGTGAGCCGGAGGCTATTGCTGGAAGGGCCGTGGGTGCTTGTGCACAGCATGAGCTGGTCCTCAGGCACTGCAAGCAACTTTCTCCTGCAACAGACCGAAGCATGGACGTCACCAGCATATTATTATGCAAAAGCAAGCCTATGCAGTGCGAGCGAGACCACTGGATGTCGGAAAACCGCAGCTCGTGCCTGAGAGCGAGGAAGGTGCAGAGTTGCCGTCGGGTGACGTGTTTACCTGGCCATGTTTGCCTCAGATCAGGGATGTACTGCGCTCTTACGCTCTTGTGCTGCCCAGCAGCACCAGCGTGCCGACTGATCCAACCTGACGCTTGCTGTTAGCTTGAAGTTGACGGATGCTGTCATGAATAGGCAGCAAGCGTCAGAGTCCTGCAAACCGGCGGTTGCGGTTGTTTGTTGTATAGATGGTGCTCAGCGAAGTTCTAAAGAGCGTGAGAATACATGCCTATTGTACAACAGGCACTGAACCTCTCGCGTCACAGTATCCCGCGATACCAGGTGACCTATCTGCTTGCCCTTGATGCTGAGCAATGCTAAGACCTTCGTGCGAACACCACATTTTGTGAAAGGTGAGCAGTACCGAGAACGCATGCACAACTGGCAGTTGTCAACTGCAGTACAAGTTCGGAACTTGTGCATTTTAAGGGTTAAAGGGGTTTGTGCGAGGTTAACAAGTTAATAAGGTTAATAAGGAAACCTTAAAAACCCTTAAAAACTTAAAACAATATGCACCTGTCATTTGGGGTCTAGTGATGCTGCTGATGCCATTTCTGCCCTTACTAAGCTGCCAAATTGCTGTGTTGACATGGGTTCAGGACATATAAGTGATTGTGATCAGTTGGTACATTTATTGCCTGCCAAGGTGCTGTGATTGTGAAAGTCTCAGTGCAACTGGAGGCACACAGTCATGCAAAATATCACCAAGGCCGAAAGGTCCTAACACTGCCTAATACAGCTGTGCAAAACAGCTGGCTCAAGACTGTCCATCATGTTGGAACAAACAGTCACACTAGCATTCAATTGCAGCTCTTGCACGTTTGACAGGTGGGCTAACAAAGTCTGCAGGACTTTGATCTTGAAGATCAATGTCAGTAACATCTAGCGCATTTGAGGGTCTAGCGACGTTCCAAGCGGCGTTTTCAGCCATTCAGCATGCTATACTATGCTGGTAGAACTTGGTATCAACTAAGTCACTCACACCGCGTAAAATGCGCGTATACAGGCGGTTTTGGCACTTTTTCTGAGTCAAGGCTTGTCAAGGCCAAAATTTGCCGGAGGTTATTAACCTTAACCCTTTTGAGTTAATAAGACCTTAATAAGGTCAGAGGTTTTCAAGGTTGCCAACACTGCAAGTTCCGGCACTGCAGTACAGTCAAATTAGCAAATAGCATGGCCAAATTAACAATGCGATGCTGCGTGTGTTTTGTCCCATATTGCCACCAATATAGACTCACCAAAATGGCTTGAATGCATGTCAAGAATGACGGCGGCCACCTGGCGAGCATTGTCCTGCGGTATAGTGTAGTGGTTAGCACTCCAGACTTTGAATCTGGCAACTCCGGTTCGAATCCGGGTACTGCAACGTCGGAATTTTTACTTGAAATAGTAAGGTGTATATGTAGAAGTTGATGCACAAACATTGACGCACAAATAACGGGATGCATGCATGCGCATCCCTGCTTACACAGTCATAGCTACTGCTTACACGGTTATAGCTGCTGCTGACGAAATGTCACCATTTTGATATACAGGATCCTGCAGACTGCTCTGATAGCAAGCGGTTGCCGGATCACATCACAAACATCTGGGCTCTTGTATCTTGTGGCTGCTTTGGCGGCAACACTTTGTACTTCAGAACGCGACAATCAATGTTTCCCACGGTGACAGGGTACTTCCGTTCAGACCTCATATAAATTTCACGAGTGATGTCAGGATTGCCACACAGCACATACACCAAGGCATCTGGGCATTGCACCTGCACAGCACACGTCTCTCTGGGTTGCCCTGTTGAAACCTTGGCCTTGACAGCACAGGCAAATTTTGCATAAGGGACATGATGTCTGCATCTGGCATGCCCTTGAACATAGGTGGCCATGCCTCTTCTAACCTTTACAGACCAACATTGCAGGTGTGTTGTGTATTGCATACACGCACACATGTCCACACATTCTTCACAGCACTCTGTGATACATTTGTCTGTGGAGGCAAGGATGTTCATCTGCAACAGAGGGAGGCTTGGGTATTAGCAGGCAAAGGAGGCTGGGCCTGAGATGAGAGTAGTACTTTCATCTCCCATCAAGCAATACCCTACAGGGAAGCCCAATGTATCTCATCCTCGGGCTTGTCTTTGATCAATGCCGAAAGGCGAAGCCTTTTCTTTTCTTTTCTCATCTGCAATGTCTCCCAAGCGATACCTTTAGGAAAGTACGGAGGTCTACCCAGGCTGCTTGCAAAGGAGTCCCTTCATAGGGTTTGATCTCAGCTTGTTGGTACCCTGGTGATCCACCCCTCCTGGATACAGCTTTTCTGCCCCCTGGCACCTTATCTCCTGAAACAGTAATTTATGTTTTGAAAGGGCAAGCATGATTGCATGCCGAGTCATACATGTATCAAGAACTCTGGCTATGGGTGCATGGCTGTTGTATTAGTGGAGAAGGGCCTTCAGATACTTGTGACAGCTTGTGCTCTAAAGGCAAAAGTTGCACTCAAACCAAAGTGTCTGCCGATGACAGCAGTCATAAAAAGCAGTCTAGTTAGTTGTGGTGATCTGTACATGCTGATACTGTGAATGACTGCCCTAGACAGAGTCAGGTTTGCTAGCCTTGCTATCCATTGTCTCCTGACAACCAAGACACATGCATGACAAGCCATGCAATGAGCCCAAAAAGAATGACTGCCCGCTAGGCACAGCCAGCAAGGCCGGGCAATGTTCTATAGCACGAAATACAACGTACAGAAATGATAGTCACAACAGTAGCATAAGCGCTACATTAAGAAGCTGCCTCAGGCTATTCAGATGCCCTACGCATGCCAGACAGATTGCTTCTGGTGCCTAGGTTTTGGAAATTGTACATAAGAGCCAACACAGCCCCTACACCTTCCATGTGCATCGCAATGACATAGATATCAAAAGGTAGCTAGTGATATGTACACACCTGCAACCAGACTGACGCCTGCTGTGTTAGCGCAAGCACGTGAACCATCAGACTTACTCAGCTGAACCTCTGTGCCATGCTGGGGTAAAGCACGCTCTGGTTTTTTTGTTTGTTCATTCATTCCCTTTTGCTCACTCGCCCACTCATGACATGAATTGACAAGGCCTAAGATGGCCTGCACAAGCTCAGGTGCAGCTGTTGCCCATCATGCATGTCTGTGATGTGTTGCAGGACGGTGTTGCCTTGTCCAGGTCACTCAGCGTCATCACAGAAAAGCGTGTCTGTCTGAGGTGCTGTCGATATTCACAAGGTAGGTCAGCAAAGACAAGTGTGTAACGGATCACCTGCAAACCATCTGTTAGCTTCGGCTGGTTCTTCTTCCTCTTCCTCAGCATCATTCAGCAAGCGCAGTCCCCATGGAGGGTTGACCACCACAGTGGAGGGAGTTTCCCGGGGTTTCCATTGGCTGCAGGGGCCGGAGTGCCATTTGATCAGGTGGGAAACTCCTGCCGCCTTTGCATCCCTGCATGCAACGGTTCCCTCAGTTGCCATATGCTCTGAAATTAGTCACCATGCCTGATACTTGTTCGTGTGCTGCAGTGCACTTGACATGCAGGACCTGTCTGGCTGACTGGTTATGCTGATGTCAGCAACTGAGTTAGCCTTTTGCACCCTGTTGCCTGTGTTGCAGATTTCCACAGGCTGATGCAATCCTGATGCAAACCGCATGCCAGAGCATCTGGTGTTGCAGAATCCACTTGGCAGAACACAACGGAAATGCTCTGAAAAAAAAAAAAACCCAGGCTGCAGTCCAGCCAAACACTGCATGTTTCATTGCATTATGACAGGCCGATTCCTCACCGTTTAGCTAGTCCAAGAGCACCTTGATGCACGTCATTGCCCAACAGCAGACCATCCCACTTCACTCGGGCTTGCCTTGCAGCGTCAATGCTGCTGTGCCAGGCAGATGGGTCGAAGTCTGGCCAAGACTGGAAGGGCCATCGTTGCCTGAGCAGGCCAGGGGCTGTGTTGGTGGCCATCAATGCGGCTTCTATCAGGAAGGTTCCAGAACCACACATGGGGTCAGCCAACACGTGCCCTGCGCGCAAATTTAGGTTCAAGGCGGCAGCTTAGTCACTCACAGCTCATCTGAACTCAGCTCACAAAGCTCAACCCGGAGTAGACAACACTGACAACACCAGAGGACAGCAATGACACCTCCTAGTCAACAACACTAAAGACCCAAGCTGCCAGATGTATTTGGAAAGTCATGAAAGCCTACAGCCAGAAGCTCTGAGTGGTAGTTTTGAGATTGGATGCAGGGCGCTGCTTAGTCTGAGTGGGTGTGGGACTGAACAAAGGTGCTGAATGCAACAGCATCATTGCAGGTGTTTGATGCCTGGTGATGGCTGTGGGTGACAGCAGCCGAGACCGCCAGCAAGGTGACACTGACTGCCGACTGTGCTGGGTGGTGCATCCTGAGTCCAAATCCAAAAATCATGCCTGTTGCATATAATATGCTATCTGTATCTGTATGATTTGGTGGCATCAGCCAGGGGCATCAGCAGACAAGTGCAAGCCCTGAGATGGATGCACTTTCACCTTCTGAGGCAGATGCTGTTTGCCAGTTGGCCAGCGACAGCATGCCAGCCGCCGCTGCTTCATTCAATGACGACGCATGCATTGCTGTTCTGTAGCCTCTTCTGTGGAGGGAGTCTCCGCTCATGTCCAAGTATAGGGAGCATTCGTCCTGAAATACTGCTGCAAACAGAGGCAGATCTGCAACCTGGCCTCGCTCTGGCGGGTCTGGCTTGCTTCCTCTATAAGCACAAGGAAGCTGGCATCTCATGACTGCATTGCCAGTCAGCTAACACTGCATGATGAGCCTTTGACAAACGAAGGTGTCGTTGTCGTCTGCAATGCATGGTTTGACTTTCATGACGTGCTGCATTTTCACAACAGAGGGCATTACTGTCAGCCATCTGCAGTCTACTTGCACTAGCTTGCACAGTGCCTCAACGTAGCGTAAAGCAACACTGTTGCGCTAAGCTATATGACAAACCAAGACACAACTGCTGACTCTGAGCACATGAAATGACAGTATGCATCAGCTACATACAGCATGTGTCAGGGGCGAGTCAGATGTGATGTTTCAGTCACTACGTTGTTGCCAGAAAAGCAGAGCAGTCACAGACCAGGGCGTGCAAAGCAGGACAACAGTGCATTGAGGGTGCAATTGGAGGAGAGCTGGCACCCACCTGACATCTCTGATGCTGTCACAGATGGCATCTCTGCCTCTGATCTGAACAAGATGACTTGAGGGTATGTCAGTGCAGCTTGTGACTCTAGCTCTAATGCTGAACGTCTGCCTAGGCGCCAGCAGCTGCGCCCAGTTAGCTGCTTGCCGGAAGAATGTGTAGATCTCATCTCCACCAGCTCTGTAAGAGTCCAGTGGGCCCTTTGCCAACAGCCTCAGCACCCTGAAACCACGTGCTCTGATTGAACTGGCAGACTCACATCTGCTTTGGCTTTGCTCAATAGCAGAGTTTGTAATTTGCTAATGTCGTCCAGACATGTGCTGCATAACTGAATGCCGGTGCTGCAGACTTCTGATGAGTGATGCAGTCTTTCATCTGGTTTCCAGTGATCACCTGATGCTTGAGCGCAGCCACAAATTGGCTTTATAGCCCACCACATCTGTGCCCCTGTTGAGTAGCCATACCCTCAATCATTTGCATAAAATGTACTGATCATGACAGGAAACCATGTGAGAGGGGAGGGTTCCAACCCTACAGACAGCACTCCTTGTAGCAGACCTGAAGAAGACACCTGCTTTGCCAGGGATGACTTCTTGAGCTCTGATATGTTGCGAGCTGAGTTCAGCAGCCACAATCTCTTCAAGTCCGGGATGACATGTCGCATAGTATGCGTGTCCGGGCACAAGCCTATCAGGGCTGCCGTCATGTCCCCAACTTGATCCAGCAGAGGGTCTTGAGGTTTCAGCTGCAAATGCTTGAGACACTTGTGCTCGTCTACCAAGGCTTAACGGCTTGCTGTATGAACGTGTCTGCGTGAAAACAGCTGTTGAGCGTGCTGGTAAGACTTCGGTGTCATCACCGCCAGCAATAACGACGGCAGAACTCACCTGAGCCAAGACTAGCCTTGTGAAAGCTTCTGCTGGAATGTGAGCAAACTTGGGTGTCAAGTTCAACATGTATGTGTTACAAGCGGCTGCTGTACCTCGCCACTTCCAGCATGCGTCTCTCAGTAAACGTGCATGATGCGCTGGTAGCTATGCAGTCTGAGAGAGAGAGTGTGTTTGCAGCTGGTCAAACCTGCGCTTGATCGTGTTGTCTGTTCGTGTGTTTGTCTTGGCTCAGCCCTCCCATGATTATGCCCTGCATTGTCCTAGGGCGGCCCCTACTGTTGGGGTTGTCGCATGCACATACCATCACTGGTTCAGGCCTTTTAGCCAGCATAGGCGGTATTGTCAGCTGCCTGTTTCTGGTAGGCGCATGCAGCGGTTTCTATAGTTTAGATTTGGTTCTCATCAGTTGCCAATTGTTCCAGGCCGTTTTGCTGGGGGCCAGCATGTTGCCAGGGCTAGTAGGGTCTGCACACATTGTGTTAGTGTGGCTGTTGCAGGTGAAATGCACATGATTTTTGAATGTCCAGCTCTCCACACACTTAAGGCAGCAGTATGCTCCTTTGTTTTCCATGAGGTCCATTTTTGCACAACGAGATCACATGCAAGTTTTCAAGTTTGTTCTAAGCTGTCTTGGTGTCTTCCAAATTTGACCTTTCCTTGATAGATTGGATCTCAGATACACGTTCCCAAGGATACACTGATTTGCAGAGCTTGGTAAAGTGCCTGGATCATAGAGATACTGTGTCAGATACAGCATGCAGTCAAGCAAAGGCTGTGTCAGGCTGCGCGATGCATTGAAACGCATGCATTGGAATGCATCTCGGAGGCTATATTTACAGTTATGTAGAAATGCCGAAGTCGAAAGCTGCTGAGAAACAAACGTAGCGGCTGTCGCTGGCTGTTAGGTCGAGGCTGACAGTCCTGACGGCCGGCCACGAGCGCAAGCACAACGCATGTAGAGCTGAAGTGAAGTGAAGTCGGAAGTTGTGTTAGTGGCTATATCAGAAGAATACGAAGCCCTCAGAATATGTGTGGAAGCTTGAGCGAAGACTCCACTCAGGCACAAGCAAATACTCGTCCACTCAGGCACAAGGCAAACAGGCTCGTGACCGGCGCGCTGAGGCTGTCTGTAGCTAGATATGCTGGCAGATATGCTGGCACAGAACCTTCGCAAAGTACTGGGGGCATTCCCCCGAAACGCCCAGGTCGAAAGCGGCATGGTTACCATTGCTTAAGCATCAGAAGCTGGCAAGGCACACTGTGCAGCAAATGCTAAAGCATCATGCGCAGCAATCTCATCATGTGCATGTGTAAGGCAGCGCTGTCATGAAGGCAACATAACCATGGAGCAATGTGCACTGCATGTGATGGTTACGGTTAGGATAGTAAAGGCTTTAGCAGAGTGATGGAGAACTCCATGTTCACAAGGGACCATCACAAGCATGTGCCATAATCCTGAAGCTGGTTGACGAGACCAGCGCGCCGCATGGGTGCTAAAGCCAGCTGTGCATCCGTAGACTTCAGGTTGGTGCTTGATGTGGTGGGCCATCCTGTCCAGCAGATAGTGTAGTGTATGAGATCCAGATTTGTTGTGTACTACAGTTCTACTAGACCATTCCCATGACCAGTACTGGAAGAAAAATACAAAGAATGAAAATGCAAAGAAAGGCAATGTGCAGCAGCATACAATAACATAAGACAAGATCCGTTCCTGCGACCGCGTATGCCATCAAGCAATCAGCACTGACCACACCCAAGTCACGAATAGCAGTAAACACTGAGGAGAACCACATACACACACCCAGCTGTCACAGTTAGTGACAGCCGGCACGACCGTGCAGCCAGGGCAGCAACTTTGGGTGGCAGTGGGGAGCAAAACTGCCCAGTCGCGATCAGTGAGCTAGTGTGTGAATGTAATGATCCTCAGCAAGTGCCGCCTCAAGGTCTGAGCTATCAATAAGTCATGAGAGCGACCCTCGGTCGGACCTTTGTCGGACATTTGTCAACGTTGTCCAGGGGGATGATAGTTCAAGGTCTGGCTGCTGTCAAAACAAAATAATGCCAAAATCACGGTAACTGTACGGAGTGTAAAAAGAGGGCAGGTAGGAAATCTGACTAGACAGTGAGAAAGGTGAAGGATGGCAATATAAAGACACAAACAGACAAAAAAATACCAGGGGTAGGGTGTCATGGTTGAGGGGGGGGGGGAAGGTCAATGCGGGGCAAATGGCAGTACAACTTGGCTGCCAAATAATAAATGTACGCGGTGAGCCTCCAGTGTGAGTGGCGAGCTGTGAGTGGTGAGTTGCGAGTGCCGAGTGGTGAGTGTAGAGCGTCAAACGATGAGTGCTTCAGCATAAGACGATCTGCCAGTATGGCATGTGTGTATATGAGATCTGGGATTGGCTGTGCCACAACGTGAAAACATTAAGGAGCAGCCGTGATGGCATCCAGGGCATCGGCGGTCTGTTGGGAAATGTCATGTGGGTGTGTGCCATACAGCTCTGTGAACCTCCTGCACAGCTTGTGGAGCTTGGACATCATTTGTGTCACATCGTGTCCTTTGGAGTGCATGTAGTCGATGATGCCAGCCATCCGGAAGGTGAAATTGTTACGATCCATATGGATGATCATTCTGCGCAGCCTGTGGTACTGACTGGTGATGATGCCACACTTTGCTACTGAGCTGATGTTGGAGCTGGCATGGGGATTTTTGATGATGAACAGCCGGGACAGTGGAAGATGCTCCCTTTTGTCATACAGGACGGTGGTGAGCTGGCTGACGCTGCCAGCTTCACGCTGTATGCTGACATCCATGTAGTTGATGGAGTCACCTGAATCAACAGAAGTGACCAACAGAGTATACCTGGGGTATATGCCAGTGATCCTGGCGTGCTGAAAGTGCTGATCTATATACAGCAGATGGTGCAGGAATGGATTACTAATGCTGGCCAGGTCATCAATGTAGCGAGCAGTAAGCAGAAAAGCACATGCTATCTGATACAAGACTGTGCGCAGGAAGGCAAAAGCAACATCCAAGTACAATGCAGCCAGGCGCATGACGAAGCTGAGTTCATACATACTTAGGTAGCAGTTAGCCAAATGTGAAGCACAATTGGTTCCCATGGGTGTTCCATGAATTTGACGGCGAGTCTGGTCACCAAACCTGGCATACATGTTTGCAAGCAGGAACGAAAGCCAGACATCAATGGTGTGAATGTCAAAAATCATATACTTGCCACCATGACCAGTGCCTGACCTGGCCTGGTCAGTAGCAGGCATTTGATTCTGACATAGCCAAACAGCAGGCTTTGTTTGCCACACTTTGATGCCAGCGTGAGTACTGTGCTGAGGTAGCGCAAAAATGCAGACAACCAGTTTCATGATCTGAGCATGCATGTCTGTAGTCTCAATGTTGGTATAACCGTGCAAAGTCACATGAATCCAATGGGGGAGGTGCTGGGCTATGCTGTGCATACTGTATGTTCCAGACATGTGGTAAAGGTATGAGTTCAGGAGTGTTTTTCAGAACCCAGCTGCGGGCCGTCCATGCTGCAGAAATGCCCATGCTCTGTAGCTCTTCCCCAAACAGCTGGTCAATGTCAAGGCTAGGGGCATTGAACAGAATGTTGAGAAGCAAAGATACACGTTTAAACTCATATGAGATTTAGCAGAGCTAGAAATAAAGCGGGTGCCAACAGGGTCTTTGTGCATCTTATCAATGCCCTTGTAGTAAGGAATGTCCTGATTTCTCATATCTGGAGCAAAGCCATACCTAGACCCAAAATCATTGCTCTCATGTACTATGTCTGACTGTGTGCGGGGACTAATCTCAAAGACTGCATTAGCATCTAAATCTGTTTGCATCCTGTCAACATAGTCACGCTGACAGTTAAACATGATGGTGCCTGCTGCCTTGTCCATGCTGGTACACACCTTATCCCTAAGAAAAGCTCGCATCTCAATCTCGTCGCTCTGAGTGTAAGACAGGGGCGTCGCTGTTGAGCAGCAAAGGCCATCAGGTATGTTATTGACTGTGTCTATTATGCGTTGAATGACAAGAGCCTGCCATTCATTCATCCATTCAGTGTTCAGCGCCCTGTCAGCACTCTTCCTTGCAAAGTCCTTGACTGAGCTGGTCAAACTGGATATAATGTCCGTTTTGCTACTGGCATCCAAAACTGCAGATTCTATACTAGGCCTAAACTTAGCTCCCATGGCACAGAGCTGATGCAGTGAGCCCCTATCAGGCAAAACATGTGAGTCACTAGTCCTGAGGTGGCCTCCCTCCTTAAACCTATCACCTATAATGTGGCAGCCACAGGGCTGAGTGCGTATGCTAGCTAGTTCAGTGTCAGACAGGTGCGCATATCGTCTAGTGTTATGCCACTGCATACCAATAGGCTTTTCTTATTTGAATGCCACCAATGGTGTGCCGACCTTCTCCCTGTATTGCAAGGGAATGCTGGCCACAATGAGTGGATCATTCACAATGCTGCCAAGCCTAACCTCATCCAAACCTGGATGTGAAAACTTAAATACAAGAAGCTTCCTGTGTCTGCGTGATACATGGCTTTCATTGTGTCGGTGAACACATTCAACATGTGCTGTCACTGTTCCGATGACAAGCAAGGTCAAGTCTGTGGACCAGGTAGGTCCAGCCGGGGTCCTGGGCCCTACCCCGGGGGTACAGAGGGGTCTGAGCATGTTCAGCTGTTCAAGGGAGAAGTGTTGCATGGCGTATATGATCATGTTAAGTGTTTTGTTACTCATCTGTGACAAGTATTTGACAAGGGGGTGGTCTATGGGGAGGATGGCAGGGGG
>JAABUP010001397.1_pt1 | contig 50531 bp, 85 predicted proteins | sample 5559201 | NCBI WGS metagenome assembly JAABUP01 (sample SAMN10711887, study PRJNA513373) | rock metagenome | isolation source: Antarctica rocks | place: Antarctica | reverse complement strand
CTAGATCTGCACCACGAAAGCTATGGTAGCGCGTCAGTTTCCGTAGCAGACAAAGTACTGCAGCGATGCTCTGTACAGCTCTGTCAGGCACAAAAGCAATCCAAGCAGATGCACCAAAGTAGCCCGAGTAGTACACACATTTGTGGTGATGGACAGCACAATGAGCCATTGTCTGGGCTCAAATCACAAGTACAGCTTCAACAAACTAAGCTGTATACAGGATTCCAAAGCATGCAGACCAAAAAGGCAGGTTTCGGACTCACCAGACAGAAATAGCACAGACGTGAAAGCTGACAACTTTTGACTGTCGTACGAGCAGTAGGGGTCGGCACTTTGGTCCGCTGCTTGCGCCAGAGCAACCTCAGGGAAGAAGACGGCAAGAAAGTCTGGAAAACTCTCCACTCCTCCAGTGATTCCCAGATCGTATCCAAACAGCAGTCCACCACTGGAGGCGATGAGTGCCACCAATATCACGTACCAGGTGACCTTCCCGTTGTAGTCGCGTGCACGTCCTCCTACGTCAGCCACTATCATCCCTCCGGCCATTGCACGGCGTTGACAAGGGTCTCAGCCTTCTGCAAGCAGACCAGCACAAGTCAACTTTGTGCTGAGGACTAGACTTGAGCTAGAACAAGATACTGCAGAGACTCAGTTGGGCGAAACAGGTCGATGCCGCTGAGTAACGCCAACACCACCAAGGCCACCCACAACGGTACAAGAGTCCATGCTAATGCGGTATGCGCACAATCTTCGTTCAACAGCAAGGTGCAAATAGAAGCTTGAGACCTCTACGCCGTAGAGTCTACGGCGACTCCCGCGTCTGCCAGAGCAAGCAAGTGTGGGCAAGCTTGACTAACCTTGTATTCCCAGTTGAGGCGGACAAAGGCTAGCTTTTCTTTCAACTTGAACCACCTGCAGTAAGTCAGCGAGTTGTGGGCTGCGCTGGATTCAAGCTGCGCTTGCTTTATCGCGAAGGGCAACAAAAGTGCTGCTAAGCATCAGCAAGTGAACCCTAGTAGGAGCTGTATTCAGCCTTACCTTAGACAGAGAAGCGCCCCGCAGGTGGGACGTCGCTGCCTATCCTGCACGCTGGTGGAGTTGCGGAGTTTGTGCTCTAGCTGCCTCTGCGATATTCTCTGGGGCTTCTTGCTTTTTTTCAGCCTTTGGCAGGCTAGTGCTGACTCACGAATGCTTTTGCGACATAGTTACTAATTGGCATACATTAGTAATCAGCAGTCGTCATCGGAACAGGCTGCAGAAGCAAACAATGCATGCCTTGCCGTAACCGCCGTCATCAGAGAGCATAGCACCATATCCTTCACGGATTGTTCCTCACAAAGGCTCTTACGCGGACACGCGGACGCTGGCTATCCCTGCGACAGTGACAAGTATAAGTCCAGAATCGTAAGCACTGTTTGAAGAGCGCCCTTCACTTTTCGCAACACATGTGCAGGTTTGCTGTGAACTCAGTGCTAGTGTTGCAAGTCAGCCAGTAAAGTCGAGAGCCCTCGAGGGCTGTCCCTGGCCATACACGACGTAATAGCAGAGGTGCTGTATAGACAATTTGAAAGCTGACAGCTCTGCAGCATCGCACCAGTCCAGCAAGCACCGCAAACCCAGCATGGCGCTCAGACTCAGCCTGTATGGCTGTCCAGCAGGGACAGCAACCTTAGTGCGGATCATAAGGTAGACTGCTGAGCTGACGTACTACAGGCCACTCAGCTCGAAAGTGCATTCCATTAGGCACACACATGCATACCAGACACTCTGGGCACCTTTCTGTCATAATTGATATCATGCAGGCTGCTCGCACGCAAGAGGTGTATTCAGCAGCAGCTCATTCTGTGCAGCTGCACTCACTGTCATGTAGGGGTGGACAATATTAGCAAAAAGGCTTCTTGTGAAGGGCATATAGCTTACACAGGGCAATTTTACCAATGAAATCATTTGTTTGATGGGATGAGACTTATGGCAAAGCATCATAGATTTTATATCAACTTTATCAAGTGCCATGCTGCTGGACTTCCCAGCTTTGTCTTGAGTCTTCCAAATTTGGACTTCCAACGGTACAAAAGGGCCTAAAGATCTGAGCTGCTGAGGCTACCGATAAATGGCAACAAGCAAAAGTCAGCAGAACTGAGCACACGCCTGTCAAACTTCATATAAGAAACTTCATATGACATGGTCAATACATAATCAGTATAAAGCAGCAGCGCCCAGTTATCAGTGACCAGAATTCAAAATCTGCTTGAGCCTACAAGTTATCTACACATAAGCTGCCTTAGTGACAGGCACAGACTGAGTCTGGCCAGCAAGATGTGCCTCTCCCTTGCCGAGGGCACCGGCATTAGCTGGCACATGGTCACCAGTAGTCACCCCAGAACCCAACAGGTCACCCTTCTGGAAGGCAGCGCGCTCCTCAGGGGTCATGATGACCTTGCTCCAGAACCAGTGGCGCCTCCACAGGATGCCCATCTCCTCAATGGGCACTCCCTTGGTCTCAGGCAGGAAGCCCAAGGCGTACACAGTCATGCAGAACACCCAGAAGGCGAAGAAGATGTATGTGCCATACTCCAGGCTGCACAGACAACATTGGATGATCAGGAATAAAAAGGCGCAAATGCTAGGCTTGTCAGCTGACTGCGCATGCAAAAGAGAGATTGAGCTGCAGCACTCTACTTGAAGAGTGATCAGGCAAAACCAAATGCAGAGAAAATAGCATTACTATTTGAAACAGCAGTGATGTAATGCTGCTGAAGCAAAACTACAGCAGTGTGTGCACAAATACAGATGTTTGGTCATGGAGTGCTGTCAGCAATCTCAAGTAAGTGCAACAGTAAAGCATGAAGCATGAGTCATGGGTTGGAGTGTTCAACAGTATGACAGCAAGCTCAAGGAATGGAGTGCTTACTGGCAGAGCATGGTGAGGTAGGCTTGGCCGATGACAAAGGAGAAGAGGAAGTTGACGCAGACGGTGATGGCCTGCCCAGTTCCTCGGGTCTCAATGTTGTGGAACTCAGAGGGCACTAGCCACCCTAGAGGGCCCCAGGACCAGGCAAACCCAGCAGTGAACAGGCACTCAAACGCCAGAATGGTGGAGGCCGATTTCCTGGGGATGTAACCTGTGACCTTGTTGAAGCTGCCACCCATGACACCAGCCACAACCACAAAGCAGATGAACATCTGAATGCCAACCCTCAGCGAATAGCACCTTGCGTCCAAGCCTGTAGAACCAGAAGAAAGGATACATCAGCAGACATCTTGCATGCAAGAGGTCATGCAGGCAAGAGACAACACCTGAGTACAGGAAGACAATGCTCACGGCAATCTTTGTCATCCAATCAGTGCCCAAGCGTTGCACATCGGTGAGGACTTGACAGCATGCAAACAGATCACACAGACTGATTTGTTCAAGTCGTGTGAAATGGACACGACAGGGGCACAAGACATGACTGCATGAAGTAGGGAATACCTGTCTACCAAGATGATGGCCAGGATGGTGGAGCCCACATTCACAGCGCCCACAATGGCAGTGTTCAGCAGAGCAGCATTGGCGCCATCACCCAGCACATCAAACAGTTCAGTGGCGTAGAACATGATGGTTTTGATGCCGGTGAACTGCTGGAAGAAGGGAATCAGGACAGCTCCAGTCTGCAGCAAGCATGTGTACCAGTTGATAGCATGATGAACTGATTGCATGCCACTGCAAATCGTGTCATTTGACGTGAAGAAACGCAAACATATGTCACATGCAACAAGCCCACCAACAAGATGATAAGATAGCTGCTAAAGAAAACGCGCAATGCAACTGCCTGCAAAAGTTCATCCCCAGATGACCAACAATATTTCACAGACAGCCAATCACAGCTCAGAGCATCTCCATGGCGTTGTGAGGCAGGCCAGCTCACCAGGACAGGGCGGTACTTCCTCTGGAAGATGGCCATCTTGTTAGCGCTCCTGCTGGCATCCACAGCCTCCACAATGTCGGCAAATTCAGCGTCTACATTGGGGGTTCCGCGCACACGCTCCAGGGTTCGGCGAGCCTGCTCAATCCTACCACGGTGCACAAGACTGTTGGGGGTGTCAGGAATGATCAAGCTGCCCAGGAAGAGGATGAGGGCTGGCACAATGGCTAGACCCACGGACAGACGCCAGCCATGGGGGTACATGTTCTGGGTGCCATAGTTGATCCACTGGGCGACCCAGATGCCGATGGTGGTGGCCATCTGGAACATGATGTTAAGGGTGCCACGAGCGTGAGCAGGGGCAATCTCTGACAGGTATAGCGGCACAGCCTGCATGAGGTAACAGCTGTGATTCAGCGCTCTAGTTGCCGGTGGCAGCAGTGCAGGCAGCAGAGCCTAAGGCAGCAGCTCTATGCACTGCGGGTCAGCAGCATACAACTGCTATCAGTGGGCAGTAGTGGCAAAGCTTGTGTAACATAGCAAGCACAGTATCGTACAACAACACAAATCATTGCAACCACACAGTGTATAACCAATGCAAGCCATGCAGTGCACTGCAGAGGGTATGCGCATGTGAGCCCTCACCAGAGGCTCATGCTCCAGAGTCAACTCTGCAGTGAGTAGACATACCTGGTTGGCAAAGCCGACACCAGCACCAAGGCAGACACGGCCAATGATGAGCATGGCCAGGTCCTGGGCAAAGGCACACAGAATAGCACCAATGCAGAAGAATGCTCCACCCATGATCATGACCAACTTCCTGCCGCCAACTTTGGCTACTGGGTTGGTGAAGAAGGTGAAGAAAGCGCCTGTAGATTATACAGCATACAGTCAGCAACTGATGACTGAATAAGCAAAACACACACAAAATTAGCCCAAAAAGTGGAGCAGTATTCATGCAGGAAGTCAGCTCATGGTGGACCCTTCAGGAAAGTGGGGCAAAGACCTGCAGACTGCTAAACCAAGTGAAGAGTGACACTGAGACTGACCTGACAAAAACAGGACTGATGTGAAAGCTGATAGCTTTTGGCTGTCATATGAGCAGTATGGGTTCACGCTGGCTGAAGCTGCCTTCTGGGCGGCGACGTCGGGAAAGAAGAGGTTCAAGAACTCAGGAAATGACTCAACACCACCGGTAACACCCAAGTCATATCCAAACAGGAGACCACCACTGGCGGCGATCAAGGACACCAAGATCACGTACCAAGTGACCTTGCCGTTGTACTGCGCTGCGCGTCCTCCAACGTTGGTGACGACCAAGCCACCTGCCATTGTGGCTCACGGTCGACCTACAATGACGTCGGACCTACAACGAAAAGACCTCACTGAGATATTATGGCAAAGATAATTCTGGCAAACGCAATGACGTTCCACTAGATCTGCACCACGAAAGCTATGGTAGCGCGTCAGTTTCCGTAGCAGACAAAGTACTGCAGCGATGCTCTGTACAGCTCTGTCAGGCACAAAAGCAATCCAAGCAGATGCACCAAAGTAGCCCGACAGCAGGACTACAATAACTGCAGCTGCTGGGACCGACTGACACAGCGCTCAATCCGTGGCAGAACAAGCCACCTGGACAGAAAGTACCTACCTCGTGAGTACTAAGAAAGTGCGGGACTGCCTGAAGCCCTTGAGCAAGCGTGACCTGAAAAGTACCTGCGTACACCATCAAGCCCAGTTGAGCAGCCTGCTTTCCGTGTTGTTCTACGCCAAGACTCGCCAGCGAGGCCGCGCGTATGTACAACTGTCGAGGGATCCGGTAGCCACTGTCAAGTGCTCACCTGAGGCTTCAGCGATGACAGCACAGCCGACTGATCCAAAGCACGGCACGGCTCAACTACTCTGGTTTTTGCGCCCCGAGTTGCGCGTCCTGATGCTGTCACAAGCAATCGTAGAGTTGGCACCGCGCTCGTAAGCCTGTGTAAATTTCTAAAATCCATCCAGTCAGCTAGATTCGTAATCTTATCTTCGACCTACAGCTGTCCCGCATCACGTGTACATCCAGCAACTTTACCTGTATATGGCGTAAGCGACCTGGAATGGCCTCTATGTATTGTAGCCGCTTGCCATGACGGTGTAAGCTCAGCCGCATGTAAGGTAAACATAAAGATGAAACCACATCACGTACTCAGCAGCGGGAAGAAGTGGGTTGTATGAAATTGCTTCAGCATGTCACCCGATACAGGTTACGTGGTCTGCGCCTCCAAGTTCATTGTTGCGTTACTTGCAGCAACTTTCCTGCGGTGAAAGATGTCGTTGTGGAACAGCACTTGAAGAGTATCCATACATGTTTGGGTGTAAAGCCATGTACTGTGATGCGGAGATTGAAATGCTTTAGCCAGCCAACACATCAGGCACTGTTGCAGTTGAGTACGGTAGCACATGAACTGTACAGCAAGGCTGGCTGGACCATCGGTATATCATGAGCATGGGACAGGTCAGGAGCTGACTATATATACGGTAGATTTGATTGGTTGGGATACGTATTGGTTGGGACGCGTATACGCTGCAACTGCGGTAGACGTACCTGTACAGGATCTTCCATTCAGAACAAAGAAATAACGCAGAAGAGCATGACAGCACATATTGTCGCCTAGACTAATGAATGCAGGTGCACCAACGTGCAGATCCTGAAGGTCATAAGGGTGCACAGTCTGCTTGCTACAACCCCAAGCTTGCATGTGCATATACGGCTATATAGCTGTGCACCATTTACCATGACCTTCAGGGTCGGCTCAAGGGCTGAGGGCAACTCCTGTGACTCAGGTGTACACCACGTCGTGGTGGCAGTGCCTCCTCAGCAGCCGAACCACTGGCTTGTCAGCATGTCCAGGGTTGTGGAAATTGCTTCGCTGAACAGCTCGTAGAACGTGCACGTACACGATGATGCTGAGGGCCTTTGCTAGAGCCGCAGCACATCAGTCATCAAACTGGCGCAGCCCTGTGGTCTCGCCATCACCCCAGTTGACCAAAGGAAGTGTAACGTTTGTTGCCCTATAATGGGCCAATTAACATCTAGATAACCTTTTGCCATAACGTTACAGGAAGAATAAAGCGGCGGCAAAACTGGGTTGTTGTGAGGCCATGGCACTGCCTGCACACAAACACAGTATGCTCAAAATACCACAATGTTGCTGCAGCACCACAGGGTACTTCATGTGCATGTTGCATCCACCCTTGTTGACACTGCAGTGGTGCAAATCAAGTCAAAATCCAATTGCGACGTCAGGCTAAGTCTGTATACAGTTGGGACTGCAGTGTGGGTATGCACAACACCAGTACCTCCACGCCGGAGGACAACCAAAGTAGAATATGGTGCTTAGCAGATGAGCAGTAGCAGAAGTCAGCCGTTTTGCTTGACCCCTACCTTTGGTCTGACCCCTCAACAGCAGCCTGGATCTGGGGCCAAAGGGCTTGCTGATTATGCATAAGCCCTGCTGCCGTGGCTGCACTGATGAACAGAACCTTGCAGTCAGCTCCCTGCTTATGTCTCATGCACTCATCCAACAAATTCTCTGTATAATACCAGTGGCAGCATCAGCTCAGTCCAACTTGCATGGTCAGAATAGAGCTCCGATACAATTGCAAAGAAGGTCAAGCAGATCAAGGCTGACAATACTCTGGTAAGGGGCAGACGCAATTCCAGTCTGCACAGGAAGAACAGGCACTTGGCTCAGCTCATTGAGTCTACGATCCTGACTTCATGCTATGATCCAGCTCAGTCTGTTGCAATGTGCTTGAATCTTGTGGACAGTCATGTGCAGCAGCTTGAAAATGGTTTGAAAGGGTGCTGAGCTTTCAAACAATCCTATGACCTTGTGTAGGAGGTTCAGGGATTTCTATCATATCTTAGCAATTGTTACCCCACAGGACCACCTAGCCTGTGGTTTAAGCGACTGCCTCTCAAGCGTTGGTCGGCAGTTCAATTCCCGGTTTTTCGGAACTTGGTATATGAGCTGACGGCGGGTCAAGTAGGTACAGGCTTTGCCTGGAAACTATATATATGCTGCGCAGCGGCCACCCCGGTCTCCGGTACCAGGTTGCAACCCTCCCTGCCCCCTTTAGCAGCACTCTCAACAACACACCCAACAGTGTTCTCAGCAACATCTCCAGTGGACTCTCAACAGCATTCCCAGTAACTCTCAACAACATTCTCAGCAGACCCTCAGCAGCATGCTCAGTATTTGCATCAGTTTGTACAGAGTGCAGCAGTTTGTACAGAGTCCCCCATGGAGCAATTGCTTCGGGCTTGCACCCGGGAACGCCGAAAGGCGTAAAAGTTTTTTCTCAGCAATTGTTCAGATCCTGTCTAGGAGGTTCAGGGACTTCAATCATGTCTTAGAAATTGTTCAGGACATAGCTAAGATAAGCTATACTTCTTGAAGATGGTTTGAAAGGGTGCTGAGCTTTCAAAGGATCCCATGACCCTTTTGACCCTAGCTAGGAGGGTCAAGGATTTCAATCATATCTTAGCAATTGTTCCATGGGGGACTCTGTACAAACTGCTGCACTCTGTACAAACTGATGCAAATACTGAGCATGCTGCTGAGGGTCTGCTGAGAATGTTGCTGAGAGTTACTGGGAATGCTGTTGAGAGTCCACTGGAGATGTTGCTGAGAACACTGTTGGGTGTGTTGTTGAGAGTGCTGCTAAAGGGGGGTTTAAAGGAGACATTGCTCTTGAGACTGTTGCTGGGACTACTGATGCAATGCTTCTGTGACCTACAGTGAATAGAATGCTGCTGGTAACTGCTGCTCAGAGTCTGCTCGGGACTGTTGCAGAGTCTGCTCGCACTGATGCTGACAGTCTAATGGATATACTGCTCAGGATCATAGGGGGGTATTACACGTGCTCACCACATACTGCCTTATAGTCTGACCCCGACTGCTCAGAAGTCTACTGGATACTGTTGCTGAAACTCTTATGCTGGATACTGCTTGTGCATTCCCACTACGGTTCCTTACAGATAGTTTGGGATTTTTCCTCTCTTGAATCCCTCTTTTTCTTCTTCCATCTGCAAATTTACCTAAGCTCTTACAACTTTAGGGAGGTGAGGGAGACTCCTGCTGAGACTCTTCTGGATTCTGCTGATGGGACTGTGCTAGATACTGCTGAGACTGCTGCTGGGAATCTACTGGGAGTTCTTAAAACCCCCAAAACCCCAGAGGGGGTAAATGAGAAGTCTGCTGGAGACTGCTGCTAAGACTCTGCTAGACACTCCTTTTACCCCCTAAAGGGTTTTAATTTTAATTTTAATTTTATTTTAATTTAATTTTAATAGTGGGTGAAGGGGGTAAATGGAGACTGCTGCTGAGAGTCTGCTAGACACTGTCCAACCCCCCCCGGGGGGGGGGGGGGGGTTTAAATTGCAAAAACCACTGCTACCATGATCTGGAAGATGAAAGAAGAGATGTGTAAGAGTCTGAGGTAACAAGGTAAATAACTTGTGAACCAAGTGATGATGCATGAGAGCAATGACAGCAGCCTTTCCCAACAGCATTGTCAGCAGAACATTTCAGCAGCATGGTCAGCAGAGTCTCAGAATTAATTCAGCAGCACTCGCAGCAGCATTCCCAGCAGCAGTCTGTGTAGAAGGTTCAACAGCATGCCCCTTTGACCCCCTAAAGGGTGATTGTTGCAGTAGCTCTGCCACAAGTGCAGCCTTCATTTGCAGCCAATATCTTATGTTTACTCAAATGAACGCGCATGCTTCCTTGTAGGCTGACCCTTCCAGCTCTGAGCCTCACCTTGACAATGCTGTTGCTGGCCCCCTGGTGCCTGCTGCCCATGCTGTGCCTGCTGCCGCTGCCCTTGCTGTGCCTCACTCTCTCCCTGCTGACGTTGGTGATGTCACTGGAGGACGTGTGCTGACTGCCAGGGAACAGAGGCTCAAGGTACGTGATCTACTCTGTGCAAGCAGCACACGTCAATTTTGCAAGCTTTGAGCTGACGCCACTTTGCTAGCTGCCATCTCAGAAGTGACATTATGCTGACTGAATGTGGACCGTGCGGTGTTTTGTGCATTCAAACCAGCTGATGCAGATGCAACCAGTTTTGCTTTGCTCATTGTTGCTCTTGCAATTTCAGGAGAAGAAGAGGGAGAAGAAGAGTGTCAATAGGGGGAAGGCTGCAGCTGCCAAGAAAGCTGATGCTGACTTGGCAGCTGCTGGTAGCATCACTGCCAGCTCAGTAAACCACCCAGGCCAGGTAGGCAATAGCCTGATCCTTCATTCTGTGCAAGATATAGCTCTGCTCACCAATGTCTGTATGATCGTGTGATTAAAAGTAGCAATGAGTTGTGATGCAAAGTTGCGCAGGATTTGCAATTCATGCCATATGCAACACATGTAATTGTATGATATCGTTTGTTTGATGTGCATGTACTCTCAACTGCCTATATAGCATGACAATGGCACACAGAATTGAGGTAATGGTATGCCAGTTCTCCTCTGAGCTTTGAGGGGCGAGGCACTGATGTAAGTTGCCTCTGAGAAACACAACTGCCTCACAGAAAAATGAACGGATGTCCTGCCTGCAAAGGATGAGTGCTTGTCTTGCCGTTGACTAGTTTCTCCACAAAGGTCTTCAGCCCTTCTTGGGTAAAGGCCCCTGAGTCCAGACTGGCCTGCCTCCTCTTCTTCAGGCTGATTGCCACAGCTGTAGGCACATCCCCCCTGCCCACCCCCAGGCCCTCCCAGAAGGGCCCCTGGCGGGTTACATCCACCCAGAGGTAATGTAAAGCACTGCTGGCTCGAGCGGCAGCCACAGCCTGCCATTACAACAATGCCTTTCAGGATGATCACAATTTGGTATACCTCTACATACTATTATTGTTTGGTTGCAGTGAATAACAATGCCCAATGTTGCAATTGCATGCATACATAGTTTATGAACAGTGGTCATGTATCTTGCATGAGCAGTTCATGCAGAAGAGTTTGTGGCGTCATATGGCGCATGCGATGACCTTGTCAGGTCAAAGCTGTATGCATTTGAGCATTGGTGACCTGTCAGGCCTTATACTGCAACCTTTTCACTTGATTTTACTTACTGTGTCTCAGGAACTTCCGAAAGTGATTGATGGGGGACAAGACCCCGTGCCAGACGAGCCGCAGATCACTGAAGAAGAGTTTGATCTGTCAGATATTATGGGAGAGCAGGTGGACGCTCAAGTCGATACCAAAGAAGAGCGCTTGCGGCAATTGGAAAAACAGGTGAAAACCTGTGCATACAGCAAAAGCTGCCGGCATTGTGCAATCATGCATACAGCGATTGCCAAAGCTTTTTATGACAGCTCTATCTCATGCTGTCATGGCTTCACAATGAACTGTATAACAAATCATGCTCTAATTGGTTGATTCTACAGGAGTACATCACACTGTTTCTTTGGTTGCTTTGGACAGTGCTCTATAGCGTGCAGTGTCAGTGTGCAACCAGATACATTGTGGTCATGCTGTCAGATGTGGTGTCAGGCCAGTGGTTATGGCATGAAGAAGACTTGAAGCAGATTCAAAGCCACAGGCACACAATACTGTGTTGCAGCTACATAGGCAGCAAATAACACATTTTCAGTGGAAGGCATTCAAGCAAACTTATTCTGCCTCTAACTTGCAATTCCTACCTACTTAATCTTGTTTTCAGGCCTAAATCAGTCAATTATTGTGGTAACACACAACAATGTACGTTGCTTGTATGTCAACGACCAGCGCCAGGGTTGAACACAGAAACCTGTTCACTTTAATGATAATAATAATAATAATAAAAACGCTTTCCAGCTCATGATGAGCTAGGTACGTGCAGGACAAGTCTTGTCTCTCCAGAGCAGCCTGTCTTGTGCATCCCTGTAAGGCCTACTAATACGACAGTTTTGACAATCACGTAATGCAACATCATTGAAAGTAGACCTAGGGCGGCCAGGTGGGCGAAGCCCCTTGACTTCACCAAACAAAAGCTTCTTAGGCAATCTATCGTTAGGCATCCTGAAAACATGACCTAGCCACCTGAGTCTTTTGCCTTGCTTATTCACTTTGCAGGAGGAAGAAGAGGCCAAAAGACAGCAACAAGAGGACATTCCGGGACCAGTCAAACCTAAAAGAAATAAAAAGAAATCTACCAAGGGTGGAAAGAAGAAGCAGCAGCAGAGCACTGATGAGCTCTAAAGTCGACACTCATGTAATGTACTGCATGTCACCCTGACTGAACCAAATTCACATGCAGGCTCTGATATTTGCTGAAAGACCCGATTAATTGCAAGTCTGCTGCCAAAAGGGCTACTGCTGCCTGTGCAGCCATCCAATATACACAACTGTTCGTCATCCAGTTGAAGACCATCAACACTATTACCTTTGTCTCTGGCAATTTTAACAAACAGGCTGTGTATTTAGGGCTAAACATGCTGGCGGCTTTTGAACCACACCATCACCATGATTCGTACCTTTCGAACCTCTTGCAGACATTTTCTAGCATCGCGTTCAGCCTGTGCTGTGATCTCTATTTATGCAGCGCCCAGCATTGCACATACAAAAGGCAGCTTACTGTTGTGTTGATGCAGTCACTGTGGCTTTCAGCCGATGCGTTGAGCATTTCTGTTGCTGACGTGCTGCAGACCTGCAAGACGCAATGATCTGCAGCAAAACAGGGATCAACAATGAGTGAGCGTCACTGTACATATCTGCCATGTGTCATTGCGGCTAGTGGACGCGAGAGAGCAGTGCAAACACCCAAAACAGCCGTGGTTTCCTCCTCAAGCCAAACTTGGTGCATTGAACTTCTGTGGAAAGAGATATTAGTATACAGCATCAAGCGGTGTCTTTACCTCCTCATTGCTAGCAAATTGGCCGAAGTTCTTCTCTGTGAAGATGTACTCAACACCGCCACTGCCAGCTTGCATGACAATGATCCCTCCCATGATCGAGCCAACACCCTGCAAAGTAAGCCAGCATCTGACAGTTGTGCTCAATGCCCTGCAAGCATGTCGTGCTGATGTGTTCTGTGACTGTACACCTGAAGCAGCATGTGCCGCAAGGAGTACCTTAAAGTTGAAGTCATCAACAGTGTTCTTGGCAGCTATTGCTGTCTTCCAGACTGATGAGAAGGGATCGAAGAAGGTGAGCTGACTGCCTTTCCTGCCAGTCACACAGCTGGCTTTAGCGCCAATAGCTAGGTGCTGTTGTCGCGGAACGAAAAGTCAACACGCTTTATTATCCTGGCAGAGGCCAGAGCATCGGTCTGCAGGTTGCTGCAGACTTTTCACATAAGTTCCTTGGCATTACCTCAGCTGTCCGCCTCCAGCAAGCACAAACAACTCTTTGCTCTGATCCAAGTAGACTTCGCCACCCCAATAGGCTGGTTTGAATGCCTGGAAGTGGAGGCAAGCACGTCAGCTGAGCAAAGTGAAGGATAGCAACACTGCCAGTCCTTGACTTAATGCTGTTGGGCCATATAGAGCTACAGTGACAGTTCTCTTATCTGGCTTGGATTTAATTTGCCAGAACAAGCCCGCCTATCCAGTACTGCCCTTTTAATATTACCTCAAGCTCCAATTTAGGCATTTGGTGCACCACAGTGACCAGCCTTATCCCAAGCTCATCAAAGGCAGGCTTGCTAGCATACAGCTTCTTGGCTTCAGCTCGGCAGAGAACTGCAGTAAACACACAGCCATGATGAACCTCGGCAAGGAACACTGGTTACAACAACAGACGTACTGCAGCCGAGTCTTCGCAAGCAAAGTATCAATACTGGCCGGTCCTTCCACAGCTCTCCAGCCAAAACAGTCTTGCCATCTGCGTCAAGCAAAGCTATGGCATCGTAGAGTCCGTGCAGCTGATTCTTGGGAGGGCTCATGGCATGCCAGTATCAAGGGCTCGGCCCTCGACAGCTTGAATTGATCAGAGCCGGCGTCAAACGCAAAGCAAATCCTGCGCAACAGAGCAGATAAGAGGAAATGATAATGATTGCGTGATCTAGATTACGCAACTTCTTGCTCAGATGTCGCAACAGCAGGTGAAGCTCAGGGTGAAATCTTGTGCAACACCAGCAGGCGCGTGCTGAAGCCAGCCAATGACTAGCGAATGCCCAAGCGTGGGAGCGAGAGACTTCAAAGTTTTTACTAAACAGACTGAACTAATGCCTGCCAGCCCTAGCAATCATGACCATGGTCAAGACACAGCTACTTTTTTGATGTCCAAGAAAGCCTCCCATGCGCTCAACAACTTTGGTGGCCATCTTCGATTGACTTTCAGCCAGTCTCTATCTCGATATCTGGGATCGTTCAACCTCTGGTAGTTGGATTCAGCATCTCCTAGTTTGCCGATGCTCCAGTCTGCTGCTGCTAATGCAGCTCGCATATCAGGGAAATCAGGATACCGGCGGAGCAGCGCTCTGCATGACACACACCATTCTAATTTGTAGCATACCGCTGCTGTGCATGGTCACGCACGCGGTCCCATGACTTCATAAATAAGCGAGTGTCTTGAGATGCCTGCACCATTTGCACTTTGCCTCTACATTCACTGACACTGTACTTGGCATGGCAACATCTGGTACTTCACCATGACAGCAGCAGCATTGGCGCTCTTTGCATGCATGCATTGCCAAACATCCATTGACAGTGCAACAGGATGCAGCCGTATGACGCATAGAGGAAGCATGCTGTGAACACCATATACCTCATCTCTCGCATGGACTCATTGGTTTCCCCCAGCTGAAACATGGCTACAGCTTTGTTGGCCACAGAAAACGCAAACTCTGGTGCTAATGAAGCTGCTTTGCCATAAAACTCCTTTGCATCTTTCCACCTGCCCAAGCCAGCACTCGCGTTGCCCAAGTTGTTCCAGCCTGCTGGATCCTGAGGTTGCACTGCTAGGACTGCTCGATAGTCTGTCAGGGCATCTTCAAACTGCCCCAAAGCCTCCAATACCACACCCCTGCAACACGACTATCACTTCATTGCAATGATGCCTGACTCCTGCAGCAGCATGATGCCCCACAGGCACCGTCATCAAGTCAATGACTTAAATACCCAGACGCATGGTCAGTAAAGGGTTGCTTAGCAAGCAACACTAAAGCATAGCATTAGCATTATCGTTCAACCTGCTGAGTTGCACCTGTTTAGTACAGGGTCCCCTGACCAGGGACAAATTCTGATGGCTGTGTTGTAGTCTGCAAGGGATTGCTCTAGCTTGCCCTGCCTAGAGCGAGCGTTGCCTCTGTTGCCATAGGCTCTGCCAACAACGTCAGGGACCCAGTTGCTCTTGTTGCTCTCGTACTTCGTGATCAGCTCTGTCAGCAGAGCTTCCTCTTGCTGTGAGGCAAGGCGTCACTTAAAAACAAGTTTGCTTCTGACCCTTGACTAGCAGAGCTGAAAGCTTATACCTGTACTTCCTCTGCGTTGAGTGCCCTCTGCAACAGCGCTGCAGCGTCTCGCAGGTCCTCGTCAGTTGGGTCAAAGGTCCCCTGCTTAGGAGCTAGGTTTGGCTGGATGGTAGCTGGTACGTACTCAACTTCAGCGCCGACTGGTTCCACCCGCTGTGCAGCAAGAATCAACAAGACCGCGGCTGCTTTGTTCAACGTTTGCCTGCGGTTCGCGACAGGTTTCCCTGCCACATCTGCTACGCCTGCAACGGCCGCAATCAATCTGAATAGGCCAGAGTCGTGTGTTGCAACTCGCGGTGCTAAGAGCCTACCTGCGGAACATGCCGGTTCCGCACCCCGACATCCTGGTCTGCAAGACCTGGAGCGGCAACACGACCTTGCGGCTTGAGCAGACCTGAATAATTTTGAGGGGTGTGGTTTGATCTGCTCGAGTTTCACGATCATGCTTGCGATATCTGCAGCAGCGTTTTGCGTGGTCTTGCTTTGCAGGGAATGCTTTGACCGCGCAGCATGCTGGGCTCCTTCGTTTGCTCAGCCATTGTCGTTGCGTTGCAACAGAGAAAGCGCTGTCTGCCCCCGCTTGTCAACACATTGTTGTAGAGATGTGAGCTCAAGCGTCGTTGACAGACTATTTGGTGTGACCCGGCCACCATGTGCGGTCGTTCAAGATGCTCGCTCTCCCCGCAACAGGTCATCGCCGCTGCTTGCGTACCCGATGATCGCTGGAAAGATAAGGAAAATTATACACCGTCTCACAACGTTGCGCCTGGTTACAATACACCCGTAGTGAAGCGTGACAAGCAACAGGAGTTGGAAGTACATACCATGAAGTAGGCTTGTTTGCTTTTGAGATGGCGACAAAAGCAGTTTTTAGGCTTTGATCCTGCCGCCTCCAGAGGTCACTGACCCTGAACACTTACATGCCTTTCGCAATGCAGATGGGGTCTGGTACCAAGTTTTACTAAGACTGCCTGCACAGAGAAGCCTGACCATTTCAGAATGGTGAGTGGGTCCCCGTGCATACTCATGTAATCTCTGCACTTTCACCATATCACCATCAAGTGTGACTGTAGCAGTGGACATGTGCAGTTCAACGCCCGCAGTGAGACAGTAGCAGAGAAATCAGTTTTTTCCAGGTTGCTGGCTAGACAGCGATGCGTTGTACTTTTCAATGGGTTCTATGAGTGGAAGAAGGTAAGACTCTGGAATGCTCCCGCATGCCTTCAAGGCCTTGCTGCATACCTTCGCTGGACAATGCACTGTGTGTCCAGAGCTGTTTGCTGTGCATGCAGGAAGGTTCTCGCAAGCAGCCTTTCTATGTCAACATGGGCGAAGGAGCTACCATGCGCATGGCAGGCTTGTTTGACGTGTGGTCAGGAGGAGCAGATGACGCACCACTGTATACCTACACCATCATGACCACAGACTCTTCCAAGAGGCTTCAATGGTGAAGCCTATTGTCCTTACATGCTGATAGCATGCATACATGTATCATCATTCATGATTTGCCTACATACCCGTCTCCATGCAAAGAACTAGAAGTACACAGCTCTCAACGCACCAGCCATTTCTTGTATCACCATCGTGCCTGACGTTGCCAGAAGCAATCTTGTGTAGAGTGTGACCGTGGCTGTGCAGGCTGCATGACAGGATGCCAGTCATACTCACATCTGATGAACAGCTTGAGGCTTGGCTGGACACCAAGCCTCTTTCTGACAAGTAGGGACTCAAAGTCTGCCTTCTGGCACTGTTTATGCATGTCTCTCCTTTGATGCGTGTTTATCACATGTGGTACATGCAATCAAAATGCACCTGCATATGCATGTCAGCAATTCAAACTTCAATGGCCAGCGTGTCAATCTGTCCTGGGCTCAACCCAGCTGCCACTCACCTTGCTGCAGTATGCATTATATTGCCAATGTAATAGTAGTTTGAATGTGCACACATCTTGATGTTATGTGTGCGTGTGCATAGGTTGTTCAACATTATTTGCACTCCATACAATGGTGAAGACTTGGTGTGGCACCCAGTCAGCCCCAGCATGAGCAGCATGAGCTATCAATCACCAGATGCTTCTCAGAACGTAGAACTCAAGAAAGGCAACATTGCATCCTTCTTCAAGACTACTACCAAAAGAGATGCCAACCCTGCGACTCAGACTGCAGATACCAAGAGAGGCAAGGCGGCCCTCCAGCAGGACGCTGCAAGCAAAGTCTCACCTTTAGGCATCAAGGCTGAGCCTGATGCGAGTCAGTTAGCTCCCCTCAGCACAGCTGAAGCCAGCAAGTCTCCAGCAGCAGAAGCAAATGCTGATTTAGGTCATGTGTCAATGCCAAGCAATACGGAGATGCAGCAAATGCAGTCTGGCCAGAGTGAGGGGCAAGACAATACCCACAATGGTGCTGATGTAAAGGTGGAAGATAGTGTTATTGATCTAGCCAAGGATGGAGGCAATCCAGAGGCAACAAGCAATGATGTACTGAATACAGATGATGCAGGCGGCATAGGTATGCTCGTGACTGTATGGGGTGCCATTGATTGTGATGTCATGCCAGCTGGATGAAATTTCGTCTGGGCACCAGATAGTGCTTGCCAGCAGTGATCCTGCATGTGCACACATGCAGCAGGCAGCTGGATGTTGCCAACTCACACAGCCTGGCTTTGTGTACAGCTGCTGCACAAAGCAATGACAGCACACATTTCTGTGTAGCACAGCAATTGGTGGGACAGCATACAGACAATATGCATCAGTAGCTGTACAGTACAGACTTTTACACTTTGCGCAATGCTATTTGCAGTGGCTAAGCCAGAGCCTGAGCCTGGAGGGAACAGAGGGCATTTTGCCAGTCCAATATCATCAAAACGTCATGCCGCTTCAGAGCACCCACCACAAGCTTCAACCCCGGTTTCCAAGAAGGCAAAAGCCCATAAGCCTGAGCAGGGGACGATTGAAAGCTTCTTTGGGCGCAAAAAGTAATCACATGTTGAAGGATAGTCTAGTATCAAGAACTGTTGCAGACATTTCAGCATAGAATGTTCACAGCTTGCAGAAGCTGCAATAGCAAAGCCTGTGTGGCCAACAGCAAGCTGCCTGTGTGAAACATTTGTCTGGTGTGTGTATAAAGGAAAGCCATGGGCCGAAATCAAGGCTGTTCTTTACAGCTGCAAGGAATGTGGCAGCATGAACACAAAACATGGCAAGGACGTTCCATAGCAGCAAACAACATGCATCACAGCAACATGACTTGAATCAGAGGTCCTGATAAAGCTCTGCTTCTATGCCATGTGATGCGCGCAGCAAGTCCTCTTCCAATCTGGCCACAGGATCAGCAGCTGCCTTCTTCCGGCGCCTTCCTTGATGCCCAGCAATGTGGATATCTGAGTGCTTTCTTGTGCCAGCTGTCGAGATGGCATCAGCAAGCACAGCTTCCGCTCTACACCATCAACCTTGATCAGAACGCATGATGTAACATTATCAACACAGCAGGGCAGTGTGCTTGCATTGCAAACAGCAATGCAAGCACTGCTGGAGAGACATGCGACCTTCTGCAATGCGCAACAGCCCCCAAGACTTGACACACAGGGCAGACACTGACAGCACAACAATGAACACAACTTCCAGAGTCTCTCCTTACAAAGTGCTTTGACAATGCCAGTCCAGCACCTAGGACAACGTGTAAGAGCCAAACCTGGATGCCTGCTGCTGTATGCTGTCTATGACATCATCTAACGCCTGCTGGTCCCATTCCGGTTCCCCTCTGTTTCTTGTTGGAGAGGTGCTCCTTCCAGAGTCTGGACAAGTAATGCACAAGCTCAGAGACAGGCAACAGCTGTTACATGGGAGGCACTTTTGCATCACTAATCAGCTTAGATAATTGCGACTGTGGCTGTAAATTGCATTCTGACCGTCCTTGCGCTCGTGTATAAGGAGCTGACTCACATTTTGTGTTGTTGTCTGAATCTTTACATTGTATATGCTGCTGCTTGATTGCTGTCAAACTATGTGCTTGCAAAACAATGTTATGCTTGGCCAATAAGGTTTTCTGAATCTGCTAGCTCACTGCTATATGCTGCACTACAGTGTTGGCAGATAGGGCCAAAGCAATGCTTGACCTTGTCCAGTCTGCTCACACCTTGCTCTGCACTGATGACGCTAATCATATTCCAAATCTGTGCCAGCTTGAGTCCGGTATGGCCGCATGCTGCTGCATACTAGTAAAGCCTATTTGACACATGTAGGGCGCCTATAGTAAGCACTTGTTGACTGCAAAGGTGGCATGACTGACCTGAGCAGATGGCAGCCTCTAGCTGAAGCAGAACTTGGGCTGCCTCTCTAGCCAGCAGGGCGGTGTCAGTATCCCCAGGGCCACTGGCAGCGGCCCCTCCCAGCAGATCAGCCACCTCCTCCAAGCTCATGTCAACCATCCTGGCCACAGCTGCAGCACTTACTTCATCCTGCACCCACAGCACAGCTATCATGTAAGTTCCTGTGAATAATGGTCTTGCTTATGACATGCTTGGTGCTGATTTTGCTTTGTTGTGCCGCGCTGTGGGAGAAGGCAAACCCAAATTGCATGAGTCAGAAACAAACGCACAGCTCAAAGTGGCACGGCAAGGTGAGGATGAGGTTTGCCGACAGCTACCTGGCGAGAAGGTGCGCAGGAAGCTGCTTGCAGGGAGTTGGCAGCAGCTTGCATGGCAGCTGAGGTGCGAAGAATTAGCTTGGACAGGCTGCGCAAAGCAGCCAGCACATCTCTGGCCTGCTCCCTCACAGCAGTCAATGCTGCACTGCTGTTGGACTGATGCTGTGCATGCTGACCTTTGCCAGCAGCTTCCTGAGCAGCTGCTGAGACTTCTGCAATCTCTTGTCTGGCCTGCATTGCATGCCAAGGTGTCCTTGTTTGATCTGTTTATTGACAGGTAGTGCTGACTGACAGGGCGCAGCAGAAAGGAGCAAACAAGGCTGTAGAGTAACATGATCTGTATCAACACTGTTCTGCTGAGACTTTGCAGCATGATGCCAGATACCCTTCTTGTCCATGGTGACAGCTTTCAAGCTTCTGTGGTGCATGGAAGAAGCTAATGCTAACAGGAGTGCTTGCTGCCATTCGCCTGAAGATTGATGTATGATGCTGTCAGCCTCAGCTGCCTCAAACAGGCTAAGTAGCTCTGAGTACCTTGTCAAGCTCAGCTTGAGTAGCCTTGAGCATGCCTTCCTTGCGAGTCACCTCCCCCTTCAGCTTCTTCACACTCACCAGCTGCCGCTCTGCTTCCTCTTCAGCACCCTTTTCACAAGCATTTCTGCAGCATGCACGGATGCAATGTCAGAGTGTGCAGCCATCCAACTTGGGCACCACACAATTGTGCCTGGGCACACAATTATGTGAGGCAGATTGGCGTGACATGAAACATCACAGAGGGTCTCAGATGACCGCATGCAGGCATGATCTGCAGCAGCTTTTACCTGCTGTGGCTCATGTGCAACCAGTCACAGCAGCAGCCCCTTCTTATACAGTGTGTGCAAAATCCACGGGATTGACTTGTGTAGCTGAGCCAGTCTATACATCACCTGCAGGCTTGCTCCATGCGCTCCTTCAGTTCTCTGATGGTGTCCTCCTTGCGACTCAGGCTCCCTTGCAGAGACCTCACCCGGGACTCAGCAGCTTGCACCTCAGTTGAGTGGTCTGCGGCCCTGGCAGCTCGCACTGCAGCTTCCAGATCATCCACCTGGTTTCACACAGCGCCTGGTCACATCCTTGCATTGTTGGACTGTGCAGGGCTGCGTTTCAGGTGCATTCCAAATGCAAATAGTGCATCCCAGGTGCAAATTGTGCATCCCAGATGCAAATAGTGCATCCCAGGTGCAAATTGTGCCAAAGCAGCTTCAGCTTTGACGCATGCAGATGACGCAGGGCAGCAATCCATCTGCATGCATTGCAAAGACAATACCCTTGCAGGTGTCAGATTTCACAGTTGACGGAGTGTTCAGCCAGCGCACATGGTATCAACAATGTGTGATTGAACTTGAGGGCCTCAAAGCCCTAAGGTAGGCAGCCATGCATCGAAAGTCCTGCTGTGCAGAAAACCCATGTCTAGTATGTGCTCACACACCACCACGTCAGGCTCAGCCAGATGCATTGATCTGTTCTTGAGGGCCTGAGTGCGTGTCAGATATCATTTAAATGCATCCAGAGGACTCGCAAGTAGATGGGTGTCTGAAGGGACCACCAGCAAGCTTGCCTTGGTCTTGAGAGTCTTTAGCAGGTCATCCTTGTGTGCAAGACTGCGCCGCAGGGTGGTCAGCTTGCCTTCAGCGCTTTCCTTGGCTGTCTTCTCTGCCAGGAAAGCTGCATTGGCCACCAGATGTGGACCCTCACTACCCTGCAATCACAATGACCCTCACTACCCTGCATCATAATGAACCCAACAACTTGGTGCCTGCACTAAACGCAGGGAGAAAGCTGAATGTTGGTCTGAACGAGACTGGTTTATAGCTGCTACAGACATGCTAGAAAAGCTGCTTTGGTCAGCAGGTGTGGAACCCTGCATTTCTTCTGCCAAATAGCAGTCATTACAATCAGCATAACGTTCAGTGTGATCTCGTGTTTGCACAGACTGTTGGCTGCATAAGATGAGCAGAGGAGAGGGAGAATTACATCTGCATCTGCAGCCAAAATGATATCAACAGCAGTTGACAAACGGCTGCAAAACGCTGCAGCTGGTCAACCAATGCTATCGGAACAGACACAATGTTGATGCTGAGTCAACTACATAGGGTCTCAAATGTTTCACAAGTTTTGTAAGTCAGGCATGGAGCAGCCCCAGCAAAAATGCGCCCACAAGCAGGAGTCGGGCCCTGATCAGCAGCTGCACAGCAGCAATGTCTTGGCTTACTTGCTGTTGCAGGGACTGCAGGCTCTTCAAGCGGCGGGCACTCTCTGCCTTGGCAATCTTCATTGCCTCCTGGCTTGCCTGCAGCTGCTCCTGTAGCCAGCAGTAATTAATGCGTTTTCCATCTGCCAGCCATTGAGACGTGCGAAACAACCAGTAATACTTCCCATGTGCCATGGTGAGCAGACAGCGCACACTGTGTAGGCGTATGCAGGTAGCAAGGTCAACAGCGTGATGCTGACGCCTGCATCTGTGCACTGCAACAGTACAGTGACCATGACAGTGACTATGACAGTGACCATGACAGTGACCATACTTGCTGGCCCTCAACCTCCTTATGGCTTCGGAAAACACAAAGCCTAGCCGGCTCATAGTAACAGTGCCCTTGCATTGACAGCACCAGTGTAGGATAGTGACAGGTCAGGGTACTGTTGGGTGGTGAAATGGAGCATACCTGCAGCTGATGGAGGCAAGGATTGAGACAGGGAGTAAGACAGGAAGCGTACCTGCAGCTGTTGGAGATAAAAAATAAGACAGGGAGTGAGACGAGAAGCATACCTGCAGGTTTTGGATGTCCTGCTGACTGGCCTCTGCTCCTGCGGCCTGGGCAGCACTGCAAGACGCTACGTCCTTGGCGGCCCTTAACTCTCTCTGCGTTGTGTTCAGAATCCATCAGGTTGTGCTGCAGAAGCTAGGCAATGCTGATGCTGATGATGGTGCCATTGGCATGTGCTTGTTGACCATGTAAAGGCAAACCTGCTGCAAGAGCTCTGGAAACGCACACATCACTTCTTGCAGCAGCTTTGCCTTACGCACACATCATAGGAAAGCACTCATGTCAAAGCAATGCAGCGTGTGGTTATGGCAGGCACAGGAGCACCACCATGGCGCAGCAACAACCTCCCCACAACAAGGCTGTGCAAAGCTTGACCAGCGGGTTTTGATACAGTGCAGACAGCTGCTGAGCCTTGTGCTCAGGCCCATCCGTTGGCACAAGCTGACAACACACTGTGCATGCTATGCAGCCAAACAGACATGCATGTAGCAAGCCTAGTTGATGCAGGTTGACCTGTGCTGCCTTGAGCTTCTGTTTGAGCTTCTCTGAGGCGTCTTGCAGGCTGGCAATGCCTGCCTCAGCTGCTTCACGCTGCATGCGCTCAAAGTCGGCTTCCCTGACAGCAGATGCTACAGCCTCACTCTCCAAGGCCATGCCCACCTCTGCTGCAGCTGTCAGACTGGCACATTGCACCTTGCCTACACCAGCAAGAAATGCTATTGATGACATGAAAACACCACTACATTAGAAACGTTTGTTTCATACTAAATATTGACAATCCCATGCAGTCCACCGCAAACACCTCAGCGCAGAAGCTGGGTTCTGAGTCTGCATGCTTGGGCATATGTCTGAGACTATGTGTGATCAGAAGCACTTGGTTCACATGCTATGTTCTGTGGACAGCCAGACAGAGCCAGAGGCACAAGCAGAACCCTCTGAAATGAGCCAACATGAGGGAGCTTGTGCTTTGAACACGAGGCCAGCCATGTACACTCTGAAAGACACTTGGTGAAACTGCTACGTTCTTTGAATGATTCAGACACAGCCAAAGGTACACACTGACCTCAGTGGAATGAGCCAACAAAAGAGAGCTTGCCTTTGGACATGAGGCCAGCCAGGGGTGCCTGATAGGAGGCTGGGAAGGCTCCCTCCCCCTCTGACCCATTGCCAGCATCAGACTCATCCACACTGCCGCTGCTGGGCCTCATCACTGGCTTGCCATACCGAGCCCGGGGGCTCTTCTTCACTGACCTGCAGGTGAATTGCCAAAAGCTTCAGCCTGCTTCAGCTTGTGCTGTGTTTGATAGGGTGTGAACCACAATCGCAATGCAGACACATGCATGTGGAGTAAGTCTTGTGCAGCCATCTTGCAGGGCCTGCCCACTATACATCAGTCCATACTTGAGTGCTTGTAATGTACAGCATGCTGCTCTTGCAAACAGCGTCTTGCACGCTGATGTGGAGAAAGAGAAGCAGGATACTCATCAGGGCACATGGTACACAATTGCATGCAGATCGATTTGTGCATCATAATGTATGCTGCATGATTATCATGCTCTACTATATATACTTATACTTATAGAATTTACACTAAAATAATGAAAACAAGATTATGTAGTATAGATATCAATTGATTTGATGTGACATAGTGTACCTTGCTGGTGTCGCCTGATGCTGCTTGGGGGAGGAAGAAGAGGCAGGGGGGTCGTCTCGGCGCATGCTGCCAGCTACAGCTTGGCTCTGCAGCAGGATGCGCACTCGGTGCTCCAGCGAGCAGATCTCACGAGTCTTGACCTTCTGGTACGCTTTAAACTGGCTGCGTAGGTCCTCCAGCTCGCCTGACAGCTGCCGCCGCTCATTGGCTACATTGGTGATGTCTTGGAATGCGCTCTGCTGCGCCTCATTCAACCTGGATACATGCAGGCCCAATGGCTGAGTGCAAAACTGACTCAACGCGAGCACAAATGATTGGACAGAGTCATCAAATGGATACAAGATTGACAACTGTTACTAGATTGAGAAACAGATAAGAAATAATGAATGCATGAATAGATGGCGGATCACTGGATGAAACAGCTGAATGACCAAAAAAACAAATGACTGAAAGAGTAAATGAACAAATCACTGAATGAATGAAGGAAGTAGTGAGTGGATGAGCACACGAGACTGCAGCAGCTTGCTCCGCTATGCCTTTTCCAGTGAGTAGCGTAACCAGGCTGACAGATGATTGTGCTCTGACTGCATCATCAACCCACATTCCCAGACATGCCAAAACAGTCCTGGACAGACTTTGTGCCAAGCCTCTCTCGACTCCACGTGCGGTATGTGTTTCAGCTTTTGCTGAGTAGCTTGGAAGGAATACATTTCTTGGGCCAAGGCAAAAGTCAGTGTGTCAGTGAGACCTGGCAGAAAGGGCTGTCCTGGCCCGGTCCTCCCCAGCAGCTGCTGCAGAAGCTGCCATTGCCGCAGCCTCCCGCCTCAGAGCATCCCGTTCCTCTTCCATGCGCCGTTCCAGCTCTGACATCAGGCCCACATGTCGCTCTGCCAATTGCTGCAAATCACAGTACAGTCTGAGTCTTGCATCCAGCCAAGAAGATGCACACTTCCAACAGCTCGAGTGCATGCTCATGTTAACTCTGTGATGTTGCTGAAAGATGGAGTTCCCGGGGTCCACTATCAAGACCAAAACTGCATATGTATTGAGAAGGTCAGCAGACAGCTGCAGTTGTGACTCATCCTTCACAATGTTCACTCAGACTCAGACTCAGAGTCGGGAGACTCGGCAGACTCAGAGCCGAGCACTGTGCATCTTTGTGCCAGGAAGACACTCAGGCTGCTGCCTTGACAACGGCCAGCTGTATACAAATTGGTAGAGATGTAAGGATTGACTATTATTTACGATTTAATTTTTAGGCTATAGTCAGGGATTAGGTCCATGTTAATTTGTAAGATTACCATAGCTGAGTTGGTAGTACTGACCTGGCGTTCCATGTCATTCAAGTGCTGCAGGTCATCAACTTTCTTCTGAAGGCGGTCAACCTCAGCAGCTGCTTGATGCCCTCGGGCGCGAGCCCTGCTCAGCTCCTCACTCAAGCTGCCGTTCTCAGACTCTGCCGCCTACAGCGCAAAACCACTTCTGCTGGTCAAACTTTGTGCAGTTTGCAAGGCTGGCTACAAGTGAGGTGCTTACTGACAGGACATGCGTGTGACTGTTGACCGGTATGATGTGCAAGCTTTGTGGTTGATGGCTGCAGAGCACAATGTCAAAGCGTGGCACGCACATTTAAGACATACACAGGGCAGGAGCATGAGATGATTCAATCCCAATGCAGGCTTGACGTGAATTGTTCTAGGCCTGCACATCTTGCCCCCAAGATTGGAGCATGTTATCTTTTCCTTATCTTTTCCCTGGATGTGCACATGTTGTAAGCATGTTGTGCTAACTGTCTGAAATTGCAGGGACTTATTCAAGATACAAGAACTTTGCAAGTTTCCTAGAAAGTTGCAAAGTGAAGGAGTCATACGGACCTGGAGCTCGCCGCGCATCTGCTGTACTGCTGCCCTGTGGCGCCGGCATCTGAGCAACGCCTCCCATTTGGCTGACACCCCATCATGATGCTCCCTAGCACGCATGGGCAGCACAGTGTGTCAGTCTGACCTCCCCCTTGTATGCTGTTGTGGCTAGAAAGAGCCACATGTGTTTGATCAGACATATAGGCACTCGAGATTAGCGTTTGCCCACTGTGTTTGATGTTTTGCAAGTTTGGCTGGATCTCAGGAGCAGGCAAAGCTGCTTTGGTTCATTGCAAAACAGGGTGCTGCAATCTGGTGCATTGTTTTTGGGTAGAAAGCTTGATCTTACAAAGGTTTTGCTTCCAAGGCACCAAGGCGCGCATGTGAACATCTACGGCAGGACAGACATGACAGTCGCTATGGCAATGGTGATGATCAACCCTCACCACATGTGTGCATTTACCGCAGGACGTACATGCAAGTCTTGTGATGATGGTGATGATGAGTCCCCACCAAAGCTGCAGCAGGCATGCATGACATGCCATGCCTGGGCTGTGGGCTGCTCACCTTGAGAGGTCGTCAACAGTTGCCTGCAGGCCTTGGCAAGCAGCCTTGACGTCCTTGTTGACCTGCTCCAAGCGAGCTACCTCCTTCTCCATGACAGCGCTGCTTTCAGTGGCTGCAGTTAGCAAAGACGCATTGGGGCCTTGCATGGAACTGTCACACAGGGAGCTACACAGAACTGTACATACCTGACCCTGGGGGATGACGTGTACTGAATGAATGCACGAATGCATGGATGAATGAATGGAGGAATGAATGGAAGAATGAATGTAACTGCCAGTGCAACACTTGCACATGGGCTGCCAAGGACAGGGAAGTTTGCAAGTATCAAGCAGAGCTTAGGGCACCTGGCCTTAGTGGCAGTTGATTTTGAGTGCTCAAGCCAGATGCAGCCAAGAGCTACATGTGGTCAGCCCTCCACACAGATTGGACAGCAGCAGCACAGTGCCTGAGAAAGGCAATGGCATGCTGCTGCAAGAACAAAAAACATGGCTGGCACATGCAGTTGGTAAGGCTGGTGTCAAATGAGACTGCACCTTGCTTGAGCTCAGCTTCAGAAGCAGTCAGCTTGGCAGTCAAGTCTGCAGCGCGTGCGCTGGATTCTTTCAAATGACCCTCCAACCTGCAGCAGCTGCAACAGGTCACACCATCGTCCTCGAACCTGTTACAGCACAACAGCAGGAGCACATCAAGTATCAGAGCAGTTGGTTTGACAGCTTTGCGTGATGCGTCACTGGACTACTGATAGTGAATGACTTTATGGCAGAAACAGGGTCATCATCATACACAGACACAGCGAGACAACATTTGCTTTGGTCTCATGGCCGACAGGAGGGAAGCAAAGATGCTGATGGCGTGCTATCTGCCAGGATGACCTGTGCCAGCAGGGCTTACGCTGTGATCTGGTGCTGCGCTTGTGTCATGGTGAGAGCGGTCTGCTGGTTTGCCAGCTCAGCGTCTGCAGTGCGCTGATTCAGCTGGCGCTGGGCAGTCTCCAGCTTAGCATTCAGAGACTTGACCTCTGACCGCTTCTGAGCCAGCCTCGCCTCCATCTGCTCCTGTGGCAGTCAGCGGTTGTTGCTGTCAAGCTGACATCAACATGGAGCATGTGGTTCAAGGTGTTACTACAGTGTCCATGAAACAAAGGCTGGCAACACAGTGTCACTCATAGAGGAGGTCCAGTCAATAGCCAAGCTGTTGCTCTGTTGTCAGCAGCCAGGAGAGTGCTGAATGGCGAAGGGTGCTGCCCCATCATTCAGTCTGAAACAATTTGCATAAACACAGAATAGAGGCTTATGGTATACATGCCGCAATGTGGTCCAGCAGTCAAGCTATGCTATGCTTCAGGAGCACCGTCACAGTAGACAGCAGGCGGCACATGAGCCATAGCATGGCATAGCACAGCATGAGGATTTGCCTGTGCGGCTCTAGAAGCGGCGAGATCTTCATGAGTCTGCACCAGGTCGGCTTTAAGACGGCCCTCCACATCCCCGGCCTGTTTCAGGCCTGTGATGGTGTCACGCAGAGACAACACAATGCGTGCACGCTCACTCTTCTCCTTTGCCAGCGCTGCCTGCATTGACATAATGCATGCAATCCCAATGTGCATGCCAGAATGACCTGTGCACTTGTGTTCACTGCTCCAGCGTTGTGGCAAAGCAGCAATGTGTGGTGTTTTGTGAAGGATTCTGAGGACTGAGGAAACAGTAGTGGCTTGCCCCACAAGCACCTAACACATGGTCCCTGTCATGTAAACAACACTAAATAGTCTTGTGGGTGCAGCTACATACTGTATTCTAATGCGCAAGCACAGTTCCCAGCAATTGTCTGTCCTAGGTAGCCATTTACTGCACCCAGGGAGCTATGTAGCTGGCAGATTAACTCGTGCACTCTGTTCCATTTGGCACTGCACAACAACACGGTGTACATCGTGGAGACTTCTACAGACCCCAGGCAAGGGGGGGTTGGCTAAGATGAGGACCTTACCTTGAGAGAGTTGGCCTCATCTTGCAGCCCAGAGCGAGAAGCTGCACCCTGTGCTCTGAGGGTGTCAATCTGCCGTTGCAAGGAGGAGGCTCTGGCATCAGCTTCCGCCTGTGCTGCATTGGCAGCCTGCAGGTCAGATTCCCCTGCTGTGCTGTGCTGAGCCTGCTGAGCGCCCAGCTGCTTCTTGGCAGCTTCAGCACCTGCTAGGGCAGCTTCCAGGCGTGACACTTCCTTGCGGTGCTGTTGACCAACCTCTTCTGAGGACTTTTCCACAGCAGCCAGACGCTCCTGCGCCAAACACTTTACTTCAATTCTACTGCCGGCTGTGCAAGTTGGATTTTGGAGCATGAGGAAGACTCGGCGTGCCTGTTGCAAGCTGCATATGGGTTCTGACGACCCAACACGCTGCTCTTACAAGATACCCTTTCTTTGCAGCAGCGTCGGCTGAGGCTGTCTGTGCTGAGTGCATGCCAGAGCTGGATGAGCTGGTGATGAGCTGGCAGGCAGCCAAGCATGACGTGTGACATGCATGAGAACACCTGACTGGACTGCCTCGCTGGTGGATGCAAAGCATGTGAAACAGCATCTGGTGCAAGCTCTTTTGGTCATACAGCTCAGCCAAGATTCCATGTCAAAGGCCAGCTCATAGCGTGAAAGTGCATGACCAGGACAATAGGAAAGCTCCCTTTGCTAGGTGTGAATGCACTTGTGCGACTGGATGTGTACAACAGACAGCTTGTTTAGGGAACACTGTATGCACCGACCCACATTGAGGGCAGCCTCAAGGGCTGCAGCCGAGGTTTGGGTCTCCATGAGCTCCTGCCTGAGCTTGGCACAGCGCGACTTCCATTTCTGTCCCCTGTCGGCGGCTTGCTGCAGCTGCTCTGCCAGCAACTCATCCTGCATCATGAGCAGCTTCTGATCACGACAGTGCATACACAGCAGGACCATGACTGCTCTTATGTCGAAGCAACAAAGCCCTTAGTGCATAGTATGCCGCAGTGTGATCTGCGGTGCTCCAGCATGCCTTTCGCAATCTAGAGACGTTTACTCAGTGACACGTCGGGCATCAATTTCTATACTCTCTGAGAGAGCATTTTCCAGGGCCTTCACCTGCACAAAACCCCCAGTGCGGCAGATTGAGCTGCAATGCCAGCGCCAACAGGGAGGACTCACAAAATGCTGATGCAGTGAAGCATGCTTGGTGGACCATGCAATGCAGTGAAGAATGCTTAGAGGACCATGCAATGCAGCCGTAAGTAGGATCATATTATGCACTGATCAGTCTGCTATGCCCTGAGACCATGAGACCAGTCCATCCTCTGGCGCTCTGCTGCTATCACATCCTAAGCACCATAAGTAGCAGAAGCTAGTCATGGCTACCAGGCACAGTTGCCACCATGAGTGTCAGCGACCTCTTGCACCCGTACTGTGAACAACAGCAACTGACAACACAGCGCATCCCAATCGTCAGATGGGCAGAGCTGCCGGCACGAAGTATACCTGTGTGACTGAGGCTTCCGGAGACAGAGATGACAAGGACACAGGCAGCGTCTGCACTGCTGTCTCCTGCTGCTGCCTTGAACGGTGAGGTGGAGCAGGCAGTGCAAGCATGGGTGGCTTAGGGGAATGAACTGCCTGCAGGAAGCTCCTGTCATCTTCATCCTCAACGTCTCCCTCTCCTGCTGTTGCACCTGCAGCTTGCACACTTGTGTTGTCAACCCCTTGCATTGTTGCAACCTTCAGAGTCCGTGACCATCCCTGCATGTGCATATGTGAGCCTGCTTGCATTACAGGAAAAGACGCAGCACATGATATGATTTCAAGAACACTACTGTGTGACTGTGCTCACAGAACTGTGGAGATATGCTAGTGGTTACCGCCAGCATTGGTCTGTACATCATGGGTATGCCCAGGGATACCCTCAAAAGGGCTGACAATACTCTTCTTCGACAACAAAGAACTGCAGGCAGATTGACACACCCAGCAGTCTCACACAGGTCTTGCCTTGGCTAAGTGGGAGTGTTTGTCCAGCGTGAAGGGCATCCAGGTGTGATGAGAGCACTTGCAGGGTTGAGCGCATGGCAGCCAGCTCTGCGGAGGCAGCCACTGCAGCTGCAGCTAGGGCCTGGCGGGCGCCTTGACTGACCATGGCTTCACTGGATGCCAGAAGCTCCTGCACACCTGCGCCTGCACCACAAATGCCAGCACATGTGAGAAGCGCTGCAGTCGCATTGGTGGCAGGACAAACATCAGCAGTACGGCTACAGGTGGGTGTATACTCTTGTTGTGTGAGTTAGGAAAGAGACTAACACTCAGAGACCAAGTGTGACCAGCTAAGGCATTGACAGGGACAGTGACGGCCCACTATGTGCACACTGCGGGCTGGCACGGCAACATAGAAAGTTTCCATGTGGTTCTTGGTGACGATTTGATGTTTGATAATAAAAAAGGAACCCATGGTAAGGATGCAGCCTGGCAATGCAGGGTGCCCAAGATGCCCCCCCCCCCCATATGCAATCACTGCCACAGAATCTCAAGCAGCAAATCCAGCAGTGCGCTGCATACCAGCTTGAGTAGCCTCAGACTGCAGCAAGCTGCCAACAGGCTCTTGGGACTGCTCCAAAACAGCAACATGGTGCTCCAGCAGCTGGCATAGCCCCTGGACTGCCTCACATTCCAGCAAACGCCCCTCAGCTGGGCTAGTTCCTGCCCCAGGGGCAGTCCCTGCAGCCTCTGCAGGATCCCCAGCAGCTCTGTCATCCCTAGCTTTGGGGTTGTAGGCAGTGACAACCAATGCCCCAGGCTGTGGTGAGGTGCTGGTCGAGGGTGGTTCTGCTCCTTTTCTTGACGAGGTTTTGGACGCATGAGCGGGGTTGGAAGCAGAAGGGCGCTTGGGGTGTCGGGAATGAGGGCCTTCCTGAGAAGGGGGCAGCTGGGAGGAGCCTAATGAGGCCCTCAGAGTGCGTAAGCGCTCCTGCACAGTGCACAGCATGAGTACAGTGTATCAGGATATGCTGATAATGAATGCAACACACCGGGCACACTTCACCATCAATGTCATCAATATCATCTCTCTTTACATGCTGCAGCTGCGGCTGTTGACGGTGCCTGCCACATTCTTGCACCGTCAAGCCTGCCAGCTTTGTTGGTGAAATGGGCTTCCGCTGGGTTCATGGGTCCGCCTTGCAGATGTGATTGCAAAGGCTCTGTACCAGAGGTCACGATCACAAAAGAACAGCGTTACCTGAGCACGCTCTCTCTCCTCCTTCAGCTGGTTGTTGATCCGAGTGAGGTTGGCTACTCTGAGGCTAAGGTCCCGGATGACAGCCCTTTGAGAGGCTTCCAAAGGCTGGGCAGCTGCAATGGCCTTCTCTTTGGATGCCTTATCAGCTGTGCTCTTGGCAACAGCTCTCAGCCTCTTCACACTTGCATCACGATCCTGCATACAGCACAGACAGGTAATGCCATACTTGATGATTTGTGACAGTCACTCAAGCGCTAGATGTGCCAGTCCCAGTCCCAGTTCCCATGTCCCAGGTTGTTGAACCTTCACATGTTTTTTATGGCTCACAAGCCTGGCATCACACAGGAAACCATGAGTTGCTGCGCAGTAACAGGCTGCGCGTTCAGCTGACTGCACCACACATTCACACGCTGGACAAAGATAACCACCCACAATCAATATCACTGTTCTACATGATTATGTTGAGACATATAAAGCACTTTGACGGCCCAGCTTAACCTCGGCAACAAGTTGCCATGCAACATGGCTGGCACTGCCCCATACAAAGCCAATTTTAGAGGAGCGAGAGGGACGCGCCAAGTACCTTGAGTTTAGCCATGAGCTGCTGCACTACATCCTGAACGCTCACTGCCCCCAGGCCATCCTCTGAAGAGCGAGGGGAGCCCCTTGGGGTGGTAGGGCGGCCGAGCACTGCCTGAGCGGCTGCAACAGCCTGACTGCATTCCCTTTGCAGCCGCAGCAGAGCAGCATCCAACTCCTGTGCTCTGTTGTTTGCCACTGCAGCATCCTGTGCAGCAAGTGGCAAACACCAAATGAGCAACAGCATCAGGTTTACTATACGCTGTCATAGTCCCCATGGTGACGTCAGAGTCAGCCTCCATTTCAAGCAGCTTTGAGCATGTCTACAGATACTGCTTGCACTGCAGTGCAGATAAACAGCCTTTTTGCCATAATGGAGGACAGAAAAGACGCACCTGGGTAGGCTGACAAGACTAATGCATGGTGGCAAAGCCAAAAATAGGTAGTATAGCAAGTGAGCACCTGGCTGCTTGAGTGGTCTATTGGATCACTCACATGGGGCCTGTTGGCCGCAACTGCCTCTGCCAGCTGTCCTTCCAGGTACTCCACCTCTGCGTCTCGCCGAGCCAGCTCAATCTTGAGGTCCGAGACCTGCCCAGCTAGCTGCTGAGCACTGCCGTATCCTCTTGGGGACTGTGGGCTGATCCTGCTTCCTGAGCGAAGGCGGTTCACGCTGTGAGACACCATCCTCAAACATCATGCTGACACATTGCATGAAACAAAAGAAATGTTTTCCAGATTGTTGGAGGAGCAGGATCACAGTTGGCTCAAAAACAGACGCAGCCAAGGCAAAGCTAGCACAGCAGGCATATCAATGATGCGTATGAACATGGTGTTAGCGGATGTCCATGCCCATGCTCACTTCCTCAGGATTTGAGTGTCAGTAACAACAAAGTGATGGATTCCTGTCCAGATTGCACCTGAAGCTTTGTTTGATGCCACAGCTGGCTGATCTGCCATCCGCGCGTGAGTGTGTACAGGAGCACCCTGTTGATCTTCAGATGCTGACTGGGACTGATCTGTACAAGCCTGAGACCCAGGACGGAAGTATGGGAGCCTGGCAGCCACTGCTGGTCCTGCATACTCTTGTCCCTCGTAATTTCCAAATGCCCTAGGCGCTTGGTATGATCTTGTCCTAGGTGATACTCTTGGACCGCCTTGCTCTCCTTCTTCCCTGTGAGCCCTGAAAGAGCTAACCCCATGGTGTGATCTGCCCCTAGGTGACGCTGTCTGCCGGACTTCCTCCTCTTCTTCCTGCTGAGTGTCAGAAGTTACAGGACTGAGGGCACCAGGCTGCTGCCGCTCTTGCTGCCCTTTAGGCCTCTGCTGAAACTGCCCCCGGGGGGATTGTGCCTCTGACTGTGTATGTATAGCAGCATTGGCGTGGTGCCTGTCTAGAGGCTGATAAACATGACCTACGAGGTAGTGCTGTGGTGACGGTGACGGCTGCCTTGAATGGTTTGCATGCATGCTGGGTTGGTGTGATCTGGCGACAGCAAGGGCATCTTTCAGCTCAGAGATGCGGTCCTCTCTCTGGCTGAGGCGCTGCCTGAGACTCAGCTCAGCTCGGGCTGAGACCCTGCATGTCACAAGCAGGTATGGGTTGACTGTCACAGTATGACCACCTATTGGCCTGTTGCCAGGAAGCAAGTACCTAATCTTTGAGATCCAAGCTTTACCTGTGTGAGAGCCAGAAGTTCAGGAACCACTTCATTGTAAAGACGTCAAGGTAGACTTTTGCAACTTGACACAGTATACCAGCACTTCTTGATGCACCGCTTTGCAGGCTTCAAGCAAGCAAAGAGGACGGACAACAGCTCAGGAGGTGCTGTGCACCCTTTCGGTAGCACTGGCCCGTGATTTGGCGCTGAGCCAGCTGTGCACACAACAGCTCATAAGCTGCTGTGGAAACTTGCATGCTGATCAACAGTGGTGGTGGAACGAGTGTGTACCTGTGCTTGCGCTGTGCATCTGCTTCAGCCATCTTGGCCTGCACCAGCTGGCGAGAAAGAGCAGCCATGGCTCCATCTGCATGGCTCACATTGCTTCTCCCCAAGCCACTTGCAGTGCCAGGCCGTGAACCACTGGTCACTCCCTTGCTCCCTGCCATTCTGCGGGCTCCTGCTGTGCCATAACACGTTTCTTACTGGTTGCAATGAGTGGTTCTCAAGCATGGCGAGTCTCAAATGATGTCTTCACTGAGTGGTTTCAAACGGCTGATGGAAGCTTTGAGGCGAGCTCCTCCTAACAGCATATCATAAGACTCTGAAGCAAAGCAAAGTCTTGTGTGTTTGTTGTGCTTGGTCTGGTATTGGAGCACATGCAGCAGAATTGTCAGTTGACAGATTGCCCCAGTCGTCAGATGTTTGCTGACCTTGCGCTTTCACCTTGCTGTCACAAAGGACCTATGCACAGGCTGTCTGTCAGTATCCAAGACAGCTTCAGCACTACATGCCAGGCAAGGTGTGGCACACGCAATCACTGCTCTTATGTGATAAGGTGCTGGGGCCTTTGTTCCAGCAATGAAATGGCTTGTTGATGGTTTTTAACGATTCAACAAGCCAGGAATAGAGGGGGATTCTTTTGGTGAGGGCAACCAGCAGTGCAGTCAGCATACAGTCACTGAATGCTCATTAGGCAGTACCTGTCAAGGGAGATCTGTCTCTGCCAGAGTCTGCAGAGCGCTCAATTTTGCCCAGAGTCTGCTCAAGGCTCTCAAGGGCGCCGCCTCGCGTCTCAGCATCAGCCTGGAGCTCGCTCACTTGCACCTCAAGGCTTCGCACTACAGACTGAAGCCGTCGGTTCTCCTCTTGCAAGGCGTGGCACTCTGCCTCCATTTCCTGGCTGCGGTCATGCGCAGCATTTGCTGCATCCACCACCTATGGACCAGTCGCGCTTCTTGTATGTGTCCAAGCAGCATATGTTGACAGATTCAGCTGGAGTCAGACAGATGTGCTACATAACAGCTTTGAATGAAAGCATGGCTCTTGAGACACACTTGCTTGCTTTGAAAATTTGCAACAGTGCCTGTGCCTGTTTTTGGTACTGACGAGGTGCACCAAAACATGTGTTCAAGCATCCTACGTCTCAGAGATTGACTAATGCTCATGCAGATTGCTGCACTCTGACAGCATTGCAAGGAAGTCACCAGCATGTCTCACATGGTGTTGGAACCATGCAGACAGTCTATGCTAGCCACAACTATGTTCAGAAACCAGAAAGCATGGTGAAAGCTGCAGCCGACCTGATTGTACTGATCAGCGGCAGGCCGAGCATTCAAGGCAAGCTCTGATTGTTGAGTCAGCACTTTGAGCTGCTCAGCAAAGTCCTGCTGGGACGTGACAGCATCTGCAGCACAAGGGATCAACAATGATGTAGAGCTGCAGTCATGTCAATGGCACTTGCTGGCACTTGTTTGCGCTTGTGCCTATCAGCTTTGCCAGATGACATTTTGAGGCCCAGCGCCACACAAGGTGCAAAGAACAATCGAGGAAAAGAAATCTCTGAATCATCAAATACACCTAAGAGAGAAAAGAAATCTCTGCTTGCTGAGTTACTTCTTACAAAATATTTGCCTTGGTCAACAACTTTGGTGGACGGTGTGTGTGTCTCTGCCCAGCTCATTTGGCAATGCATCAACATATGACGCTTAGGAGCAGTGTTGTCACCGCCTACTTGAAGAGCATCTGTACCAGAGTCTGTTTTGATGCTTTTTTTATTGTAGCTCAAGAACAGTAATGACTCGGTTGACTGTTCGCCCAGCATCTGTTGAACAGCTCATGATCTGCTTCTCAGCAGGATCTAGTCACAGTATGTTGGCAGCAATGCAGAAGAGCAAGGGGCACCTTTGTGAGCTTGAGCCAGGGCTTCTTGCTGCTGCTGCTTTGTGAGCTGCACCTCCTTCAGCAAAGCATCACGCTCTGCTGCAAACTCACTTGTCAGCTGCTGCCTTGCCTGCTCCAGCGTCCTGTTGCACCACAGACACTGTTACTGCTCACTTGCCCACCAGTGGCTGTCGTCGTTGAGCATATGGCGCGTGTCTATGTCAGGCAGTGGTACGCTGAAAGGTGTATAACCAGTCATGCTACTGTGGTGTGATGAGCATTGTTTTTGACAGTCTGGTCCAGTCAGACCTCCTGCACTTGATTAATCCTACTGGCAGAGAGAGGTGGTACAAGCCTTTGACTATCCGACAAGTCTAATAGCTTGTGGCAGAGCCTTAGCAACTCTGCCCAATGTCAATCATTTGTGCCAAACCGAATGGCATTGACCTTCAGACAAACGTGGCATGAATGAACCTGAGCTATGCAAGACTGTGCATATCTGCAGCAGAACTCTACATCATGAAGTGTGGCATGAGTTCCATCAACTACCACTGGATGCACCGGGCCTACCTGTGGCCGTCATCCTCAGCCTGACGGGCTTTGTTTATGGCGGTTTGCACTGCAGCATGCAGCTCCTGGACGCTGATTTCCTGATTTGCCAGCTTCTGCCTGTGCTGCAGCAGGTCTTCCTGGAGGCGGTAGATCTCATGCGCCTTGCTGGCCAGCTGAGCACTGGCATCAGCCACGGGTTGCTGATTGTCTTGGCCAGTGTTCCTGGCTTCATGCAATGCGCTCTGCCTTTCCTCTAGAGCCTGCAAGTGTTACAGTGCTCAGGAAGTCCAATTGATCATGAGCACAGTGGTCGCATGTGGTAACGAGTGGTAACATGTTGCACATGGCAACATGTGGTGAATCGTGCATCTGGACAGTACTTCATGGTGGACATCTTGTACAGGTGGCCCCGCAACTGTGCATCACTTTGCCAAATGCTGGAACATGGCCTGCGCATGGAGCCAGCAGGGCAAGCTGATGCTGATGAAAGTCCGACAAACCTGTAACTGCTGCCTCAGGGTTGCCCCCTGCAGCGATGCAGCACCAGCCAGCTTCTTTGCAGCGGCATGTGCAGCAATGAGCTGCTGGTGCGCAACCTTGAGGCCACAGATTTCTCTTGTCAGTGCCAGGGAGCGCTTCTGGTGATCAGGGTTCAGCACATGCTTCAGGACATGGGTGTCAAAATAGGCCCTGATGTCGCTGTCCCGCTGCTGTATTGCTGCCTCCATGGTCTGTGACCTGCTGGCATCTGCTGTACCTGCAGCACTGACGCTTCTCATATGAGAACATGCCTCATAGAAGGGTCCTCATGGGAACCACTCTCATGTGACAATGTTTGGCATGGGCGATGTGGACTTTTGTAGGGTTTTCTGCAACAGATGAAAAGGGCGGCTTGCATGCCATATGCCATCCTGTGTACGCGAAGTCTGCCGCCAGCGGCAAGCCAATTGTGACTGACGTTGTTCTTGGTGAAGCCTGTCAGGGATGGCAATAATGCAGGATAACAAGCAGCAGTGCATACCATGAAGTGAGTCAAGATCAGCTGTGGGCCGTCCAGCAAGTTTTCACACGTAGCAAGCCACAAAGCATGTTGCCATCATTCCAAACCCCATGTGTACAAGTGTGTGTCCTGACTTGAACAGAAAGCAATTATGCCTGTGCGTCATAATCACATCTCAGATAGCAGGGCAGACAGCCAGACACACACGTTTAGGCAGGACTACATGCTTGCAGGACCTATGCATACAGATACGGAAGACATAAAGAGATAAACAGACAGACAGACTGATTAAGGCCCATGCCTGCAGACTCCATGTGAGCAGCTGACAGCTTGGCTTCCAGAGATTGCACATCAGCTTCGCAGACAGCCAGCTTGCGCTGCAGAGCATCTCGCTGCCACTTGTGCCTACTCTCCTGGCCATGGGCATGCTTCAAGCTGATGTTGAGCTGGATGACCTGGGCGTTGGCCTGGTCCAGCTGGTCTGACAGAGCTGCCAGCCTGCGTGCTTGCAGGCTGGCATGCTGGTCTGCGTGTGTACCTGCCTGTATGCACATGCAAGCATCTGGTCAGAATGGCGCGCCCTGGGCATGATCAAGGCTGTGCTGGTTATGATTTGACCCATCTGCATGCAGTAATGCTCACGTTGTATGGGAGGGACTACTGGGCTATGTTGTCTGAGTGGCCTCCAGCCACTTTCCTATTCATGTGCTTGACCATGTCAATCAAGCAGAACTCTGAAGTGTTCTGGCTTGACAGACGCAACCTGGAAATGCGTCAACCTGTGCTTGATTCATGAGCCAATCTGGAGAGCTGTTTGCATGCAGAGTGCGCTGCAGAGGTGCAGCACATGAGGCATACCTGGGCTTGTCGGGTGGCATTGATGGCAGCTGCAGCTTGCAGCTCTGCAACTGCAGCCTCCTTTTCGACGGTCCTGCACTCCAGTGCTGTTTCCAGAGGCCTACAGGCCATCACATCAAGCAGGGTCAACAGCCACATTTTGTCGCCAAGGCAAAGCATGCAGATCACATGAGGCTGCGATTGAGCTTTGATGCCATGTGTTTGCTCAGGCAAGTCTGGGACAGGACACCTCATGATCTTTGTTGGCCCTAATGCAAAAGTGTCCAAGGTTGAGCTGTATGCAAATTCAGGCAATTTTGTGATAAAATTCACATGTTTGGTTGCATCTGCACTGCCTGCTTGTGGTGTACCGCTTGATGCTGACACACACTTCATGCAGCGCCACATACTGCAAGCCTTGCCTGAGTTTGCAGGATAGCGCTGCAGCCTCAGCAGCAGCTATGCGGAGATCCGCTTGTGCCTTGGAGCTGAGAGCTTGAGCCTCTAGCAGCATGGCCTTCATGCGCCTCACCACCCTGTGAGGCATGTCATCATCTCCTGCAAGGCAGCAGGACTTGGTCTGGCAGAGCAACTGTCAGAATGCACAAAATAAGGTAATATTATCACATGACATGAGATGGAGTCTCTGAACGAAAACAAAGATCGTTTTTGAAACTGACGAGTGCAGCATGCACTGCACTGCTCTCTGGCATTGTCTTCTGGAGCGAACACTGACTCAGTAAAACAAGAGCAATGGAAAAGTATCAGGGCTGCGCTGTTGGTTGAAGCATGTGGAGACTGGGTGGTGCCTTTGCAAAGCAGGGGGGTGCTGGGCTTCTTTCAGCAGTGCTGACGCAAGCTAAGTATCATCAAAGGCATCTGATGTATTCTTTCCACACAGATGCCAGTCTCAATGGGCCTTGCTGTAGTCTGTGTGTGTTGCGCTTGAAGACACCGCATGCACAGCGTGAAGAGCAGGTACACTGCTTGGTAGGCAGCTAATCAACAGAGCTGATGGATCACAACCCCAGGCTGCTGACAGAATGTTCTGAGTTCTGCCAGAAATGCAGCACATTCAAATTGAACAGACTTTGGCGTTCTGTGAGAGCCAATACTAAATGCACCTGACATTGCTGATGAGCCATCCTCAGTAGCACCACCCCCTGCCAGGCTGTGGCGTGGTTTCAGAGCTGCCATCAAGTCATCAATGCCAGCAGCCAGATCAAGGCTGCTAGGCTGGGGCACCAGGCTTAGGGGCCCTGCCAAGGAGCCCTCCGGGGAGGCTGGTTTGGGCATGCTGACTTGCATGGATTCTGCCCTTGCTTGGCGTAGACTTGCCACTGCATCTGCGCGCTCCCTGGACGGCAATGACACAGGCCAGCGTCTCAGTTGACAGCGTTAATCAAGATGCATGAGTTGTTTGCGGTTATGCATGAGCATCAACATGGGAGCTTAGCTGGTGGCAAACAGGTAGCGTGGAGTGGCAGTGGAAGCCTGACACTGTGTAGTCTGCTGGTGAGACAGTTCTGGACAGAGCAGATCAGCAATACTGATTTCTGGCAACTGTAGTTGTGAACAGTGCCAGCTTGTGACATGATGGTCAAAATTGCTTGCCAAGCAACAAGCTGCCTTTAAAAACCTAGGTGTGAAGATATAAGGGACGAAGAAACGTAAGCTTACTTGGTCAGCTGCTCAAAATGACGGTTCCTAGCAGCTTCCAGTGCAGCTCTGAGGCCTGTTGCCTCAGCCTCGGTCTTGGCAGCTGAGTTGCGGACGTCATCAACCTCATGAGCTGCCTGCAAGGCAGCAACAGCATCAGGCTTAGATGTTGCACATGGTTGTTGCAACAGAATGCTTCTTGGAACAGAATTCACATGGATGCAACATGGGGACTGGGGACTGGCTTGGCATGCAGAGACCTTTCAGCACTTTGACAGGAGGCAGCCTGATGCTTTGACCAGCTGTCCTTTAAAACAATTTGATTCAACACAAACCTCAGGACATCAGGCAGCTGTGAACATCTGCATGTTGGTGTCTGTGCGTCTTCGTCTGTGGCACTCATAAGACCAAGTGAGGCCAGCCAGTCCAGCAATAACACTCACCTATGTCCAAGGACTGACAAGTTGTGCAACACCATGGGCCTCTTTGGGGCCTCATGTGGTCTTGTCAACTATCCCAAAACTGGACAAGCAAACACAACACATAGGCCTGAGTCACGCTCTCATGTCCTGGCATACATTGGCAAAAGTACCTTGGCAGACGCCTCAGCATGAGCCTTGAGCTCTCCTTTTAGAGCGCTGATGTCTCTTAAGGCCGCCTCAACAGACGCTTTGCCAACAGAAGCTTCCACTTCCTTTTCACTCAGCCTGTGTTCTGCTTTGTCTAGCTCACACTGCAGCTTGTGCAGATGGGTGGCCTGCTCTTCAAGCTCACACTGCAGCTGAGACGCCCTGCATGAGTTCGCATGAGTACAATAGTGCCTTGCCATGTGATGCAGGATACACTGATTTGTGCAGCGGTTACAAGCGTGATTGAACCTGCAATAACACTTGTGACAATGATCGCAGTGTTGTGATGTCAAGGTCTGCAAAGCCTAGCTTGTGACATTGACGCTTGTCATACAACAGTCCAAGTGTATATCACTGCGGCACAGTCACGAGCAGGCGGAAGGATACCTGCGCTCAGAAACAATACCTGCGCTCAGAAACAATACCTGCGCTCAGAAACAATACCTGCGCTCAGAAACAATACCTGCTCAGAAACAATACCTGCGATCAGAAACAATACCTGCGCTCAGAAACAGCCTCCTTCATGCGTGCTGTTGTCAGCTGGGCGGTTAAGGACACAATACGCTGCTCCTTCTCACCTGCATTGTCAGGATAGTGTTGGTGGCCGGAGACGAAGAAAGAAGGTATTGGCTGTTTTGGGCTGCTGCACATGCGTCTGCGATACATGTGTGATGGAACTTGCGCAAAAGTGTGAGTACATAGATGTCTGTGTACAATGAACACCCATGCACTTTATGATGCTGTAGTTGGTTCTGCAGGATTGGCATCACACAGCCACAGCACCCAAGTGTGCAGTGTCAAGGATGCATTGACATCAGCAAATGCACCACACACATGTGTTGGTTTATGCGTGAAACAGTTTAATGTTCAGAGGCATCAATTACTGCTAAAACTAACGCCGAGTATGTGTTACAGCAGCCGACAACAATTGATATGAAAATGAGCATTAGTGGGACTGCAGCATGGGTTTCACCAGGAGTTCCAGCCTGCAGAGTCTCCACAGTCTCAACCAGCACTGACAGCTGCACCTTGCGGTCCTCTGCGTCACCAGCAGACCTGTCGCACTCTCGGCGAGCGACCGCAAGCTCATGCTGTGCATGCTCTGCCCTCTGCTGCGCTGCCTGCTCAGCACGCCTGAGAGCTTTTGTCTTTGATTCAAGGCTGGCCTGCAGGGTCAACAAAGAGTTGTCACATCTGCATGGTGCGCTCAGAACTGTGGTATGAGTTCAGCTTGCTGCCTCAAAGTTGTCAACAGGTATCCTGTTACACACCACAGCTAAGCTTTGCCAGCCAAATTGTGAGCTGGGCCAGTTCAAACTACAGGCACTGTCTGCACCTGTCAGGCTGGATTAGCCACATGCTGTGCAAATAGCAGCACTTATGCATGCCTGACAGTCAGCGGCTGCAAGCTTCCATCTGTGCCTTTTGTGTCATCTGTTTGCTGCTTAAGCCAACATACTATGCTAGGCAGACGTGTTTGGTAACGGCCTCTGACCTTGAGCCGTGCCACCTCTAGCTGTGCCATCCTCAAACTTTGCTCAGCTTCTTGCTGAGCTGCCTGAGATGACTCAGCTCGCCTCTCAGCGTCAGCCCTCTGGCGAGCTGCCTGGGCAGCTTCCTTCCAGCGGTCATTGCTGGCCTCAGAATCCTTTTGAGCTGTCACATGCCCAGCATCATAGCTCACGCGCTCCTTATCTGCTACTCGAGACTGAGCGGCAGCCACTTCTCTTGAAGCCTCTGCAAGAACAGCAACGACTTCAGGACACAGTGTTTGACCAATCTTCCTCAGAGAGCTTGTAGCAAAGTATTGCAATCCGTGTGTGCCTGTTGATCCTGGTATCAATGGTCATCAACTCACCTATCACAGGGTTGTGATTGCACGAGCAGGCCCGCTGGCTGCCATGGCAAACAAGCATCAACCGTAGCATGACTCACTCACTGTTGTTGTGACAGTTCAGCACATCTGTGTGACGTGTCAATGTACATGAGATGGTTGTCCAGCAGTTTGCAAGATGATCTGAATACCTGCTAGCTGGGTTTGCAGGTGGGCTTTGTCCAGCTCCTGTATGTGCGCATCCTCCTTGGCAGCTTTCAGTTCAGACTGGGCCAGGAGAAGCTGCCGATGCAGGTCCCCTGTGCGCTCCTCCAGCACCTGCATGTGCACATACTGGCAGCTCAGCCATGCAGCAGAGCCTGATAGTGCCCTTGGTGAGCCTCTGTTGCAACTGCGTCGTGCTGGCAAGCTTGAACCATGCGCAGCAAGGTGTCTTACAACCCAAGTTACTCAGTGTCCCTATCCTTTGCATCATTTGCGTCATTTGTCTGCACCAGGCAAATCAAGCTGCCAGAGCTGCAAACCATGCAAAGCGCCGCCTGGCAAAGCACAGCACAGCTGAGGTTAGCATGCATTTGGTTGCAGTCAGGTAAGATGTCTACTTGACACGCCTAGCAGAAGCTCAGCTGCCATGCAAGTCCATGTGACAGCTGAAGCAAGTACCTGAGCAGCTGACATGGCAGCTGAGGTGCCAGCTCCCTCAGCAGCTGCCCTGGCAGTCGCCATCTGCTTGAGAGCTTTGAGCTCTTGCTGGGCTTGAGCCAGCTGCACCTCACTGGCCTCAGCTCTCTCCACCAGGCGTGCCACAATGTGAGGTTGACTGCCCTCGCTGCTCAGCTCGTGTGAAATCCCTGAAGAACACGCCTCAAGTAAGGCTATGCCAGAGACTGGGCATTGATGTCGACAGTGTTGCTGGATCGTGACCATCTGCGTGAGCTCTTGCCAGGCGTGACGTGGCTGCATCCAGCTGCCGGCAGCCAACAAAGTTGCTGTTGTGGGCAGAGCCTGCCTGCTACTGTTGCTCAGGTCTGGTGAAAGACGTGCAATCACTGCAGATATGCTGTTGTCTGCAGGCAATGAGTGCTACGGCTGTGTTTACACAGCAGTATGATCACCAGAAATGTCACTGCAGATAAGACTGCCAGCACTCAAGCAGCGCCACTGAGGGTATTGCTGCCAGGTCCTGTCAGATGAAGGCTACTCACGTTTTCAACGTTTGTTCTGGGCTGTCTTGATGTCTTCCAACTTTGACCTTTGTTTTCTTCTATATGTGATCAGGCTTGTTGGCTGGCTACAGCATTGTAATCTCTCTCACAGAGCAAGTCTGAAACAGACTGCAGTCTGTGCCAGCAACTGCTGCCATGCAAGTGCGCGCCCAAGGGTCAGGTCCATGCATTCCACTTTTTTCATCAAAATTAAAACAAAAGTAGAAAAAAACAATATTTAGTATCGTGTTTTTGAAACCTCAAACACACCTTTCATCTTGGCTGCAATGGTGCCACCAGCGCTGCTCTCCCTGCTCACAGACTGCTGCACCTCCTCCAGCAGCTGAGCTTCATGCTCGCTGGCCTCATAGCTGGCCACCTGCTGCCTCAGAACGGTCACCTCCCGCTGCAGCTCACTGCTTCTGTCCTCTGCAAAGCCTAAGTTGGACTTGAGGCGGGCCTCTGTACGGCGCAGGAAGGAGGCTTCCCCACCCAACCTGGCCAATTCCTGTGAGGACAAATGCAGTGAGGTTGATGTGAGTCAGGGTGTGTTCAGGTCCTGAAGTATGATTTGAGTGCTGGAAGATCATGAAGTCGTATGGCAACCGGAAGCGGCTTGATATGGTGGCGTATGAAGTTTGTCTACACAGAGAGTCATCACGCACCTCTCAGGCTTCAGCTGTATCCAATACTTGTGCTTCTGCCCCGGCAGGTAACAGCAATGATGGCTCTTTGCAAAAAGACACTCAGCTGGCAGTCATAAGACAGCTGCTAGTAATATGGTATACTGAAGGCCAGGCAGGAAGCACAAGATGCTCTAGTCATGCAATGAGTATTGCAGGCATACTACATGTCCAAGGTCTACACCATCTGTGACGTCATTCACAAGAACTCTCATCTGTCATCTTATAAGACTGCATGGCTGTTCCTTGGCTGGTACAGACTTGCCACCTGGTGGGGTCCAGCAGCAATGCAGTTGTACCTGATGCAGGTCGCTGCGGTTGCTCAGCTTTCTGATGGTCTCCTCAAGAGTTTGAATGCGCACCGAGCCTTCCTCCTTGCTCCTGCGCACCTGCTGTTCCAGGTGGGCACGCTCACCATCAAAGGCTTCCCGGGCTGCCTGCAGCTGCCTGCCCGCCTCCCTTTGACTGGCAACTGCCTCAAGCAGTTTGGCCTGCACATCAGTATGTATGTATCCGGCGTTCCACTGAATTTCCCAATGACAGGCAAAAATTCAGCATGTCTTTTTGGCCTGCCAGTCAGCAGCTTATGTAGCGTGTCCAGGTGAAGCACGCTGGCAAGATAGAAATTGTTGCAGCCTGGCTGCACATGCCAAGCTGGTATGCATGACCAGTTGTGATGAGGTGCCTAGCTCATGCATGAGCCCCAACAGATCCAGGGCTGGACCAGGCAGAAGTCCGATGGATGTGACATTCATTCTTTTGTACGCCTGGTGAGGACAGAGATGAAGATGCTGTGGCTCAAGCAGACTACTGCTGGAGCTCTCCAAGTGCTCATGCATGGGTTTTTGGACGTGGAGAGCTGCGCAGATACAAGAACTTCGGTGACTTGTGAGCAAATGTGCTCGTGCATTGGGTTTGATGCATTAGGACAAAGGCAGCGGCATAGCAGCTGCCTATGTTGCATTGATTGCGCATGATGATCCCCAGATATCATCACGACCCTAATGAGCAAAAGTGAAAGGGATCAGAGAAATTACATTACCTGCATGACAGTGACTGCCAATTCAGCTTCCTGGACGGCCTGAGACTGATTTCTGTCCCTCACAGCCAACAGTGCATCAGAGGGCTGTCCAGTGGGGGTGAACCCTGCTGAACCCCCAGACCCCAAAGACCATTGGCCGGCAGGTCCAGAGAGCACTCCGTCAGAGCTGTCTGCAAGGGCTAAGGGCTCCGTCTGTCCCCCAACAGCCTTCAGGGCTGTTACAAGCTGCTTCTGGCGTTTCTCAAACGCTTGTATGTCGCTCTGGTGACGTGAGCGCACTCGTTCAAGCTCGGCACGAGCTGACTCACTGTCAGTGCGAGCGCACTCTGCTGCTAAAGTAAGCTCGCTGACTCTAGCATTCAGACGCATTGCTAACGCCCTGAAAGCACAGGCAAGCTTGTGAGACACTGTGGACAATCAGTGCAATGCAAGAAGTGCTCAATGAGACAGCAGGAGCAGAAAGCAGCAAAACCACTGCTCACCAGTGACCTTATCTGCATTAGTAGCATATTAGGTTAAAACCGATCCCGAGGTCACAAGGCAGCAATTGCATCAAAAAGCAAGGCTGTATAAAGGGATGAACGCCCACCTTGCTGACTCAGTCTCTTCCTTGCCAGCTTGCTTGTCCTCATCAAGCTCAATCAGGCTACGGCGAGTTGACTCAAGCTGAGACTCACTGCGCAGGGCTGTTTCCTGCAGATCGTGCTCACCTTGACACATGCGTCTGAGCAGGGTAATAAGGCTAATGCGTTCTCATGAGGCCTTCCAACAATGCTTGAGTCCCTGCCTGTGTGAGTTGCCATGTACATGTTTGGTCTGTTACCTCATTGAAGCGGATCTGAAGCCACATCAGGTAAGATATGGAGTGCTCAGTGTCATGTCAGCTTAGTCGTTTGAGTGCATATGTATTCAAAAGGCAAGCAACAGCATTGAAGCACACAATGACAATGATTTGAGTGTCTGTGAAACATCAGCATGCAGGTGCCCCATGGAGATATTGTATATGACACAGTCTGCTCAAATGTTGTGCAAATCTGTCTGTAGTCAGCCAGCAAACCTGAGCCACCCTGTGCACAGCTTCCAAGCGGGACAGCCTTTCCTCCCCATTGACAACTTGAGCCTCCTTCTCAGTCAGCCTCTGCCGCAAGACATCTAGCTCAATCTTGAGCGCTGACTCACCCTGAGCTGACTCGCCCATCATGCGCTGGCTGGCCCCTGAGTACGCTTTGGCAACTGCCAAGTCAGCTTCCAGTCTGCTCAGCTGCTGTTCTCTGTCTGACAGCATGGACCTCAAGCTGCTGATGGTTGCTTCAAAGATAGCAGAGCCTCCTGAAGTGCAGGGTACCTTGCCTTGGCTGCAGTCATGCTGCTGTGCAAAGACCCCTCAGGACACAATTGATAGCTAACATGCAGGTTTTGCTGTTGCAATTATGCTACAAGCATCTCAAATACAGCACAGGCCATGTGCACAGTCGGACTTGCTTGCCAGCTTTCTGCATTGACTGTGATTGACATGTGTTGTGTTGTTGCAGCCAGGACCAATGGTCAGATGCAGATTCGCAGCAAGCAGGCAGACCTTGACCAGCAGACTCAGCAGGAGCCGAGGCGTGCATGGGTGGGGCATGAAAATGGGCTGCCATCAAAGCCTTCTCCAGCTTCTCATTGGCTCCCTGCATACGACGACAATTCTTCATATTTGGTCTGCGTGGACACATACACACAGACAGGTATATAGACTGACAGACAGACAGACAGACAGACAGACAGACAGACAGACAGACAGATGGATAAGCAGACAGACAGACAGACAGACAGACAGACAGACGGACGGACGGACGGACGGACAGACAGGCAGGCAGGCAGGCAGGCAGGCAGGCAGACAGGCATTCAGGCAGGCAGGCAGATAAAAAGTACAATATCCAAGATAAGATCCAAAAGATTCTTGCAAGCTTCTGGTCACCTTGGCAACACACAATTGATGGCATGGCATGAGCAACAGGACAGCAGTTTGTGTTGACTTGCTCACCTCCAGTACCAGCACCCTCTGCCTCAGGGCCTGAGGGCTGCTAGGCATCCGGGGCGCGGAGGACAACCCCATGCCTTGGTCTAACGACACATCAACGGCCCAGTCATGATGATTATGAGCCACAGCCTCTTTCTGCCTCTGCTCTTCAAGAAGGGTTTCCATCTGCTCCACTCGCTGTGCCATGCCTGCTATCTGCTCGTCTTTGGCGTTGCAGCGCTCATGATGGGCTTGGAAATCCTCATCTTTGCTGGCTGACTGATTTTTCAGGCTCTGCAGAAGTGCACACGTTTGCTCCATGATGGGCAAACCGCTTATATAGAGATGCTGGTGCAAGTGAGCAAGGAGACCGTTTGACAGGTCATGCTATGCTTTGCAAAAGAAGCCTATTCTGTCATCGCAATGTGCTACCGGCACTTTTGCCAAACACTTAAACTGCGCCCACAGTATTGCGAGACTTACTGCATCATGCAGCAGATTCAGCTCTGATGGCCCATGCCAGATCAGTCATGTTGGATGTGCTCAGGATGTATCTGTGGCATGCCCTGAGATCATACATTTCACAAGCACACAAATTGGTTGCACGTCTGTTCTGGTGCGATGGCCACTGACCTCAATCCAGGAGTTGGCCTTCTCAAGGCTGCTGGTCAGACTTGCAGCTTCTTCCTTTGCTGTGGCCAGGGCCTCCTTGTGAACCTCAAGCTCAGCCCTGAGCCTGGTGGCCAGCTTGCCCTGTTCAGGTGAAGCTTCGGCTGTAGCCCTATTAGCTGCTCTGTCAGCTGCTTCCTTGAGCTTGTCCTGCATGATAGCTGAAGTCTCATGGCTGACTGAGAGACATGGGCCCATGCAGACAGTAGACGCACGCAAATGCAAGGCACATGTGCTGCACACGGCACTGACTATGTCCAGAACCTGCAGCAATTGTTAACGTGCTTGACAGAAGCGCACAGTATAGCTTGTCACTGCAGCAAGACTTGCTAACTGCTAATGAAGGTCAGTAATCAATGTGGCGGCCCATGACAGCAAGATCAGCTGAGCATCCAGTTCAGCTGACTCTGATGTTCAAAGGCAGGTTGCCATGGCAAGCTATGTTGCCATCACCCCGCAGTCTTGAGCATAGTAGGCAGATGGCCTTGATATGAGCTGCACTGCACACCTTCAAAATCTCATTGTCCGCCTGCAGAGATGCATGTGCAGTGGTCATCTCAGCCTGCTTGGCATCCAGCTGCCTCCTGAGCTTGTTGCGTGACTCCATGGTGCTGGCCAGCCTATTGTCTGCAGTCTCCAGGCGCTTGCTGGTCTCCTGCATTGCCTCTCGCAACTGCTGGATCTCAGCATTGGCCTCCGTGCATCTGTCCTCAAAGCGCTGAATCACCTCGTCCTGCGCCAACCAGTCAATGGGTTGGGGAGCTTGATTGACGTATAATGGGTTTGCAAGTTGCAATCATTGGCAAGTCATCCATTAATGATAGTTTATTATGGCTAGAATGATCATACTGATCGTCATGATCAGTCTAGCCATAATAAGTCATCATTCATTGATGGTCATAATGATCAGCCTAGACATGATAAGCAGTCATTAATGGATGATCAATCATTACAACCCAGCTCATGGTGCGTCCAGCATGACACACCTTGTTGTTCAGCAGCTCCAGAACCTTCTTGTTGCGTGTGTCTTGCAGTGCACGCTCCCTGCCAACAGCAGCCTCAACCAGGGCTTCCACAGAAGGCCCTGCTGAGTCCTGCAGACTGGCCTGCAAGCCTTGCAGGGCCTCAGCCTGAGCTTGTGCAGCCTCCGCTTGAGCTGACAGCTGACGCACTCTGTCTCTCAACTCAGCGTTGGAGCCCTGCACTCAGGGGATATGCCAAAAGTGGGATCATGAAGAGGGGTGAGTACGTGCGGAGGTTGGCTCTTGATGTGAAAGTGATGGACGAGGCCAGCTTGGAAGACGTCACTCCTGAGCCAAATACGACGCAAAGCAAGTGACACTTGTGGGTGTCACGTCAGGCACATAGTTCCATGCCCCAATCAAAAGCTACACAAAGCTCTGAGATATGGATTTTCTTATACAGCCTTTTGCAGTTGTATGTGATGTGAACACTGAGACTGCGCTGTGCTGCTGCAAGCTGCAAACAACTAATGTCAGTTATTGTAACGTTTTGCGCATGCATGCCTGCTGTTAGCCTACCTCAAGTTGGGCATTCAGCACCTCCAGTCTTTCAACCTGGCTCTGCGACTGCAAGCTCATGCCAGCAGTGTCCACAGTGCTGGGCACCTTGGCGGCGCGCTCGTCTACGCTGATGCGGTATCTTGCAGCAGCCAACTGAGACTCCAGGGAGGCAATGACCCCATCTTTGTCCCTGCAACCAGACATGCTCTGTCTCAGTACGTCTGACGTGATGCACAGCACAAGCAAGCAGTGTGCCAATGATGGATGGCAAGCAGCAGATTTGCGTGTCAAACAATTTTGCTCTTGAGACAAGTTGAGCTAGACAGCAAGTCAGGCTTATTTGCCTGCGCCCATTCTGCATCTGCATCTGCAGCAAACTCACACACACACACACACACACA
>JAABUP010001396.1_pt1 | contig 50550 bp, 60 predicted proteins | sample 5559201 | NCBI WGS metagenome assembly JAABUP01 (sample SAMN10711887, study PRJNA513373) | rock metagenome | isolation source: Antarctica rocks | place: Antarctica | reverse complement strand
TCGTTGGGCAGGCGCGCGTCATCGACCATGAAGGTCAGTTTGCTCGCCGATGCCGCCAGTGAGCGAACCTCTCGATAGCCACCTGGCCAGCGATGACCGGTGTGGATGATCGTCCGTTACCCCATCCCCAAGCGGCCAGTCGACCATGACGTGGCGCCGGTTGGGGGGTGATCGGGGACGACCTCGGCGGCGGAGCGGAGCATGCTTGCACCCTGCAGTACGTGCCCGCTGGATCCGCCCCGACCGACCGGCCGACCCTGGAGCAGATGGACCGCTGGACGCGGCGCTGCTCGCCACCGGACAACGAAGTACCCACGGCGTCCCGGCATCGGTGCTGCCCATCCGCACCGACACCCTCGCTGTCGCGGTCACCGGCACGAGCGTGTACACCACCGGCGTGTCGATCGAAGTGGCCATCCGGCTCCGTGTCACCCCACCGGGGGTGAACTCGCGCGACCCCCATCAGATGCTCGGCGGCCACCGGTCCCCGACGACAGCGGTCCCGACCGGCGGCTGTTACTCGATGTCGAGTATTCGGACGGCCGCACCGCGGACAATATCGACGGCCGACCCCTGCCGGCCACCATCGACAACAACGACGAACTCCGCTGCTTCTCACCCAACCGGGCGGCGGCGGCGAGGGCACACACGACCAGACCTACTGGCTGTCTCCCGTGCCCCCAGATGGCGGCCGTCCCAGGTGTCAATCGGCAATCAGGACGTTCCGCGCGGTCATGTACCAGCAGCTCACTCGTCCCGGCTTCACCCTCTCAACGGGACCTGTCGTCGATGCCTGGCGCGGTTCCGATGCCGACGCGGTCACCGGAGGGCCGGCACCAGGTGGCGTGGAAGTGGTGGGTGGGTCCGTGTCCTGATCCGACCTGCAGTTGGTCGGCGGCGGCGATGGCGCCGGTCAGGTAGTTCTTCGCCTCGGAGACGGCGCTGTCCCAGTCGGGGCGTTGCGGGCGCAGTGCGGCGATGGCGGCGGACAGGGTGCAGCCGGTGCCGTGGGTACTGGTGGTCGCGATCCGCGGTGCTGATAGGCGGGTGCGCCGGCCGTCGATGAGCAGTAGGTCCACGCAGTCGGTACCGGGGAGATGGCCGCCTTTGAGCAGGACGCCGCGGGTCAGGCCGGCCAGCCGGCCGAGCTGGTCGTGCATGGTGTCTTCGTCGCTGGCCTGTTGTTCGCCGAGCAGGTCAGCTGCCTCGGGCAGGTTAGGGGTGATGAGGTCGCTGCGCGGCAGGAGCTGCTCGCGCAAGGCCTGGACTGCCTCCGGGGCCAGGAGCCGGTCCCCGCTCTTGGCGACCATCACCGGGTCGAGCACGACGTAGGGCGGGTGGTGCCGTTCCAACGCGCTGGCGACCGCCCGAACCACGTCTGCGTCGCCGAGCATACCGATCTTGACGGCGTCGATGCGGACGTCGGCGAACAGGGTCTGCAGTTGCTGGGAGACGAATTCGCCCGACAGTTGGTGTACGGCGTCCACGCCGTGGGTGTTCTGGGCGACGACTGCGGTGATGACGACGGTGCCGTAGGCGCCAAGCGCGGAGAAGGTCTTCAGGTCCGCGGAGATGCCGGCGCCGCCGCTGGGGTCGGTGCCGGCGATGGTCAGGACGTTGTAGATCACCGACGTGTCTGCTCTGGCTCGGTTCGGCGCAGGGCCGCCGCGGCTGCTTCCGGGTCGGGTGCGACGCAGACCGCCGAGACCACGGCGATCCCGTCGACGCCGGTGGCGCGGACCTGGGCGGCGTTGCCGGCGTCGATGCCGCCAATCGCCACGCACGGCAGAGACGTGCCGGCCCGCACCCGTGCGGTGAGCTCCAGCCCCAGGGCCGGTGCGGCCAACGGCTTGGTCGGGGTGGCGAAGACCGGGCCCACGCCCAGGTAGTCCACGGTGCCCGCCGGCAGGGCGTTGGCGGCGGCCGTCTGTTCCAGGGTGGACACCGACAACCCGACCAGCAGGTCCGGACCGCCGATCCGACGGGCGTGGGTCGCGGGCAGGTCGCTTTGGCCCAGGTGGACGCCCTCGGCGCCGACCGCCAGCGCCACATCGAGCCGGTCGTTGACCAGCAGCGGGACCGCGGTGCCAGCCAGCGCGTGGTGCACGGTCTCAGCCAGTTGGCACAGCTGGCGGGTGGTGGCCAGCGGCTCGCGGACCTGGACCGCGGTGGCACCGCCACGTACCGCTGCCAGGACGGTGGTCACCACGGCGCGGGTCCCGCACAGGACGGTGTCTGCTACGACGTACAGGCTCAGGTCCAGCGATGGTCGGGTCATCCGATGCCCGGATGGGCGGCGATCGTCGTCTCGTCGAGGGCGGCGAGGGTGTCGAGCAGGGCGACGGCGAAGGACCCGGGACCGGTGCTGGAGGCGGCGGCGAGTTCCCCGGCCACGGTGAGCACGGTCGTCGCGGCCGTGGTCGCGACCAGCGCGGAGTCCTCGACGGCGCAGCACGCCGCCACCAGGGCACCGAGCGCGCAGCCCACCCCGGTCACCCGGGTCATCAGCGGGTGCCCGGTGCGTACCTCCAGTACCGTGGCGCCGTCGGTGATGTAATCCACTGCGCCGCTGACCGCGACGACAGAGCCGGTACGGATGGCCAAGTCGTAGGCGCTGCGCATCGCGTCCTGGGAGTTGGCGGTGCTGTCCACGCCGCGGCCCGTGCCGGCGGCGCCGGTCAGGCTCAGCACCTCCGAGGGGTTACCCCGCACCACGGTCGGGCCCTGCTCGAGCAGGTCCACGGCCAGCCGGGTGCGGAAGGCCAGCGGCCCGACCGCCACGGGGTCGAGCACCCACGGGGTGCCGGCGGCCCGGGCTGAGGCGGCCGCGGCCCGCATGGCCGGCACCCGCTCGGCGGACAGCGTCCCCAGGTTCACCAACAGGGCGTCGGCGACCGCAGCGAACTCCGCCGACTCCTCCTGGTTCTCCACCATCGCCGGCGAGGCACCAGCGGCCAGCAGCACGTTCGCGGTGAACCCGGCCACCACGATGTTCGTCATGCAGTGCACCAGCGGCCCCCGCTCCCGGACCCGGGACAGCACCCCGGCCACCTCCACCGCCGACAAGCGTCCAACCTCCATCGCACTACCCCTTCCTTCACTCGCTCCGGTCGCTCCGGTCACAGCGGCCAGTCCTCACGCCGGTACGCGGCGTCCCAGAACATCCACTCATAACGGGCGGTGGTAGCGAAGTGCGCCCGGGCCCGGGTCTCCTCGGCCGGGCCGAGGGTGGGCCCGGTCCGGTCGACCAAGGCGAGGACCTCGGCGACGACCTCGGCGAACTCTTCCCCGGTGTAGGTGTCGATCCACCGCTGATAGTCGGGGTCCGGCGAGCCCCGCTCGAGCAGGTCCTGCCCGACCCGGGCGTAGATCCAGTAGCAGGGCAGGACCGCGGCCAGGCCGTCAGCGAAGTTGCCGCCGTAGACGGTGGCCAGCAGGTAGCTGGTGTAGGCACGGGTGGCCGGCGCGACCGCGGCGGCGGCCACGGCGGCCACATCCAGGCCCAGGTCTGGCAGCAGGGTGGCGTGCAGGGCGAGCTCGACCTCGACGACGCCGGCGGCGTGCCGCGCGAACATCGCCGTGTCCGCCTGGGTGGGAGCCTTGGCCCCGACCACCGCAAGGGCGCGGGCGTAGTCGCGCAGGTAGTGCACGTCCTGGGTGACGTAGTAACCGAACGCACCCCGGTCCAAGGTGCCGTCGGTAAGCCCGGTCAGGAACGGGTGCGCCAGGATCGCGGCGTAGGTGGGTTCGATCTCCTGCCACAGTCGGGCCGACCATGTCCCCGCCCGGCCGATCGCCGGGTTCATGGCCGGCTCCCGGTGAGCTGGGCCGCGCCGCCAAGCAATGCGGTGGCGGCCGCGGCAACGACGAAGGAGAGCAGCGAGGCGCTCATCCACGGTTGCACGGTGAAGCCGATCGCCTGCCCTATCTCGCCCCAGGCGGTGGCCCACCAGGAGACCTGCCCGGGATAGATCAGCTGGTAGGTGACGAACCCGGCCGCCCAGGGCGCCAGCATCACCCAGCGTGGCCGGGCCGTCGGGGTGAGGTCCCATCCGTGGCGGCCGGAGAAGGCGAAGTAGTCCACGGCGAGCACGGCGAACATCGGCACGAACAGTGACCCGATCAGCGACAGGAAGCTGGCGTAGCCGTAGATGTTCACCGCCAGCGCTAGCACGGTGATCGACACGCCGATCACCACCGAGATCAGCCGGCGGTCCCACCGCGGCCGCAGGTTCTGGGTGGAGACGGTCGTGGAGTAGACGTTGGCGAAGGACTGGTCCACCTCGCGGGCGGCCAGCACCATGAACGCGAGCGCCCCGAGCGGCACGGCGATGAACGCCGCGAAGACGTGGTCGGCGTCGACGGCCACGGTGACCAGGGCGAGCAGGCCCAGCCCGTAGCAGGCCACCTGGGTCAAGCCGTAACCCAGGAACGCGCCGGTGAACGCCGCCTTGGGACTACGGGAATGGCGGGCGTAGTCCGCGGCCATCGGCACCCAGGACACCGCGACCGCCACGGTGGTGTCCACCCCGACACTGAATCCCGACCACGTGCCCGCGGTCAGCGCAGGCAGCGGGTGCCGCAGCAGCTGCACGACCAGGTAGGCCAAGGCGATCACCACCGCGGCGGTGACGTAGCGGCGCAGCACCCTCACCGCCCCCAGCGGGTACACCGCCAGCATGGTGGTGACCACCCCGCCGGCCAGGACGTAGCCCCACCGCGGTATCCCGGGCAGTACCGCCCCGGCGGCGGTGGCGATGGTGACCAACTCGAAGGTGCCCCACCCGAGCATCTGCACGATGTTGAGCACCGTCGGCACATAAGAAGGACGGGCGCCGAACAAGCCGCGGAGCAACACCATGGCCGGTGCGCCGGTCTGCGCCCCCGGCAGCGCCGACATCGCCACCGCGGCCGCACCCAGCACGGTGCCGACCACGATCGCGAGCAGCGCCGCGGCCAGTGAGAGTCGGGGTGTGCCCGGGCCGCCGGGTTGCAGCACGACCAGTGCGCCGGTGAACCCGAGCAGGCTCACCCCCAGGTTGCCCCACAACCCGAGCTGGTCGAGCACCCCCAGTGCCCGCGGTGCGGGCTCGGCCAGGGTGCGCGGAACCTCGGCACGCCCGGCGTGACCAACGGATGGACGGACACGGACACGGATCGACATCGACCACACTCCCTACGCCGGCATTACCCGGCTCAGGTTCAAGCGGTCGGCGGCCCACAGCCACCCTCTCAGCCCGGTCTCGCCGAGCTCCCGCGTTCTGGCAACCCCGACCATACCCAACCCGCCGCCGGCCAGGCTCACCCGCCCTGACCCAACGATTCCCGCGGCGCTACCTCTGCCGACACCGGCCGGTCAGCCTGGCCTGATGGCGCCCACGCCTTCACCGAGGCCGAGCAGACCGAGGCGGACTGGATCTCCAAAACCGGAGGGGTAAAGCCCGGCACCCCCAAAGCCCTTACCGCCGCGGAAATCCGCAGCGCATTCGTCCCGCACGACCAAGGCCTGGACCCCGACACCATCGCCGGCCGGCTCGGCCTCGACACCGACAAGATCGCCCGCATCCTCAACCGCACCCCGACGTAACCGGCGATGGGTGCGGCCACTTGCAGGCGACCGCACCTACCCCAAGGGCCTCCCCGCAAGGGGATCGGTGAGCGGTCAGGCCAGGCTCTCGGGTGTGATGAGACAAAACGGCTGACCGATCGGGTCGGCGTAGACGCGGTATCCGACCGGCTTGTCGATCCCTCGAGGAGGCTTGCGCCCAGTTTGAGTACTAGCGCCTGGGCCGTGTCCAGATCACCGACCAGCACGTCCATATGCATCCGTTGAGACGCCGCTGGGTCCTTCCACCGCGGCGGCACGAAATCGGGTGCGGCTTGAAACGCAACAGTTGGCTGGCCGGCACCGCCGATTGTCACCCAGTCCGCCGAATCTTCTAGCCGCTCCATGCCGAGCAACTGCTCGTAGAACAAGGCCAAAGCTCGCGGATTTGGGCAGTCGATGATGAGGCTCTGCCACTGTCCGATCACGCCGCCCATCCTGGCCGCATCGGATGGGTCTCGTAGGAAGCGACGATTGGAATGACGTGTCCGGTAGTCGATCCTCAACCGAGTGGCGGGATCTTTTGGTTCCACGAGCCAGCGCACCGCGCGCCGACCAGGGGCACGGTAGGTAGCGAAAAGCTCGCTGCCTGGTCTTCCTCCGGATGTGGCTGAGGTCATTCACGAGCTGGGGAGGACACCCGAGTGGACGGGATGATGGCCACGAGCGCAGGCCATCCTGGCCGATCCAACGAGGACTTCGTCGGCGCGGCGTTGCGCGCGGCGGTGCTGCTCGACGGCGCCGGCATCCCTGGGACCGAGTCGATCTGCCATCACGGTGTCGCCTGGTACACCCATCGCCTCGGGGGCGCCCTGCTGGGCAGGCTGTCGGTCGGCGACGGCCGTGCGCTGTCGAGCGTCCTCGCCGACGCGATCGACCACCTCGCCGCCGAGCATCGGCGCACCTGCGACATCGCCGACCCGAGCAGCCCGCAAGCCACCGTCGCCCTCATGCGCGTCGATAGCGAACGCGCCGAGTACCTCGTACTCGCCGACTCCTACGTCCTTTTCGGCGGCCCAGGCGACAACTCGGTGGTGGTCACCGACGGGCGCGAGGTCGCCGTCCGGCGTTCGTGCCTCGCGCTACTCGACGGGCTGGAAGCAGGAACCCCGGCCTACAATGCCGCGCGCGAGACTGCCATCGGGGCCCTGCGGGCGCGGCGCAACCAGCCCGGCGGCTACTGGATCGCCAAGGACGACCCGCGCGCCGCCGAGGAGGCCGTGACCGGCGCCGTCCCCCTCGCGGACCTCACCCGCCTCGCCCTGCTCAGCAACGGTGCGGCCCGCGTCATCGAGCCCTACCGACTGGCGACATGGTCAACCCTGCTGAACCTGTGCCAGGACAACGGCCCGGCGGAGGTCCTCCGGCTGCTACGCGAACACGAGGCGAGTCTCAGCTTCGACGCCGGCACCTCGACGGTGGACCCCGACGACGCGACCGTCGCCTACTGCATCCCCCGACAGCCGCCCGACATGCCCTGAACCCTCCTCAACGGGGGATGCACCCCACGTCCGCTCAAGGATTGGCGTACGGAACGGCGGATTGGCTCACGGTGCCGGGCCGGTTCTCTCCCTGCGGTCAAAGGGTTACCCGTCCAGGAAGCTGACGAGCTGTCGGATGAACGCGTCGGGCTCGGTCGCGTGCACGTGATGACCAGCGTCGATGGTGACCATCCGGCCGTCAGGGAGGATGCGGACCAGGTCGGCGATCTGCTCCTGCGGGATGGGGCTGCGTGGGCCGCCAGCCAAGACCAGGGTGGGAGCTGCGATCGACGCGGCCACGCCGGCCCAGCCAGGGTCGAAGTTGTCGATCTCTGGGCGCACCTGTTCGACGACAAGCCAGTCGAACGGCAGGATGCCTGCGGGCCTGGGCGGAGGGTCGGCTGGACGGGGCTTGAGCAGCCCGACTTCTTCGAGCACGAGCCGGCGCACGAGCTCGGGCCGGACGGCAGCGACCTGGCAGGCCACCAGCCCGCCCAGGGAGTGGCCGACCAGATCGACGGGCGCCGTGCCGAACGCGCCGTTCAGCATGCTGGTCAGGTCGTCCGCCATCAGTTGGATCGAGTAGGTCCCTGGCCAGTCGCTGGGACCGTGACCTCGTAAGTTGACCGCGTACACGGTCCGTGACGAGCACAGCGCCGACGCAACGACGGCCCAGTCCTCGGCCGTCTCCCCTGTGGCGGGCAGCAGCACCACCGGCGAGCAGCCAGACGAATCTGGGGCGGCCCATGACCGCACCGCGAGGCTGACCGCCCCGACATCGATGGATAGGTCTGCTGGCATCCCCTCAGGTTCGCCGCTCCAGGTCCCGAACCGCAACGTGCTTAGCCATCGGCGTAACGCCAGTCTCCGGCGCCCGCGAAACCATCCTCAACCGGCGTTGGTTGGGACCCGACGAAGCTGCGCGGCGGCGCTGGGCGCTCGAGAGCGGTACCTACTACTCCTCCGCGATGACACTTGACGCCCGCGACGGCGCCACATGCCGTCCCGGCGGGCCTGATCGACGTCGGTCTCGGGGAAGCCGTTCGCGTCCATACCAACAAGCCAGACGAGCCCTCTCCGACGGACACCCTCGACGAGCCCAAGGTCATCCCGGACGAGTGCGACGGCGAACACTCGATCGGCGCCGGCCTCGCTCTGCGCCCATCTAATGACCTCCAGCGTTTGCTTCCGTGACGTCGTAGGTCCACGTGGTGTGACCGGGGCCCTTGACGGCGAAGAAGTACACACGAAACCGCGGCTGGTCGTCCTCCCAGCCACTGTCCCGCTCGTCGACTTCTTCGACCTTCATTCGACGGACGGTAGCGCCGGATCTGGGAGCGCATAGGCGTCGACCCGGGCGACCGCACGCAGATCGCCTACTGAATCAGGTGACCGCTTTGGTCCAGTGGGCGCCTGCGTCGCGGGTGAGGTAGAGCGCGCCTGGCTGCCCCGTCGAATCGCTGGTCGCGACGCCGTCGTGATCGTCGGTGAAACCGACGTATCCGAGGCCCGCCGCGGTCAGGGACGTCGTTGCTGCACCGCCGGAAAGCGGCAGCCGGACGACTCCCGTCGCGCAAGTACCGAAGACGGCGGTGCTGGTGCGCGTCAGCGACCCGATCGCGCATGCTGCGGTGCCCAGCCGCGACCAGGTCCCGCCGTTGTCCGTAATGCGGTAGAGCACGCTGTTGCTGCCGTTCGAGACCCCGTCCCGGTTGGGGATGCAGGCCAGGACCAGTTGGTTCGGCGCGGCCAGCGGTGTCAGCGCGCCCGCGCCCGCGCCGACACCGGTCCTGATACCGATGCATGGGATCGTGCGGCGCGCGCCGGTGCCGCTGATCGTCGCGACTCCAAGTTGGGGTCCACCGGGCCAGCGCCGTGCAACCCCAGGATGTACGCGTACGGGCCCTGGACCGACAGGTCGGCCCCGCGGTTCCCGGCTGTACCGACCTGGTGGAAGTCGGTACTGCCGACCAGCGACTCGAAGATCGCGGGGCCCGGGCTGGCGGCGTTCAACAACCACACCCTGCCCGAGGCGATCTCCACCTGGACGGCGCCCATGCTGTCACCGCTGTCCCGGTCCGGCACCGACACCTGCCGCCAACTCTGGCCGCCGTTCATGGTGACGTCGAGCGCCAGCCGGCTGAAGGCGTAGCCATGCGCAGCGTCGGCGAAGCGGACGCCGGTAGGAGAACCCGCCGGAATGGCGGCCAGCGCCGACCAGTGCGCGCCGCCGTCGGTCGTCGTCTCGACTCGGGTTTGGCCCGCCGTCCTACCGATCAGCCAGCCGCGGCTCGCCGACACGAACGTCGCGCTCGACACCGCCACACCGAGCGGCGGAGCCGCACTGCGCGACAGGGTCACGCGCGGAGATGGGGTCGCGCTCGTGGCGGTGGTGGTCACGGTGACGATAGGGGCTGAGCTGCTCGACCGCTTCGCAGCCGAACGGCCCGAGGCGCCGCATCCCGCCATCGTCACCAGGAGGACCGCAGCCGCGGTCACTGCAGCCGCTGCACGCATGCACACACCTTCCCCTCACGCGGGCTCCGTGACGCCCCGGCACGACACGCACTCGCTGATTCGCTCGTCCGTCGCGAACCTTCAGCAGGTACGAGCACCGATCGGGACCCGTACGTCCGCAACTCATTCTCGTCCAAGCTCGGCTTGCGCGCGTGCACCCAGTGGGGAGGTCGGCACTGCCCAGGATTGGGTACGCGATCGGCACTTCGTCCGACTCATGGACACTTGGCGCAGCCGTGTCCCACAAGCCAACGATCAGCGGCGCATCGGTCCGCTCATCTGCGGCCCAGCGGATCTTGTGTCACAAGGGATGGCCCTGCGGGACGGCTGGGGCGGACCCAAGACGTCGCCGTAGATCAAGTTCGGGAACGGTTTGGCTGCTCAGCGAGGACAGTGCGCAGAAGTTGGTGGTAGCTGGGGTGTGCCAAAGCCAGCGCATCGAGGTCGTGGACGTCGAACCACCCCAGCTCGTCGTGCTCGTCCGGACATCGGTTCACCGGATCACCTCGCCACTTCGGCACGCTCCAGACGCTCAGATGCAGTCCTCTGTCTGCTCGTCACCGGGCACGTGTAGCCGCGTCAGCGGCCCAGGATCGTGCACGAGGACCCGGACGCCGAGCTCTTCCCGCATTTCCCGCGCCAGCGCTTGCGGCTCGGAGCGCCCGCTACGACGTGATGCATGGGAAAAGTGCATCACCGCCGTGCAACCGCGACTCGACCGCGTCCCCTTTGACCGGTCACCTCACTGGCTTGCGGGGAGTCACCAGTGTTCGATGATGGTTGACTTGAGTGGATATCCGAGCCGGCATCGGACCCGTACCGCCGCTCGGCATGGCCGCGTGGATCGCAACAGACAGATCGGGTCGTAACCCGGTTGCGCTCAGATGAGCATGTGGTTTGAGTGCTCGACATGGATGCCCGCACGGCACGGTTGAGCTTGCATGCGGTCGATGAGCTGGAGGCACGGCGCATCCGCGATCGTGCATCCCAATCAGGCGACGCTTGGGCGCCCGACTACCCGTTCGAAGGAGACCTGGCTGCCATCGGCGGCTTTCTGCGCGCTACCGAGCAGAACGGCGAGCAGCGTCCGTTCGGCTACTACCAGATCAGGCTTCAATCCGACGGTCTGGCTGTCGGTGGTGTTGGCTTCAAAGGGCCCCCCGATGGCGAAGTCGTTGAGATCGGCTACGGACTGGCGCCGTCCGCGCGAGGACACGGCTACGCGGCGGAAGCACTGGGAAGCCTCGTGCAGATTGCCGCCGATCTCGGCGTGACGACGATCCGCGCTGACACAGATCTTGACAACGTTGCGTCACAGCGGACCCTCGAACACGCGGGCTTCCACCAGGTCGAAGCCGACTCCGAGCTGTATCACTACGAGGCCCGTATCAGCCAAATGCGGACGTAGCCGCAACGCCCTCCTTCGGCTACGAGCGTGCGATCCCGCAAGACGCCTCTTGCGACAATGACCCTGCCGCGACAAGGGTCAGTCGAGCTGCTCAGTCCTGTCTGGCCCGGTCGCGGCCGTGAGGTAGCGCCTCGCTCGGTTCACGAACCAAGGCAAATAGATCAACATCGCCAGGAAGAAGACCGCGGCAACGCTGAAGAAGATTCGTTCCGGCATCGAATGCTGGATCACCGCCTCGAACGCTTCGCCGACGATGGCAAACCCGAAGACGGCAGCGACGAAGCGCGCCTGGCTGATCGCTTTGGCCGCGGTCTCGCGTTCGACCGCCGCCATCGTTGGATCGTCGCTGGGCGTTGCACGCCGGACGTTGCGCCTGGCCAGACGTCGTTGACCGCGGGGAAGCCCCCCGAGGATAGGGGGTGCGAATCGACCCTCCGGGTTGCGCATCATCTTGCGCACGACCAGAAGGCCCACGCCGCCCCCTAACAGGGTGAATACGCTCGTCACGGCGACCGCGACGGCTGCGTTCACGTGATGGTGGGCTGGCCGGCTCTGGCTACCAAAGCCGAGCGTCTCAGCGACGGAAACGGCGATCGCGACGACCACGACGACGAACACCATCGCCCTCCACCAGCGCCGTCGCGCCTTGCGCACGACCTCTTCCCGACCCGGCCAGGACGACTGCGTCATGCGCTGTGTCTACCCCGATCTCCCTGTGCGGCGCTCTCACAGAGCGATCGTCATCTAGACGGCGAGCTTGGCCGGGTTGACTTCGCGGGCGGCGCGGCTTGTCCGAGCCGTGCGATGTCCGCGGCGTCCTTCTCCCGTCGTGGCCGGCCCGGCACCCAGATCGGCATCATGCGCTTGATCTCCACCTGGGCAGCAGGACTGATGACCGGACACCGAAGGTCACCGAGCTGGCCTAGGACTGCGCACTCGATCATCCCCGCAGGCCACCTGCTGCCGGCCCAGGGACCGCCGCCAACGACCACCGTGCCATCGCGAGCCCGGGTGAGCGGAGCGAACCCAAGCTCCACGGCGCCTCGGACAAGATCGCGTTGTTGCTCCGCGGAGTGCTCGCCGACGTCCGACCACCCGCACTCCACCAGAGCATCGACGAGCCCCGGCAGATCCTCCCGCCAGGCGAACCAGTCGACATCCACATGCTCGCGGGTGAGCTCGCCCAGGAAGAAATCCATGGCCCATCCACCCCGCAGCCACACCGCAGCACCGAGGCGGTGGGCGACCTCAACCACCTCGGCCACGGCGGCCAGCTGCCGACAGGCCAGCTCCTCCACACCGAAATGGTACCGATGGCCCCAGCGCGATGTGCCACTCGATCAAAGACCGGGATCGGGGCTACTTCCGAACGCTCGGCCGCCGCGACATGATCTGCCCGCAAAAGCGTGCACGCAGCCACTGATCGCATCGCTGTCAGCTTCGCGCTCCACAACCAGCCGCGCGCCCGCAGGAGGATCCGCTTGCGGGATTCACTTGTACTGAAGCATGCTGAGTCGTACGGTTAGTACGTGTCAACTGCTCACTCCTTGAACATCTCCGACGCGCGCACCCAACTCGCCGCGATCGTCGACCGAGCACGGGCAGAGCACGAACCTGTTTACGTCACGCGCCGCGGGCGTCGAGTCGCCGCAGTTATCGATGCCGACGACTTGGACCGCATCCTCGCGCTAGCCGAGGATATGGCCGATATCCGCGCCGCCGAGCAAGCCCGTGCCGAGATGCAAGCGACGGGCCGCGCCTCGATTCCGTGGGACGAGGTCAAGGCTGATCTCGGCCTGACATGAGCTACCAGCTCACACTGGCCCCGGCTGCCGCCAGGCAGCTGCGAAAGTTTGACCCCCAGGTCCGGCGCCGACTCCAGGCCGCCATCGAACTTCTCGCTACCGAGCCCCGGCCGCCTTCGTCAACCCAGCTGGTCGGGGGCGCCGGCGAGTGGCGAGTCCGAACCGGCGACTACCGCATCGTCTACGAAATCCACGCTCAGAGGTTGCTGGTCCTCGTGCTGAGCATCGGACATCGCCGAGAGATCTACCGAGGGCGCTAACCGAAGAAGGACCTCCGCGGCGTCGCACTTGCGGATCGTCAGCTGTGACAGTCGCCGCAGGCGGCTCGACATCGAGTACGCGGGCGCAACGTGTCGAGGATGATGGGGGTCGCGGAATAGAGCTCGTATGACTCGTGATAGTTGGCGCTGCACCGACAGCGTCGTTGTACCGGACGTCGTGGGGTTGGTGGTGACCGAGGCCAGGCAGGTCGCTCATCGGGCGGGCTTGTCCCTGGCTCATCCCGATCCGGACGGGCCACCTCTTGGTGCGCTTACATGGCCGGAGTACGTGGTCACCGGGCAGCAGCCCGCGCCGGGCGCGCAGCTGTGGCGGTGGGACTCGCTGGCCGTCACGTGGTCGGTGGCGGATCGCGGCGGCGAGGCCGGCGTGCGTGAGCCCCGTCGGCCCTTGCATCCGCTCGACAGCTTCGCGGGGGAGCGCGACAATCCGTGCGACGAGTGACGCGGGTGACTCGCTAGCCGATCGACTGCGGGGACGCGTAGCCGCATCCCTTTTGGGCACTCAGATGCGGCCGGCGCGGGCGGTGATGTTCAGGGTCAGGTAGCGGGCGGCCATGCCTTTCAGCTTGGTGATGTCGTGGCGTAACGGTCGACCTTGCCGGTGGCCCTCAGGGGGGAGGCCGCTGGGATTGGTGCTGGCTTCGATGATGGTCAGTTCGGCGGGCGCGGTGTTGCCGCGCGCGGTGATGGTGCCGCGCAGTAGCCAGCTGGCCGGGTCCTGCTTATCTGCCAATGAGCCAGCCCCGGTCCCGCGCGATATCGCGTAGGCCGCCGTCGCCCGCGCATCAAAAACGAGTCCCGCAGCAATGACCGGGACCACTCGCGGCGAGCTTCCTCAGCGTCATCTGGTCGCCGTGGTTGGCTCGCGAGGATGTACCTCGAGCAGTTCGCACTCATCGTCGACAACTACGACGATGCCATCCGGTTCTTCGTCGACGTCCTCGGCTTCGAGCTCGTCGAGGACTCGCCATCCGTGACCAACGACGGCCGACCGAAGCGGCGGGTCCTCGTGCGACCGCCCGGCGCGACGAGCGCGCTGCTGCTCGCGCAGGCGGACGGCGAGCGCCAAGCGCGGGCGGTCGGAGCTCAATTCGCAGGCCGCGTCGGGAGCCGTACGGGCAAGTCGTCGTCTTCGTCGATGTTGCCGGCAACCTTTGGGACCTCCTGGGGCCGCGACCGCCCCGCTGAGCGATCCGCTTGTGACAAGCTGATCAAGGCCCGTCAGCCCTTCATAGCGACCGGGATCGTCGCCGCAAGCCGTTCCGCTTGCGGGCGGCGTATTGCGGTGGGACCAACCGATCGAATGGCCGATCAGCTATGCAGACAGTCTGGTGTCGTGACCCCGTAAACCAGGTGCGCACTGCTGGCATGGTGGTGTGTGATCAGGGGCGTGGGAATTGAGCTGCGCAGTCCGGCCGTCGGCGAGCTGAGCGATGTTGTTCGCGTTCTGCAGGAGTGGCAGCACATTGACGCGCTGATGCAGCTGCATCCAGGAGACCTGGGCTGGTTTTGGCAGTTTGGGGCGGAGGCGACGGCCGCGGCGGTCCGAACCTGGAGCCTGGCCGGACAGATTGTCGCCGTCGGACTGCTCGATGGCCCCAAGCTGTTGCGGCTGACGATCGCACCAGGGGTTCAGTGCGACGAGCGGCTGGCGCAACAAGTGGTTGCGGACGTGGCTGAGCCGAGCGTGGCGTCCTGCCTGCGGGAGAGGCGGCCGTCGAGGCCCCAAATGGCGCTCGGGTTCAAGACCTGTTGTGCGAGGTCGGCTGGAACATCGACGAGCCGTGGACGCCGCTGCGCCGCGACCTTACGGAGCCGGTGAAGGAACCGGACATGCGGATCGAGGTGGTCGGGCCGGAGCAGGCGCCCGCCTACATGGCCGTGCACCGGTTGTCGTTCGGCAGCCCGAGGTTCACAGAGGAGCTGTGGCAGGCGATGGCGGCCGGGTTGCCCTACGCCGACGCGCGCTGTCTGCTCGGGTATGACGACCGAGGCGATGCGGTAGCGGAGGTGACGGTGTGGTCGGCCGGTCCGGGGAAGCCCGGCTTGCTCGAGCCGATGGGTGTCCATGCCGAACATCGCGGTCGGGGCTACGGCAAGGCGATCTGCGTCGCCGCAGCGGCCGCCCTACAAGGGCTGGGCTCATCCAGCGCGATCGTGTGCACGCCAAGCTCCAATGCCGGTGCAGTTGCCACCTACGAGTCGGCCGGCTTCACGCCACTTCCTCAGCGGCGCGACCGAAGCCGGCTCGCCTAACCGGGGAACGCGACCGAGCCCGCCTCGTGCCGCAAGGCAATCTTCTACCGGCTCAGGTTGAGCAGTCCGGCGTCAGTATGCCCGGAAACCGCAGGCACGACGGTAGAACACGTCCAGGTGAGGCTCGTAGTCGACATGCAGCCACTCACACCCAGCGGCTGCTGCCTGCGCGGCGAGGGCCTGCACGAGGGCGCGGCCGATGCCCCGTCGCTGGTGGTCGGGGTCGACAGCCGTGTCGAGTGCGAAGGCATGCGAGCCGCCGTCCCAGCAGGCGTGGACGAAACCGACCAGCGAACCGCGATCGAAGGCGCCGATCCAGGTCAGGCTGTGGCAGTGCTGCGTCGGTCAGCCCCATCACGATCACTGGGTGCCGTATACCGATCGGCTAGCGGTCCTGCAGCGGCATAACTGGAGCTTGAAGACGAGCAGCGCATGGACACCACGGCCGTCATCGGTTGGGGTGAGGTCGAAGCCAAGGCGCTCCAGCAGCGTCGGCACGGTATGGACCGGTCGAGCGAGCAGGCGCAGGTTCCGGGTCGCACCCAAGGCGAGCCTGTCAGGTCGGGGCTGACTGTCCGGGTGGTGGGTGGTCCGTGCGCGGTGATCGAGCTGGGCGGCGTACGCATGTTGACTGATCCGACTTTCAGCCCGGCTGGCGTTCACGAGAGCGCACCGGGTCGCCCGCTCACTAAGACCGAGGATCCTGCGTTCGGCATCGAGGCGGTAGGACCGATCGACGTGGTCCTGCTGTCGCACGACCAGCACGCCGACAACCTCGACCCGGGAGGGCGACAGGTCGTCGGCGCGGTGCCCCTCACGCTGACCACCCAAAGCGCCGCAGACAGGCTCGGCGGCACCGCTCAGGCCCTCGCCAGTTGGCACCACGTTGTCGTGCCCCGCCCGGATGGAGGTGGGATCGAGGTGACGGCCGTACCCGCCCGCCATGGCCCTGTGGACTGCGAACCGCTCACCGGGGAGGTCACCGGGTTCGTGCTGCGGGGCGACGGCATACCGACGGTCTATGTCAGCGGTGACAATGCGGCTCTGGAGAACGTGCAGGAGATAGCCCAACGAGTCGGAACCGTGGACATCGCCCTTCTGTTCGCGGGCGCCGCCCGCACGTCACTGTTCGATGGTGCCGCGCTCACGCTCACCAGCGCGGACGCCGCCGAGGCCACGCGGATACTGGGAGCACGCTGGGTTGTACCCCTACACGTTCGTGGCTGGGCGCACTTCAGCGAAGGTCCCGCCGACATACGAACTGCCTTCAAGGCCGCCGGGCTCGCAGACCGGCTGCGCAGCGCCGACCCTGGCGAGAGCATCACCTTCTAGCTGCCATTCGCCCACCTATGTCAGCGTTGCTCGGATGCAGGGAGGTCTCGATGGCCGAACCGCAACCGGTCAGGGATCCATGACCGAGACGCTCCAGGGCGTCGGTCTTGGTGCCGGCGCCCTGTGGTGCAATGCCGCCATGTCATCACCCGAACGTGCGAGTATTCGCCTCGCGGCCGTGTCGCTTGACGCGGTCGACCCGCTTCCGGTGGCTGAGTTCTGGCGAGATCTGCTCGGGTTGCAAACCATCGGGCAGAACGAGGACTTCGTGGCGTTACGCGGTGCCGCCGTGCTGATCACCGTGCAGCGGGTCGCGGAGCATCGCGCAGCGCAGTGGCCTACCGGGGAGGTCCCCAAGCAGTGGCACCTCGAGCTCGCGGTCGCCGACCTCGATGACGGCGAGCGGGCCGCTGTCGCTCTGGGCGCCACCCGAGCGTCAGCACAACCAAGCCCGGCCCGCTGGCGAGTGTTGATCGACCCCGCCGGTCATCCCTTCTGCATAAGCAACCAGATGCCCGAGCCATAACCGAGCTGGCGCGCACGCCAAACGGTGGCCCCGGATGTGGATCGCTGACCGGTCACTCGCATCTGCGAAATGGTCGGGTGGCCGGTGCGTCGATGTGCTCAGGCCGTCGGGCGGTCGAGTCGGTAGATCACACGTCCTCGCCGCGGGGGGTGACGTCACGGCGGTTGAAGGTGAATCCGAGCCGCTCGGCCAGCGTGATACTCGAGGCGTTGGCCGGCTGAATGACGGCGATGAAATGGTCGTGCGGCAGAACCGGACGTCGAAAGCGGCTCCGATGACGGAAGTTTCGCGGTGAGGGATCGATCTGCGGTTCAAGGTCAGTGCCGACCCGCCGCCTTTGCGACGTTCGCCATCACGGTGGGGAACCCGGCTGCGATCTTGCGGCCGACGAGCGTTCCCCACAGCGGTGCAAGCGGTCCGGTGAAGCGGACTCGGTGGGTGAAGTTACATGTGGCGTGATCGGGCGTTTCGGCCAGTTCGTGTTCGAAGTGCATGACTGCACCAGGAAAACGGGTGTCGCAGTCGAAGCGCCGCATCAACTCGAGGTTCGTGATGATCACTTTTGACCTCGGCCCGCGGATCGGTTTGACCCAACCGGTGGCGCCGACTCTCAGCGGACCATCAAGGCCGGCGGCCATCGTATCTGGGTCGTCGATCGCCCAGCAGTTCAGGTCAGTCCACCGGGCCCATACTTCTGCCGGATCGGCGTCGGCGGTCATCGAGTGCTTGCGCGTCCACATGTCGCTCATCTTCGCAGTGCCGCTGTGATCTTGTGCCAGAGGAGGATCCGTATCCGGCACGGCTATGTCAGCGGTGGCTGAACGTGGATCCTGGAGAGGTCGTCGATCGCTGTGCCTCGGCGTGAAGTGGTCGCCGCCGTCCGTCGAGTGCAAAAGTGCGGTGCCGAAGGCCGGGCCGTCTGCGGCACCCTCGAGTCGATGACCCATATCGACCGACCGTGCACGGCCAGCCCAACACTGACCGATCCCGCCGCGGGGTCGAGGGTCCAGTGATTGCTGCCTGGCAGGGTTCGGTAGATGTGCGGCGCCGGTGTGCTGACGTCGCAGGTCCCCGTGCGTCGGCATGACAGCACCGACGGAGTCACGGTCGCGAAGACCTCGCCCAGACCGGGTTCGAGTGCGGAGAGCGCCAGCGAGAACCGACTGAAGCCGGCGGCGGGCAATCAAGCAAGCGCGGGCCCGGCTGAGCGCATGCGACACACTCCTCCGACGCTCGCTGCCTGCCAACGGTTGCACAACCCACCTCGACCGACCCGCTGAAGACACTCCGCCCCGAGACTCCACGATCCTTGGCCCGGTGTCACACCTGGAACACGGCGCGCGTAGGACCGCTGACCGTTATCGATCGCTCTCGCGTTGTCCAAACGCTTTCCCGTGACCTGGAGGACCTCCGCCAGGCAGCCGGCTGAATCGGCAGCCCGTATGCGATCGTCTATCGGGCGGAACTTCCGTGTCTCGGATTCGCCGCCGCCGCCGGCGTGAAGAGTCATTGCAATTCCGCCGCTTCGATGTCCCCGGTCAGCCCGATTTTGCGGACGGCTGCCAGTGTGTCGTATGGGCGAGATGCCCGTCCCCTGTGCAACCGCGCCGCCAGGCATGGCGTCGTGCACTCGACGGAAGGAGACCCGAATGCGTTCAGCACCCCTGCTCGCCCTGCTCGCCCTCGTCGGCTCGACCGCGGTTGCCTGCGGCGGCTCGGTGCACACGTCCAGGCAGACCGCGCCCGCCACGCCCCCGCCGACGGTCACCACGACGGTGCCGGCGCCCGCGACAACCAGCACCGTCCCCGACCCCGCGGCGTCGATCGCGCAGGAGCCGCTCGGCGTCGCGGTGCAGAGCGTGACGTTCGTGTCGGCCACGCAGGGCTGGCTGCTCGGCACCTCGGCGGGGCACGAACGGGTGGAGGAGACGACCGATGGCGGCACGCACTGGCATCCGCTGGTCTACATCCCGCCGGGCAAGGTGACAGGGATCCGGTTCGCGGACGCGGCCCACGGCTACGCCTACAGCCGCGACGCCCTCGACCTCACCAGCGACGGTGGCCGGAGCTGGCAACGGCTCACGCTGCCCGACGAGGACGGCCCGGCCGACGGCACCGGGGCCGCCGAGGTCGCGATCGCGGGCGGCCGGGCCTGGCTATTGAACGCCGCCGCGCCGTACCCGTCGATCTACACCGCGCCGGTCGGCAGCACGTCGTTCCGCCGCGTTGGGCAGTCCGGCAACCGTGGCGCTTTCCTCACGGTGCGCGGCGGTGAGGCGTACGTCGTCGGCTTCCAAGGCGCCGGGCCGATCGCCCCCGACCTCGAGGTAGCGACAACGGCGGGGGTGTCGAAGCGTGCGACCCCGTGCGGCGGCCCGAACGGCCAGGGCGCCGCCGACGGCGTCACCGCCGGCGCGGGCGACACCACCGGCCTCGCCCCGACCACGACGGCCGGCCAGCTACTTGCGGTGTGCGGCGGCGACCCGACCTCACCGATTCCTGCCAGCTCCATCGAGCGCAGCACCAACGACGGACGGACGTGGGCCGGGGTCGCCGTGCTGCACACCTGCGCGGCGACCGGGGTCGCCTACGCCGCGTCGGCGGCGTACGTCGCCTGCAGCGGCGGCGGCCTCGTGCGGTACCCGCTCGCGGCGACCGGGCAGACCACGGAGCTCGCCGGCGTGAAGTTGACCTACGTCGGGTTCACCAACGACAGCGGCGGCGTCGCGATCAGCGACCCGTTCGGCAAGGGCGGGACCCTCTACGTCACCCGCGACGGGGGCGCCCACTGGACCAAGGCCGTCACCTGACGCACCGGCACGCACGCCGCGGGGAGGGCCTTGACGTTATGCGCGCAGCGCAACCGAAACGGCCATGCCGACCGCCCGCCAGTTGGCAGTGAGGGGGACATGGTGTGAACCGGTGTCCCCTCAGCGATCGTCATCCGGGCATCGCGGAGAATCCCGGACAAGCCGGTCCGTTCGTCCTTCCGGTAGGCGAATCGTCTACTGCGACGCCGCGCGGTTTGACGTGTGACTCGTGCTTCGGTGACGCTGGTGTCGGACGACCCTCAGTTCAAGGCCCGTCCGCCGCGGAGTGTGCGATGGCAGGCGAGGGAGATGATGTGGGCGGCGGGGGCGATGACGTCGCGCCCCGATCCGCTGCTCCAGTCAAGGTCGTCGGCTTGGAGTCGCACGTCGGACAGGTCGACATCGAAACGGGCAGCGACACCTCCGCCGGTGAGGCTGTCGAGAATGACTGTCGCGGTCTCGTCGGTGCAGGCGCGCGGCAGGCCTAATGCGTTGGTGACGTCGAGACCGTGCACGATTGCGTGGGTGAGCGCGCCGATTGCGCCGCCGCCGGGTGGTTCCCACTCTGCGAGCTGTGGTGAGCGCAGGTTGGTGAGATGTTCGGCGACGGGCAGTTCGCCGTCGCGGACGGCGATGGTGTCTGAAAACCGTTGGAAGTCGCCGCCGACCGCGGCGAGTGCGGCGCCGAACTGCTCGTCGGTGAGCCGCGCCGGCATGGTCACGTGGGCCACGACGTCACGCACCCGCCAGCCGGCGCACAGCGACGGCCGGTCCCAGACTTCTGATGGCTGCTGTTCGAGGGATTCGGCGAGTCGGGCGAACGAGTCGCGGATCAGTGCGTGCAGATCCATCAGGAGTCCTTTCGGTCGGCGGTGTGCAGATAGCGCTCGAAGCGATCCAGCGAGCTCTGGAATCCGCGCTGCGCGTCGGGTCCACGCAGGGCCTCGGGAACGTGTCGTTGATGGATGCGGATCTCGGTGCGGTCGGTGCCTGCGTCGGTGAAGGTCATGGTGGTCGTCATCCCGGAGTCAGATTCGCTCCAGGACAGGGTGTGCGGCGCATCGACCTCGTCGAACACCGCCCGCATGTGATAGGTGTCGCCGTCCGCAGTGTTGACCATCAGCGTCTCGAACCGTCCGCCGGGTCGAGGTTCGACGACGATCCCGTCCAGCGGCGTTGTTGTGCCGGCCGGACCCCAGAACGCGGCAAGATGCCGGGGCTCGGTCAGGCAGGCGAACACGAACGGCTTGGGCCCGGAAAGGATGCGCGTGTAGACGAGCTCGTCGGCGCTCACGGGCGGTGTGCCTGTTGCAGGTGGACGTCGAGTCGATCCAACCTGTCGGCCCAGACTCGCCGAGCCGCCTCGATCCAGGACACCGCTTCCTGCAGCGCCACAGCTTCGAGCCGGCACGGCCTCGTCTGCCGGACCCGGCCACGGCTGATCAACCCAGCGTTCTCGAGCACCTTCAAGTGCTGCGAGATCGACTGCACGCTCATCCGGTACGGCGCCGCGAGCTCGCCGACGGTCGCCTCACCGTGGGTCAGCTGGCTGACGATGCCCCGCCGGGTCGGGTCCGCGAGCGCAGCGAACACGACGTCGAGCCGAGGGTTGTCGGTAGTCATCACCTGGCTATGAAAGCACATGCTTTAGCAAGCTGCAGACTGACTGACGTTTCGATGTCGTTCCGTCAGCTGAGACGGACGTCCGCCCGAGGATCCTCGACCTCGACCCTGCCTTCCTCGATCGTGCTCAGCAGCCCCGGCAGACTCCGATCACCATGATCTTCGCGGACCTCGATGCGCGGACGCGCCACGTCGTCAGGGGCCGATCGGGATGATGGCGACCTGGTTGGTGATATGTCCGGCGAGGTGTTCCAAGTCGCCGATGTCGCGGGTGTAGACGTCATCGCTGCGGCGGCCTGCCGACTCGATCACGACCGCGTCGACGACGTCGGAGGTTCGGGAACGTCGACACAGCTCGCCGGCCTTACGGGCCAACTCGTCGCTGAGGCTCTCTGGGCGACAGGCGCCGAGGGCTCGGGCAAGTTGCACTTGGCGGCGGCCGTCGCGCCATGCCTGAGCGGTCACAACGGTAGGGATGGTCGGCACTTCTCCTCGGTTGATCAGCCGGCGGAGCACGACCCACGCATCCCGCGCCGGAGTGATGAGGTCGGTGTGGCCGTTGTGGCGGGCGTACTCCTCGATCATCTGGGCTAGTAGCTCGCGCAGGGAGATCGGTTGCCCACCCCGTCGTACCCGTTGCCCTCCTGCCCGCGCGGCGGCAACCGAGTTCCGCGAGCCACGGACACCTCGAACCCCGCGCAGGCGCACGAGGCGGCTCGGTCAGGGTGGCGAGAGAGCGGACCGGTGCCGCGCCATCGCGGCGAACTCGCCCGGCGCCATCTTCGCCATCGCGACTCGTCGTTGCTCGCCCAGCTCGGCGAATTGCTCCGCGCTGAGCCGCTCGGTCATCTGCCGCCGACCTTCGGTCAACTCCGAAAGCTGCTCGGGGGTGCGACGATCCTCCATAACAATCATCTCCTCGATGAGTTCAACAAGGGTGCGGGCGCTGGGTTCGGCGTAGAAGTCCTCCAGCACGCCAGCGACGCCGGCAAGCGGCAAGCGGCAACCCCAGGCTCCGCAGGACAACCACGACATGCTCAGTGCGTGACCGGGTCGGCGGGAGCTGATGGCGGCCCGCTCCTGGTGGTGCCCGGGGCGGCGAACGATTGCCGGTCACCGGCCCACGCGGCTCGCGGCAATGCCTCGTCAAGCCGGTGCACGTCGGTGTCGCGCAAGTGGATGGCGGCCGCGGCGACGTTCTCCGCGATCCGGTCGGCGCGCCGGGTTCCCGGGATGGGCACGACATCGGGGCCCTGGGCGAGCAGCCACGCCAGCGCGAGTTGCCCGGGGCTCACGCCCAGGTCGCTCGCGATCGCGCGCAGGGCGTCGACCTGGGCGAGGTTGCTGGTGAGCTCATCGCCGTGGAAGCGCGGATCGCTGCGCCGGAAATCGCTGCTATCAATGTCGGAACCGGCCAGGGAAGCGGTGAGCAAGCCACGGCCCAGCGGGCTATAGGGCACGAGTCCCGCGCCTAGGCCGCGCGCTGCGGGCACGATGTCGGCCTCGGGCTCACGCCACAGCAGCGACCACTCGAACTGGACCGCGGTGATCGGGTGCACTGCGGCGGCCTGGACGAGCTGCGCGGCGGTCACCTCGGACAGGCCCAGGTGGCGGACCTTGCCCTCATTCACCAGCTGGGCCATGGCGCCGACCGTGTCGGCGATCGGCACGTCAGGATCGACGCGGTGCAGGTAGTAAAGGTCGATGGCCTCGACACCGAGCCGAGCCAGTGAAGCCTCGCAGTAGCCACGGACCTGCTCGGGTCGCCCGTCGAGGCGCACGCCGCTGTCGTCTCGTATAATCCCGAATTTTGTCGCCACCGCGACCGGCTCGCGGCGCCCGGCCAGCGCTCGGGCAATCAGCCGCTCGTTGTGCCCCTGGCCGTAGCTCATCGCCGTGTCCAGCATGCTCACCCCGAGCTCGAGCGCCCGATGGATGGTGCGGATCGACTCATCGTCGTCGGTCGACCCGTACCCCTGGGACAGCCCCATGCACCCCATTCCGAGCGCCGAAGTCTCAAGTGCGTCGCTGCCGCTGCCCAATGTTCGCTGTTCCATGGAGCCAGAATCACCGCATGCTGGTCATAAGTCCAAGACAGGTTTGCGCTGGGACTCATCACGGATCACTCTGAATAGGTGGAGCTGCGCCAACTGATCTACTTCGAGGCGGTGGTGCGCTTCGGCGGGTTCACCCGAGCCGCCGAAAAGCTGCACATCGCCCAGCCCGCCGTATCCGCGCAGATCCGCCGGCTCGAGGCCGAGCTCGGCACCACCCTGCTGCGGCGCACCACCCGGCACGTCTCACTCACCCATGCGGGCGAGCTGTTCCTGGACCGCGTTCGCCGGATCCTGGGTGAGCTCGACGGTGCCCGCGCCGATCTGGACGAGCTCGCCGACGTGGTGCGCGGAGAGGTCCGCATCGGCGCCACCCAGGTCCTCGGCTCCCTCGACCTGCCCGGTGCGATGGCGGCCTTCCATCGCCGCTACCCGGGAGTGCGCCTTTCGCTGCGGACCGGGCTGATCGCCGGGCTGCTCACCGCGCTGGGCGCCGGCGACATCGACATGGTGATCGGGCCGGTACACGCCGACCTGCAACGTCGCTACCTCGGCCACCCGCTGGTCGAGGAAGCCCTGGTATTGGTCACCCCACCGGACCATCCCCGCGCCGGCGCCGGCATCCACACCCTCGCCGCCGTCGGCGACGAGCCGTTCGTGTGCCTCCCGAAAGGGAGCGGCCTACAGGCGATCCTCACCGGCGCGGCTGCCGCCGAAGGATTCGTCCCGCGAATCGTGTACGAGACGCACAGCCCGGCCAGCATCCGTGAACTCGTCGCCGCCGGCCTCGGCGTCGCGCTGCTCGCCAGGTCGGCGGCGGGCGGCCCGGGCGCGCCGATCGCGGTCCACCGGCTGAACCGGGCGCCGCCCCATCCGCCGATCGGCCTGATCCGCCGGAGAGCTCCGGCGCTCACCCCGGCCGCCCGCGCGTTCCACGACGAGGTGAGCGCCAGCCACTCGGGTGCGCTACGAGGGTGACTTCGTCCAACGGGAAATTTCCTCCACCGGGAAGATGAGTAGGGTGCCGATGTAGTCTGGGTCGTGGGTCTCGCCGCTGCTGGCGGCCCGTGGCGAGGAGGTGGGCCGTGACCTGGTTAACCGATCGGCACTTCGCCGGGCTGCTCGGGGTGCGAAGTGGTATGGCGGTACTCGAGCGGCTCAGCGAACGGGAGGCGCGCGCGGCCGGCGCAACCCACGCCCAGCACCACGTGCTGCTGGCCCTGCGTGGTCACCGCGATCCGGCGAACGGGGTCACCGTCAAGGACGTTGCGTCGGCGCTGGGAGTCGCCAGCCCCAGCGCGGTGGAGCTCATTGCCCGGATGGTTGGCGCCGGGCTGCTCGTGCGGCGCAGCGACATGCCCGACGGGCGGGCCACCCGCCTGGAACTCACTGCCCTGGGTGAGCGACTGCTGCACCAGCTGGCCGAGACCCACCTGCCCCGGCTACGCGACCTGACCCGGCGCAGCGTCGAATTGCTCCGGGACTGAAAAACTTCCCAGCGCCCCTTCCCCTACCCCGACTAACCAGATAGGGTTCCTACTAATTCGATCGGGCCAACGTTTCCCACGAAAGGTGCAACGCATGATTATTCTCGGCATCGTCCTGCTGATCGTCGGTTTCCTCGTCAAGATCGCAATCCTGTGGACCCTCGGCATCATCGTGCTGGTGATCGGAGTAGTCCTTTTCGCGCTCGGCGCCGCGGGCCGCGAGATCGGCGGCCGCAAGCACTACTACTAACCCCGGTGCGGCAGGTGTCCGCCTCGCGGACGCCATGATGTGGTGACGGCGCGCCGAACGGTCTGTCGGTCGGCGTGCCGCTGCTCGCGCTAGGGAGGGGCGTGCGCGCCGACCGGTCGGCGCGTCGCTGCTCGCGCTAGGGCTCGTCGCGGCGCGCGCGCTCGGCTGGCGACGACTCGGGCGCCTGGCCGGGTAGCAACCGGCCGCGCGGCCACCCCTGGTCTTCCCCGTCCCTCGCCTGCGGCGCACGGGCACCGTGGCGGTTCACGAGCCGTTCGCAGATCTCGCGCAGCGGTGTTCCGGTGCGGCGGCTGATGTTTCGCAGGAACGCCTCGGCGGCCATCGGCGACACCCACTCCCGCTGCATGACTATCCCCTGCGCCAGCGCAATGACCTCCCGGGAGGCGAGTGCCTGCTGGATCTGGTCGGTCAGTGCGTCGGAGCTGGTGTCGCGCTGGACGCTGGATATGACCGTGGCCGTTTCGGTCGCGAACTGGTCGGCCCAGTGCTTTTCGTGCACGGCGAACGCGCCGACCGAACGGGAGTAGATGTTCAGCGCTCCGATCGGCCGGGTGGCGCTGACCAGGGGGGTGGACAGGATGCTCTCGATCCCGCGGGCCCGAGCGCGCGGGACGAAAGCCGGCCAGCGGGCCTCGCCCCGCAGCGATTCGATGTGGAACCGCTCCCCCTGGGTGGCGGCGTCAAGGCAGGGCCCCTGGCCGGTGTCGTACTGGTCGTGGTCCATCTCCCGGACAACATCGTTGCTCGCAGCGACCGTGCCCCACCGGCCGGCCCGGGGCAAAGTGATGCTGACCCCGTCGGCGCCGATGATGACGGCCTGGGCCATCGTGACCACCAGCTTCAAGGCCGCATTGAGTACATCGAGGGTGAGCGGGATCGCGGCGGCTCCGGCGAGCGCCCCAACGAGGGGGAAGTCGGGCGGCGGCGGCTCGACGCCCAAAATTTCGGTCAGCCCGGTGATGTCGAATAGTCGGTAGATTCTCGGCGAGGCTGCGCGCACCCCGAGAGTGGCTCCGGTGCCGGCAACTCGCCTCGCAGCGCTGACCAGTGCGGCGAGCCCCTGGGCGCCGAGAAAGCCGACCCCGGCCATGTCGATGGTGAGCTGCGGCGCACCGACGGCAACCGCCTCGTCCAGCAGGGCCTGAAACTGCGGCGCGGTCGAGACGTCGATCTCGCCGACAACGACGAGCAGCGCCAGGGCGTCGTCGACCAGGACCGTCCCGGACAACTGTTCAGCCATGCCGCTCACCGGCCCGACGGGGTTGTTCCTCCGCCGGACACGGGCCTCGAATCCCCATTATCCACGACGATCACGTGTGCCAACATGGCCGGAAAGCGGTCCCACGCATAGAACCAGTCGCAGGCTAAATCGGAGGACCACTGTGCCGCTAAACGCCGCGGAGCTTCTCGTGATGCTCGAGCGTTCGCCGTCGGGGCCGCTTCGGGTGCGGCTGGCGGCGGCACTGCGCGATGCCATCCGGGCCGGCCAATTGATGCCGGGAACGACACTTCCCTCCACCCGGGTAATCGCGCAGGACCTGGGCGTCTCGCGGGGGGTCGCCGTCGACGCCTACGCGCAGCTCGCGGCGGAGGGGTTCATCACAACTCGGCCCGGCACCGGGACGACCGTCGCGTTCCTGCCCGCCGCGGCCAGGCCCGACTTCTGGGCGATCGGTGAGACCGTCACGGCACCTGTCCCCGACCTGGACCTTCGTCCGGGCTGGCCCGACTTGGCGGCCTTCCCGCGGCGGGAGTGGGCGGCCGCCGTTCGCGACGTACTCGGTGAGCTGGCGACGTCCGCGCTGGGCTATGCGGAGCCGTGGGGATCCTGGGAGCTGAGGCGTCAGCTCGCCGTCTACCTGACCCGGGTCCGCGGAGCGATCGCGGCTCCCGCCGGCGTCGTTGTCGTCAACGGGGTCACCCAGGGCCTCACCCTGCTCTGCCGGCTCCTGCGCGAGCAGGGTCAGGACCGGCTCGCGGTGGAGGACCCAAGCAACGCCTTCCAGCGCGAGCTTCTCGCCCGGCTCGGCATGGACGTGGTGAACATCCCGGTTGACGATCAAGGCCTGCGGGTGGACGCGCTGGCCGGCAGCGGTGCTGGCGTCGTCCTGTGCACGCCGGCACACCAGTACCCCTCGGGGGTGGTGCTGTCCCCAGCGCGCCGGGCGAGCCTGCTGCGCTGGGCGGCTGATGCCGACGCCCTTGTGCTGGAGGACGACTACGACGCCGAGTTCCGCTACGAGCGTGGGCCGATGGGCTGCCTGCAGGGGATGGATCCACTACACGTCGCGCTGCTCGGCAGCGTGAGCAAGACACTCGCCCCGGCGCTAAGGATCGGCTGGGTCCTCTGCCCGCCGCAGCTGCTGACCGGGCTGCGGACGGCCAGGCGCGACGACGATTTCGGCAGCAACGCGATCGATCAGCATGTCCTGGCCCGGCTGCTGGAGCTCGGCACCTACGACCGGCATCTGCGGATGCTTCGCCGCAGGTACCGGACGCGCAGGGACGCGCTCGTCGAGGCATTCGCCCGCGCCCTGCCGGACTGGGAGGTCCTGGGCAGCGCCGGCGGCCTGCACCTGACCGTCCGGCTGCCGGAAGGGGTGCCAGAGGGGCGCCTGCTCGTTGCGGCCGCGGGTCTCGGGCTATCGGTGTTCGGGCTGGGCGCCATGACCGCCGCCGCAATCCGCCGGCCGGCATCGTTGTTTCCTATGCCCGGACGACCCCGGACATGGCGGTAGAAGCCGTAAACCGGCTCGTCCTGGCCGTGCATCAGCTGGATCAAATCACCCCCGAAATGGAAGCGACCGCCCTCGCCAACAGCGTCCCGTGGTCAACCATCCCCGCGAACCCAGCGCCGTAGGGGGGAACGCGGTGGGGGGAACGCGGTGAGGCGCCCAGCGGGAACCCTGGTGAGACACAACGTTCTGGCTAGCTTCCTGCGATGCCGATGGGCTCCTGACGCTGAGCCGCGACAGTCATACCTCTACGCGCGCAACATGATGGAGGGTGACGTCAACGCCTCCCCCGGCGAGCGTCCGACGGCCCCAGGAGAAATCACTTCCCTCGCGAACCACGAAGGGAATGTAGGTAACGAGCACACGAGCGAGCAGTCGCATCCGCCGCTCGCCGATTTTCACCGGCTGACTCGTGACACCTACCTGGCGGCCGGCGACATCGGCTTCTGGCAGGGCTCCTTGCGGGATCCCCTCGATGACGAGTTCGCCCAAGTACGCAAGGCCATCGATGACCGTGCGCTGATGACGGTCGATCTGCTCTACAGCGACTACGAGGGCGGGCAGCGTGTGATCAGCCGGTTCGGCCTGCTGCCGCGCCAGGACGGTACGTGGCTTCCCGCGCCGTCCCGGCATTGGAACCTAGATCGCGACGATCCGCGATGATCGCCCTCGGTTTTCGATCGCCCCCTGATTGTCGACAGGAGTAAGGAAAGCGCACCCCGCAGGTTCCTTCGATCATGTCTTTCGGCGAGGCGAGCGGAGCACCTTTGACGAGCGCACCGATCGTGTCTTTGCCGCCTGTGGATAGCGTCTGTTCTTGTCGGCCCGGGCTGCGATACTGCGAACATGTGTTCGACGGTGGCCGGGTTGCTGGCGGGGCTGGCTGGGGTGCCGGCCGACGCGCCGGTGGACCCTGGTGAGCTGGTCGGGCTGCGCGCCCTAGCGGAGCGGGCGCAGGCGCTGTATCTGGCGCGGCTGGCCCGGTTCGATTCGACCGGCGCGGCGGCGGCGGACGGGGCGGGGGCGAGCTGGGCGTGGCTGCGTGATCACGGGCGGGCGTTGCCGGCCGAGGCCCGCGCTGAGGTGTGGCTGGCCCGCCGGCTGCACACCGATGCCGAACGGGCGATGCCGGGCACCGAGGCGGCGCTGGCCGCCGGCCGGCTCAGCGTCGGGCAGGCCCGGCTGATCGCGCAGGGGCTGTCCCGGCTTCCCGCCGGCCGGGCCAGCGAGATGGAACCGACCCTGGCCGAGCAGGCCGCGGTGCTGGGGCCGGCGGCGACCGCCCGGATCTGCCAGCACCTGATCGCGATCGGGGAAGATGAGGAGGCCGCCGGCCGGGCCGAACGCGAACGGGCCGCCCGCCATCTGCACCTGCGCCCGGTCGGCGGGATGCTGCACCTGGACGGGCTGCTGCCCCCCGGGCAGGCCGCGCCGCTGCAGATCGCGTTGGACGCGTACAGCCAGCCGGCGCCGGCCGAACCGGACGGCACCCCCGATCCGCGCAGCGCCGCGCAGCGCCGCGCGGATGCGCTCTGCGAGATCGGCCGGCGCGCGCTGGACGCCGGCGCCCCCAGCGTCGGCGGGCTACGCCCGCACGTGCAACTCCTGATCCACCTGGACCCCGACGCCACCGTCAACCGCGCCGAAGCCCGCACCGGCCCGGTCCGGGGCGCCGACTGGGAACGCGACAGCTGCGACCCCGACCTGAGCTGGACCGCCGTCACCACCCCCCGCCCAGACCAGCCCGGCGCGGAGCAGCCGGATACCAGCCCCAACGGCGCACCCGACCAGGACCCGAAACGGCCGTGGCTCACCCCGGACGGGCTAGCGCTGGACCCGGCGATCATCGCGGCGATCAGGGCAGCGCTACCCCCAGCCCTAGGCGGCACCGGCACCCAAATCCTGGCCGCCGGCCGGACCAGCCGGCTGATCCCCCCGCACATCCGGCGGGCCCTCAACGTCCGCGACCAAGGCTGCGTGCACCCCGGCTGCGACCGGCCCCCCGAACGCTGCCACGCCCACCACCGCCGACACTGGGCGCACGGCGGACCCACCGACCTGACCAACCTGGTCCTGGCCTGCCCCACCCACCACCAGTTCTGGCACGACCACGACCTCAAACCCCACCAACAACCCGACGGCAGCTGGCAGCTACACCACGACCCCCACGCCGCCGCCCACCACCACCGAAGACGACGAACCGCCGCCTGAACGCGGGCTGCAGCACCATCGCTGGGCCGATCGCTGCAGCCCACGGCCGGCAAGTAGGACGGCCTCCGTCGAGAGGCAGATCCCCGGTGACGGCTCACGGCGCCGCACCGCGTACGCGGCTCATCCGGGCGACCCACTGCGTGAGCGGCTCATCCGGGCGAACCACCGCGGATTGCAGATCAAGCGCTGTCCCGTGCTGTAGGGCCGGTACGCCCGTAGGTGTGATAGCGAGATCGTGAGCAAAGCGGGCTTTCGCGGGGCTACCGAGGAAAAACGGTGACCGGGCAGCGGGCGCCCATCCCGACGGCTCGGCTCAACCGTCCGTCGGCCGTGATCAGTGAACAGTTGAGCAGCTCCGCGAGGGCGACGTAGCAGGCGTCGGAGGCCGAGATGTTGTCGCGGAGCTGCCAGATGCGGCCAAGCATCGGGTGCACGCCGTATCGCGTGACGCCGAGGTGGCGCCATGCGTCGAGTGCGGCCCAGCCTTCGTCCGCGCTGAGCTGATGAGCGGTGACTCGACGGCGCAGACCGCTCGCAACTTCGGAGTCGACCAGATGCGGAACATGCAGCTGTTCGGCGGCCAGCACCCGCCTGGCCGGCCCGTCGTTCAGCAGTCCGGACAGCGCTGCGGAAGCGTCAACCACGATCACCGTTGCGCTCGCTCGCTGTTCAGGTCGTCCACGATGGTGGCCACGGCGATGTCCAGGTCGGGGAGCACCCCGAGAAGCGCCGGGTTGTCCGCTCGGCGCGACACGTCGGCAAGCTCGCGGACCGCGACGGCCCCCACCGATGTGCCGTCCCGCGCCGCCAGCCGTTCCAGCCGGCGCACCACATCGTCGGGCACGTTTCTCAGGTACAACGTCCTCATGTTGCAATATGCCAGCAGCCTGCTAGCAGTTAGGAAGATAGGACGGGAGCGGTTCCGGCCGACCCGCGCTCGGGGACTTGCGATTCGCCGGTGCCCGCCGGAAGGAAACCCGTAAGTGAACGCGAAAGGGGGGTGCGAGGTCGACGATCGCCGCTGCACGAATCTCCTGAGGAGGGCCTGTGTTCCATCACCTGTCCCAACGCCTGGGTCGCGCCCGTCTGGTGGTGATCGCCGCCGCGCTCGTCGGCGGCGGGCTCGCCGCCGGCGGGGTTGATGCGGCGACGCCGACCTCCGGCACAGTCTCGCCCAGCTCGCCGAACGCGAGCTTCACCGCGGGGCCGTTCGCGGTCGCGAACACCTCGGGCAACGCCGGGCCGGTGATGTGCGCCGCCCCCGCCGCTCCCTGCGACAACTTCACGCTGCATGTCAACACCCCGGCGGGCTACGGGACCGGGCACAGCATGAACGTCGCAGTGTCGTGGCCGAATCCGGCCGCCGACTTCGACCTCTACCTGCTCGACGCCAGCGGCAAGCAGATCGCCTCTTCGGCATCCTCCGCGGACCCGGAGGTGGTGAAAGTGCCACCGACCAGCGGCACGTACACGGTGCGGGTGGTGCCGTACGCCCCGCTGGGGCAGAGCATCACCGGGGCGATCTCGCTCTCCGCCAACCCGGTGCAGCCGCCGCCCTCCTCCGCACCCGCCTCCGGCTACCACAACTACCCGGCCCCCAACTCGATCAAGGACGCGCACAACGCCGGCGAGCCGTCCATCGGCTACGACACCTCGACGAACAAGGCCCTCTACCAGTCCTACCTGTCGACCTACCGGGTCGGCTTCGATGACCGCACCAGCCCGGCCACGGCCAGCTACGTCGATAAGAGCGCCACGGCCGCCAAGGGCTGCCCGGGGGGCAGCACGACCAGCCTGGACCCGATTGGCTTCACCGACCGGGCCACCCATCGCACCTTCGAATCCCAGCTGCTCGACCTAGGGGTCAGCGGCAGCCAGACCTGCTTTTCCGACGACAACGGCGACACCTGGTCCCAGAGCCAGGGCGGGGGGGCCGGTTCCGGGGTCGATCACCAGACCCTCGGTGGTGGCCCATTCTCCAAGACCGGGCTTGGCCCGCTGACCAGCTACCCGAACGCGGTCTACTACTGCTCGCAGGACATCGCAGAGGCCTCCTGCTCGCTGAGCCAGGACGGCGGCCGGGTGTTCAACCCCACCATCCCGATGTACACGATCCAGCAATGCCGCGGCCTGCACGGTCACCTGAAGGTCGCCCCCGACGGAACCGTGTACGTGCCGAACAAGAACTGCGGCGGCCACCCCGCGGTTGTCGTATCCGGCGATAATGGGCTGCACTGGGCGATCCGCCCGGTCCCCACCGGCACCGCGGGAAAAAGTGATCCGTCCGTTTCGATCGGCGCCAATGGCACCGTCTATCTTGGTTGGAACGGCGCCAACAACCACGCCTTCGCCGCGGTCTCCCACGACAAGGGGCAGACCTGGACAAACGTGCAGGACATCGGCGCGCAGCTGGGCATCCAGAACAGCGTGTTCCCGGCCGCCGTCGCTGGCGATGACAACCGGGCCGCGGTCACCTTCATTGGCACCGCGACCGGCGGCAACTCCCAGCAGACCGACGTGTTCAAGGGTGTCTGGCAGCTCTACGTTGCCGCCACCTACGACGGGGGCAAGACCTACAAGCTCAGTAATGCCACCGGCGCCGATCCGGTGCAACGCGGCTCCATCTGCGTGTCGGGCACGACCTGCGGCAGCGACCGCAACCTGCTCGACTTCATCGACGCGACAGTCGACTCCCAGGGTCGGGTGCTGGTCGGCTACGCCGACGGCTGCACCGCCGCCTGCGTCACGACCACCAACCCGAATGCCAGCACCCCCGGTTACCGGGACGCGCTGGCGACGATCGCCCGCCAGGACAGCGGATTGCGGATGTTCGCCGCAAATGACCCGCTGCCCGATCTCACCGTCCACGGCATCAGCGCCAGCCGAAACAGCAGTGGGCACGAACAATTGTCTGCGGTGCTCAGCAACATCGGGAACGCGCCAGCGACCGGGGCCGTGGTCCGCTTCCTGGTCGGATGTCCCTGCAAGAGCGTCACAATCGCGGACACCGCACCCATCACCCTCGCAGCCGGCGCCTCCCAGCGGGTGACCGTGACGTGGTCCACGGCCAAGAAGGGCAGCACCTACTACGTCACCGCGGTGGCAGACCCGCTGAACAAGATCCGCGAGTCGAACGAGAACAACAACCGCAGCGCCAGCCAGGTGACCGTCCGGTAGCCGACCGGATCCGTTTTCCAGAGAACTGTCGATGGTTCAGCTTGGTCACCGCCGGATTGGTGTCCTGGCCGTAGCGGCGTCGCTGGCCGCCGTCGTCGGTTCGGAGGGTGCCAGGTACGTGGCATACCAGCGCGGCAGCCAGCTGTCCGTCACCCGGAATGGCGGCCGGACCTGGGCCTACGTCGGGGGTTCGAACGCCGCGAACGTGCTCTCCCGGAACACCACCGGGTAGGGGACGGCTGCGCTTGTCAACCCGGCGATCCCTGCCAGGGATCGAGGCGGGCCACGAAGCGGTGTCCTGCCGTAGGGCTCGGCTAGCGGTCCCCGGCGTGGCCTTACAATAGCCTCCACGTAAGGAGGTCCGCATGGAAGTCGCGGCGACGATCACCAGCAAGGGTCAAGTCACGCTGCCGAAGGCAGTGCGCGACGCCCTCGGAGTCCACGAGGGCGATCGGGTCGTGTTCCGTGTGCTGTCCGACCGGGCGGTCATCGCTCGGAGTCCGTCGCTGCTCGATCTCGCGGGCACCGTGCCGGTGCCAGTGGCGGTGAGGGATGCGTCGTGGCCGGAGATCCGCCGGCGCGCTCGGCGCGGCCTTAACCGACGGTGACAGCCTGGCTGGACACGAACGTTCTGGTGCGGCACCTCACGGGCGATCCGCCGTTGATGGCGCGCCGGGCGACCCGGTTCCTCGCCGACGCTGCGCCAGGTGAACTCTTGCTGACGGATCTCGTGGTTGCGGAGGTCGTCTATGTGCTCGAGTCGGTGTACGAACTCGACCGGCCAGTCGTCGCAGCGGCAGCCCGGGTGATCGTGACCTTCCCCGCCATGGCTGTGACAGACTCAAACCTGCTGCTCCGATCCGTCGAAGTGTATGAGCACGATCGACTCGACTTCGCTGAGGCCTACCTCGTCGCCTGCGCGGAACGCTCCGGGGTGAACGCGGTCGCCAGCTTTGACAAGAGCATCCGCCGGGTCACCTCAATCACCCTCGTACAGCCCTGACCGAGACGCAAGCACTCAACTAGCCAGCGCGCGCGTCAGCAACCAGCACCTGCCGTCACCGCGGGGCTTGCCTTCAACTCCCTACCAGCCGCGCAGATCAACCGGCCAGCTCTCCAGCACGACGCCTTGCGTATCCACAATGTGCATCCGTTCGTGCAGCGCGCAGGTTGGGTCTATGTGCGCCGGCACCATCTGCACCCGTTCACCGACAGCGGGCAGGGGCGTGCCGTCCCGCATGGCGAAAACAGAGTGCTCGTCGGAGCAGAACCAGACATCGGCTCCGGGAATGCTCGGATTGCCGTGATCCATGCCGAAAGCCTTGAGGCCGGCGTCCACAACTGCCCAGCCCGAGGCGTTGACGGAGATGACGGTGGCCAGAACCGTCAACGCCTGCTCAAAGCTCACATCAGGGATCGCCGCGTAGGCCGAGTCCATCAGGGCGTACGACCCGGCCTGGAGCTCGGTGACCCAGCTGTTGCTGATCCACGTGCCGGTGCCGCCGCCCGAGATGATGTCGCCGCCAACATCAGCGTGCGCGCGAAGGAGCAACTCCATGCACTGCTCGGTCTGGCGCAGGCGCTCGCCCACGTCAGGAAGGAGCATGAGGTGCCCCTCGTAACCCATCACCCCTCGGACATCTAGGCCGAGTGAACGACACAGGTCGGCCAGCGCGCCGGCACGGTCGGGATTGACGCCACAACGGGGCAGCCCAACGTTGACATCGATGAGGACCTCTCGTACACCACCTTCAGCCGCGGCTCGAGCGACCGGCTCGGAGTCGACCGCGACCGTCACCCGCGCATCGCGTTGCACGACGGCCCCGAGACGCCGCATGTCGAGGACCTCGTTGGCGAGCAAGAGGTCTTCCCCCAATCCCGCCTCAGCCATCCCCACCACCTCTCGCACCGTTGCCGCGGTGAAGCTGTGATGGCCCTGTGCGTTCTGGCGTCGCGCCAACTCGGTCGTCTTATGCGCTTTGACGTGCGGGCGCAGGGCCGCACCTGGTCGGCGCTCGCTCATGGTCGCCAGGTTGCGCTCCAAGGCGCCCTCGTCAACGAGCAGCGCCGGCGTTGTCAGATCGGACAGCCGCATTGCCGCACGCGAGTGAGAGGTCACGGGCCGAGCACCTGCTCAAGGTAGTCATTGTGGAACACCCGCGCAGGGTCAGCCTGCTCCCGAGCCGCGAGAAACTCATCGAACTTCGGGTACGACGGCCGCAGGTCGGCAGCGCACCGGTAATGCAACTTGCCCCAATGCGGCCGGCCTTCCAATGCGGTGAGCTCGCGCTCGACGGCACGGAAGAAACGCTCGTAGTTCTTCTCGCCCCGGTACATGTGCACAGCGAGGTACGCGGTGTCACGACCCGTCGCCGTTGAAAGCGGGATGTCGTCGCCCTTGGTCACGCGTACCTCGACCGGGAAGGACACCATCAACCGCTCACGGTCAATGACCGCCCGGATGGCGGCGAAGGCCTCGTGCACGGCTGCGCGTGGGACGGCGTACTCCATCTCCACGAACCGCACCCTTCGAGGCGAGGAAAAGACCTCGTGCGACGGGGCGGTGAAGGTGCGGGCCCCCATCAGCCGGACGCTGTGATGGTTGATCCTCGGGATGAGAGAGGGTAGCCGCAGGCCGAACTGGCAGACTGCGCCGAAGGTGGCATTGGCGAGCAGTTCTGCCTCCACCCACGACCGCAACCGGCTGATCGGCTGCGCGGGCTGCCCGGGCTCGAGGCGATTGTTCTGCTTAACCATCGCCGCGTCGGTATGCGGGAACCAGAAAAACTCAAAGTGCTCGTTGCGCTCCGCCATCTCCTCGAAATCGGCCATGACCCGGGAGATGCTCATGGCCTCCTCCTGCGCGCCCAGAACGAACGCTGGTTCGCACTGCAGGGTCACAGCTGTAACGACGCCGAGCGCACCGAGCCCAACCCGGGCCGCGCTGAACAGGTCGGCCCTTTCGGCGTTCGAGCACTCCACCACCGAGCCATCACCGAGGACCATCTCGAGCCGGCGCACCTGGGTCGCGAGGCCACCCAGCGCAGCGCCCGTACCGTGCGTCCCCGTCGAGATTGCGCCAGCAACGGTTTGCCGGTCGATGTCCCCCAGGTTGGACATCGCCAGTCCGGCCGCGGCGAGTGTGCGGTTCAGGACGTATAACGGCATCCCCGCCTGAACGGTCACTCGACCGGTGTGCGAGTCCGCGTCGAGGACCCGATCGAGCCGGTCCAGGTGCAGCAGCGTGCCGTCGGTCACTGCCGCAGCGGTGAACGAGTGACCAGAGCCCGCGACCTTCAGTCGGCGCCCTGCTGCGCCTGCCTCCTTCACCGCGTGTACGACATCGTCGACGCAGGCCGGGTGCTCGACCACGGCGGGTGAGGCCGTTTGGTTGCGGGCCCAGTTCTGCCAGGTCTGGGCTTCGCTGCTCATCGACCGGGAAGGCTCGCTGAGCCGGCCCCAGTGTTCGGCGCGGGAGCGTCGCGTACCAGCGCAGGACCGGCCGTGCCCTTCGCGATCCGCGGGCGGAGTCCGAATAGCCACCAGAGCGCCGCGAGTACGAGGCCCCCGGCCACGTAGTAGTCAGCCTCGTGAAACGTCGACGGAAGTGACAGGGCCAGCAAGGCAGCAACCAACCAGACGAACGACGCCACGAACACCGGGACGGCGAAGCGACCGAGATTAAAGGCGCCCGGGAGGGTCTCGAGCCGGTGGCGCTTCGCGCCGTACGCGATGACGGTGAGCAGGTAAACGAGATAAGGCGCCAAGGCCGTCGCACCGACAAGAGTGCCGAAGGCATTGCTGCTGTTGTAGCCGTAGAGCATGACGGCGACGCATAGGAGGTAGGACACCAGGAGCGCCGGCAGGGGCGTCAGCGTCTTATGATTTACCCGAGCCAGGGGTTTGGAACCGGGCAACATGTTGTCCCGCGCCATCGCGAAAAGTAGCCGGGCACCGGCCGCGCCACCGACGACCGTGAGCGCGAACATCGAGAACACAACCAGCCCGACGAACGTCCGCGCGAGGGGCGACCCGATCCAGTACTGGAACACACCGGGCAACCCGCCTTTCGCGAACACTGCGTCACTGGGGATAGCGAGCGTGAAGCCAATCAGCACGATCATTCCGAGGAACCCGGAAATGACCACCGCACCGACCATGGCTCGCGGCACCGAACGCCGCGCCTCCACCGCCTCCTCGGACATGTCGGCAGCCGTCTCGAAACCGACGATCGTGTAGATGCCGAGCAGGGACGCCAGCACGATCGCGTACCAATACGACTGGCCCGGCGGGTGCGCAGCATGGCCCAGGTAGCCGATCCCATGGTCGGTGTGCTTGTAGCCCGCGACAAACAACACAAACAGCGTCACGGCAAGGACAACTGTGCCCAGAATCTCAGTGAACACAGCGGTGTTGTTGACCCTGGCGGCGACCTGAACGCTGATGACGTTCGTCAAGTAGGCAATGGTCAGCAGAAGCAGTGCCAAGAACAGCGTGAATCGCTTGCTGGCGGCATTGTCACCGATGACGTACTCCAGCAGCGGCGCAGCGGCCAGCAACAAGATCCCCGGTAAGCCCACGGAAAGGTTGAGTACGCCGAGCGCACCCACGAACCAGCCGTAGGTCGGGCCGACGAGCCGCGCGGCCCATTGGTAGTTCGCCCCGGCAAGCGGTATGCGGGTAGCCAGCTCAGCCAGCACGAGCACCACCAGGGTCTGCCCCACCGCGGCGACCGGCCACGTCCAAATGCTGACGGGACCGAGCTCGGTGATGCCGAACGTGAAATTCAGGAAAATGCCCGTCGTGATGGAGATGATCGAGAAGGCCACCGAGAACACCGAGAACAAGCGAAGAGTCCGACGAAGCTCCTGCCGGTAGCCGAACTCGTTCACCACGAGTTGCTCCGAACCGGTTGAGTCAGTGCTCCTCATGGCAGCCTCCCGTGGTTTTTGCGGGGACGACAGAAGTGATCTTGCTCAAGATAGATGGATGTCCCGCCCGCAACAAGGCCGGACGTGCGCTGAGTGTTGCGAGCCTGCCCGGCGGGGTGGCCTCCTGGGCGAGGGCCGGCACGCCGGCAGGCGGTCGAGGTCAATCCGCTGTTTGCGTCAACGCCCGTGCTTCGACGCGGCCGCTCTACTTGGCTGTGGACAGCGGCTCATTCTGTCGGACCGGGCTGCGATACTGCGAACATGTGTTCGACGGGGCGGTGTCCCGCTGGCGGCGGACCCAGCCCAGCTTTGGAGACGTCGACGCCCTGTTCATAGCGTTGTGTGTAAGTAGCGTTGTGTGTAAGTAGCGCTGTGTGTAAGTTACGTGTTGCGTGACCAAGCTGGCGCGGGGACAACCCCTGACCCCTAGAATCCATGGTTTATCTGTGATGCCACTGACGTTGCCCGTAAGTTTGAGGAGAGGATCGTGCAGTTCGTCAACCGGCAGGCCGAACTGGCGGCGCTGGAGACATGGTGGGAACAGCCGTCGACCGGCGCTGCGCTGGTCTGGGGACGGCGCCGGGTCGGCAAGACCGCGTTGGTTCAGCACTTCGCCGAAACTCGGCGCACGGTATTTCACACTGGCGCCGGCCGAACGATGGCCGGCGAACTCAACCTGCTCTCCGGGCAAGCCGCGGCGGTATCGACCGGATTTCGGGACCTGACGGCGCGACCATTCGTCGACTGGGATGACGCCTTGGACGCGCTGGCTGAATGTGCGTCGGCGGATCCACTCCTCGTCGTCCTCGACGAGTTTCCCGAACTGGTCGGCACCAGCCCCGCACTTCCCGGAATGATCCGGGCCTTCCTCGACCGAGCCGCCGGACGCAGCAAGCTGCGGCTGCTGCTGTGCGGGTCGGCGGTCAGGACCATGACGGCGCTACAAGAACATCGAGCACCCATGTACGGCCGGTTCCAGATCAACCTGCAGCTACAGCCATTCGGCCCGATCGAAGCCGCCCAGATGCTGCCCCGGCTCCCTGCAGCCGACCGGGCGCTGGTCTACGGCCTCGTGGGTGGCATGCCGCTGTACCTGTCCTGGTGGAACGAAAGCGCATCGGTGAGAGAGAATTTGCGCAGACTCGCCTGCCGGCCAGGGGCTCCGTTGCTGACGGAGGGTCAGCTGGTACTCGCCACCGAGGTCGAAGCCGGAGAGCACCCCGCTGCGGTACTGCACGCCATCGCCTCTGGCAGGACTCGGCATCACGAGATCAAGGAGCAGCTCGGGACCGAACCCGCCCGGACACTGGACCGACTCCTCGAGCTTCGGCTGGTCGAGCGGTTGGTTCCGGTGACCGAGACGGCTCGTACCAGGCGGCGCATCTACCGGCTGGCCGACAACTTCCTGTCGCTCTATCTCGGACTTCTCTCGCGCTATCAGGCGGAAATCGAGCGAGGCCTGGGCGATTCCATCCTGTCGGTGCTCATCGAATCGCTCGACGACCTGCTGGGCCCCGCATACGAACAGGCCTTTCGCGACCACCTCCGCAGCGAGGCCGCCGCCGGGCGCTTAGACCCCGATGTCGTGGCAGTCGGCCGGTGGTGGCAGGACCGGCCTCCCGTCGAAGTGGACGCGGTCGTCCTGGCCGGGCGCAATCGGCGCGTCGTGACTGTCGGGGAGGCGAAGTGGGCCCGCGCCGTAGATGCCCGCCGGCTCGAGGCCGCGCTCAAGGCGAAGGCGGGCTGGCTGGTCGACGATCCGTCAAGCGTGCGGTATGCAATCTGTGCCCGCGAGCGGGTGACGCACGCATCCAGCGAAACGCTGCGCGTGAGCGCCGCTGACATCTTCGCCGTCTGAAAACGGTGCCGTCTCGAAAAACTGTGCCGTCTCGAAAAAACTGTGCCGTGCCTGCACACTGCGGGCCGCCGGAACCTATTCGGCGGCGGTCTGCTCGAGCGCGTCGTCGTCGGCGTAGCTGGTTGCCAGCTCCACCACCTCGGTGTCGGGCCGGTAATCGGGGTCGAGCCGCAGCAGGTCCCAGGCGTTGATCCAGGCGCGGACATATTGCCGCATCCGGGTGGCGCCCAGCCGCTCCAGGCCGGGTACATCCGGTGGCGTCCAGCCGTACGCGGCGCCGTGTAGATCCTTCAGCACCGCATAGGCGCGGTCCAGTTCGGCCGCGTCCGGCTGCTCGAGCAGCAGCAAATCGCGCGAGATGTTCCGCAGCCCCTTCTCGGCCAGCCGCGCCAGCTTGTCCCACTCCTGGGTCTGCTTGCCGCGCAACCGGGCCGGGATCTTGGTCCGGTCCTCCTTACCGGAAAGGACGAAGGCCTCGAAATCGTCGGTCATCGCGAGGACCGCAGCCAGCGGCGCCGACGGGTCATCGGGGTCGGCGCCCAGCCAGCGAGCCAGCTCGGCGTAGGACCGGCCGCGTTGCAGCGCCGAGTAGCGCCCGATCAGCTCCACCTCATCGAACAGCACCACCCAGCCGGCGTAACCGGCGGCCCGCAGCAGCCGGGACAGGAACCGAATCCGCTGCCTGGCCAGCTCGCGCACCGGCAGCGACGGGAAGCTGTAGCGGCCCGCGGCGCCGGCGGCCTTCAGCGCCCGGCGCAGGTCGGTGACCCGCAGCGGGTCCCCGGCCCAAAAACGCAGCACCGCATCGATGACCTCCTCGCTGTCCGGGACCTCGCCACCGCGCATCCGCTCGTGCAGCAGCAGCGTCGCGGCGAAGCGCTCATCGACCGGTGCGGCGGAGGAAACCAGCCAGCGGGTGAGCTCGGCGTAGCGCGGGGTGTCCGGATCCAGCGCGGCCGCCGCCTCGGCCAGCGGGCCGCTGCCACCCGCCGAGGCGCCCAGCGACTCGACGGCCGCCCGGAACACCTTCGCCGGATCGAAAAGCGGTGTCTCCTTGCTGATGACAACACTGCTGACCGCGAAGCCGCGGGCCTGCGCGAGCTGCGCAAGGTGGGTCAGCAGGTGGCTCTTGCCGGCGCCGAACCCGGCCCCGAGCAGCAGCCCACCCGCCGTGCCGCGCTCGGCGGCGTCCAGGGTGGCGCCGAACCTGTCCTCGGCCGCTGGCTGCCCGGTGCCGAGGGCAAGCACGGCATCACGGCTGGGCACCCCGGAGCGCAGCGCCTCGACGGCCCGCCGGCGCGCCACCTGCTCGGGGGTCATGAGACGGCCTCAAGGCGGACTTCGAGGCGTACCAGGGCAGCGAACGGGTTGGCTCGGCGACGGTCGCGCACCTCATCGGCAACCCTGAGTTGCAAAGCTGTGTACGACGGCAACCCGCGGGCCTCGTCGGTCACCAGCTCGGGCGGTACGACGGCGAGGACGAGAACGCCGCGCAGGTCGTCGGTGGAGTCGATCAGCTGGCGCAGCACCTCGAAGGCGTCGAGGGCCGCCGCCTTCGTGTAATAGACACCGTCCCGCTGTTCAAGGGGTGGACGCCGGCCCTCGGCCAGCCGGGCGTAGTCCACGCACAACACGAGGCCGCCGTAACCCGATATCAGTAGTAGTCGGGCCAGCGAAACCAGCAGGTGGCGGGCGTTGTGCCGGTCGATCCGGGAATGGATCAGCGCCGGGCGCAGCGCGGCCAGCACCACCTTCTCCCCCCGCAGCCAACCCAGCACCGCCTCGCGTTCGGCCCGGTCCACATCGCTGCTGCCCAGCTGCGCCTGGGCGAGTCGGAACACGGCCCGACCGAGCTCGCGGGCCAGGTCGGGGTTGCGCAGCAGCCGCTCCTCCAGCTCACGGCGCACGCTGCGATACAGCTCCCGCGCGTCCATCCCGTAAATGTCGGCGACCTCAGCGACGCTAAGCCCGGCCGGCGCCGGCATGCTCACCTCCTCGTAGGCGGAGCGCACCGCCGTGGCGGCCAGCGCGGGCCAGTCGACCTGCCGGGTGAGGGCGAACAGCAGCTGCTGCACCTGATCGACCCGCAGGTCCTGCGCGGAGACGGCAACGAACAGGCAACCGCCGGCGTCGGCCGCGGCCCCCACGGCGCGCTGCAGGCGGGCGGCCGTCTCCGGGCTGCCCACCACCGCCATCTTCACGGCTGCGCCCCCGGCGGGCAGGTACTCACTCAGGTACTGCTCGGCCAGGAACGCCGAGTAATCGGGGACGCTCAGGCTGCCGCCGCCGAGAACCGCCGCCGCCTCCCGCATACCGGCGAACCTAGCGCGACGCCCGACCACTGCCCAGCCGGTGGCCTCCGAGGTGGCGACGGCGTGGACCTTTGCGGCGATCCGCTGAACCTGGCGCTGAGCATCGCGGTCGATGCTGGTCGCGCCGTAGGTTAGCGAGGAAACGCCCGGTCACCGTTGCGCAGTCATCCCACCGCCGCCGCAGCTTCAACCCCACCGAATGGGTGAAGGTGGTTCGGCCGGCTGCTCAGGCCGAGGTGAACGACACGCCCCAGTAACGCTGCTGCTGACCGCTTTTGGCGACGGTGGTCAGCACGCCGGTGCCGCGGGTGCCGCTGCTGGCATGCCAGCGCACCGTCCGGCCGGACTTGGTCGTGCTCACCCCGCTGTGGTCGAGCTGGTACAGGTCGCGGGCGAACTCCGGGCGGGTGTAGTCCCGGGACTGCCCGGGCAGCAACGTCAGCACCGCCCACACCGCGTCCAGGCGCAGCACCGGATCCGCCTTACCCTCGCCGGCCGCGAGCAGCGCGTAGGCGGACGCGAGGCTTTCCAGGAACGGCTCGGCCTTGAACCGCGGCGGACGGCCCTGCGCTGCGGCCAGCGCCTTGATCACCACCGACGGGCGCAGCTTTTTCACCCGCCGCCGGTCAACCTCGATCGCGGCATCGGCTGGCAGCAGCCGGATCAGCGAGGGGTAGCACAGCAGCCGCTCGTCCTCCTCAAACATCGCGACACCCTGCTCGGCTGCCGCGGCCAGCAACTCCTTGGCGTACCCGCCGGATGCCAGATGCTCGGTCTCGCTTAGCTGATAGGAGGCCTGCGCCTGCTGCGCCGTCCTCGCCAGCTCCGCGCTTGCCGCCGCGGCGGCGTCGAGGGCGCGGCGTAGGTCACGTACCGAGCCGGTGGCGGCTGCGGCGCTGGCCCGCTTCAGCTCGCGCGCCGCCGCAGTGGAATTTCGGAGAGCGGCGTCGACGTGGCTCGCGGTCGCTACCAGCGCTGCCTCTAGGCCGTCGTGCTGCATCCGCCTCCCCATCCTGCCGCCGGTCTGGCGCCTGCGGCCGGCCCAGGTTACCGATCCGGCCGGGCCAGCTCATCTGCGACGGGCGGGGAAACCTGCCGCACCAGCGGCGAGCAGGCCCACGGCAAGCAGCGGGACGCCGACCGACAGACCGCTCGCCGCCAGCGAGGTGGGCACGTTCGCCCAGCGGGGCGTAGGTCCACAGCAGGTAGTACTCGATCAGGGGCTGCTGGCAAGGTTCGTGTCGTAGGTGGCGAGGCCGAGAGTGCTCCAGGTGTCCAGCAGTTGACGATCACCGGCGGCCGCCACCACATCCTCCGTGATGAGTTGCTCGGCGCAGGCGCAGTGAACGGCGTCATACCCGCGCAATCCGAATCGATCTGCCAGCTCGGCGGCCCTGGCGACGGCGCTTTGGTCGACCTCGGCGACGTGCAATTGCGCCCACAACTCGTCGACTCGCTGGCGGCTGACCCGGTGCGCACGAACGCTGAGCCGACCCATCCGCCGGGCCTGGGCCAGCGCTGCGGCGGCCTCCACATAGAGCAGGGGGTTCGACACCACGGCATCCGCGTCGTCCCAGAAGCGCCGGCATTGGGCTGACGTCGATTCGGCGACCAGCAGCGGCACGAACGCGGAGGTGTCCAGATAGCCGATCACCGGCGCTGCTCAGCCACCAGATCGCTCACTGAGCCGGTCGCCACGACGGGCTTCGGTGCCGGCCCCTTGCGCTGCCCAGGAAGGCGAACGCGCCCCTCGGCCACCAGCTGCTCCAGCCGGCTGGGACGTCCCACCGGCACGATCCGCGCGATTGGCTGACCATGATCTGTCACCGTCACCGTACGACCCGCACGTACCTGTGCCAGATGCCGGCTCAATCCATCCCGCAGTTCCCGTACGCCCACATTCATCTCGATACCTCCGTAGCCACAGTCAGACGTAGCCACAATCAGCTCACCACTTATAGCCATCGTAGCCCGGCATGCAGGCGGCTGCGGCACCGAGTGCGCGCTGTGGGTTCGCCGACGCTGGCCCGTCACCCGACGACCCCACTGAAGAAATGATGCGTCGATGAAATGGCTGATTGGCTCCGCCGTAGGCGTTTCGCCGTGCTCGGCGGCGGCGGCGGTGGCGGGGGCGCCCGCGCCCGTTACCTGCGCAGTTCGCCGTACGTCTGAACGAGCCGAGGTGCCTGCGTAGGGTCAAATCGTGCGGGAGGCAAGGCGGACCGGGCCGAGCCGGTGGTCGCGCTGGGTCCTCGCGCTGGCCACGCTGGCGCTCACGTCGTGCGCTGGAGGCGGCCATCGCGGTGCCGTCACCCCGCCCACGTCGTCGCTGCCGGTGCTCAGGTCCGCTGGCCAGACACCGTCGGCCGGCGACCTAGGCGACCCGTCCCTTCTGACCGTGCCGGCAGGTCCCACGGGACCGGGGCGGTACGTGCTGTTCGGCACCGGCGACTGGCCGTCCAACGTCCCGACCGCGGTTTCCAGCGACCTGAAAAGCTGGCGGCCGGGGGCCGACGCGCTGCCCGTCGTACCCGCGTGGTCGACCGACCGCTACCACTCCCGCATCTGGGCGCCCGCGGTGAGTGCCGTCGGCTCGCGCTGGCTGCTCTACATCACGGTGCCCGATCGGGGCAGCGGCCGTCAGTGCATCGCCGTCGCCGCCAGCGGCCGCCCCGAGGGTCCCTACCGCGACGCCATCGGGCACCCGCTGGTCTGCCAGTCGTCCCTCGGCGGCTCGATCGACCCCGCGATCGCGCGGGGAGACGCAGGGATGACGCTGCTGTGGAAGAGCGACGGCAACTGCTGCGGGCTGCCGGCGACGCTGTGGTCGCGGTCCCTTCGCGCAGACGGCCTGGCTGTCACCGGCCCGGCGCACCCGCTGCTGGCGGCCAGTCGGAGCTGGCAGGCGGGAGTCATCGAGGAGCCCGCGATGGTTCCCGCCTCCCGCGGCGGCTGGTGGCTGTTCTACTCCGGCGGCCCATTCGATCGCGAGTCCTATGCCATCGGTGTCGCGTCGTGCCCGACGCTGGCCGGCCCGTGCACCGACCGTAGCGCGCAGCCCTACCGGGCGAGCGTCCCCGGTCAGCGCTCACCCGGCGGCCTCGACGTCTTCCGCGACCTCGACGGCCGGCTGCGCGCCGTCTTTGACACCTGGACCCGGCCGCCGCGCGACGGGCGTTACTACTGCTGCCGGGCCATCGACCTCGCCGAGGTCACGGGGCTCTGACCTCGGGCCGAGAAAGGGGCGGCGGCGGGTCAGGCTGGGTCGTTCATGTCGATGGGTCCCAGCCGGCCAGCACGCGCAGTGCTGCCACCAGCTCCTCCTGACCGACGCTGGCTGCGAGCTCGGCGAAGAAACGCCGGTCCGCCTCCTCCGCGAGTGCCATCGCCCGCCGGGCGAGCCGCGCCCCCTTCACGGTGACGGAAAGGTGCCTCGCCCGGGCATCAGACGGGTCCGGCGTACGGACAACGAGTCCGCGCTCCTCGAGGGCGCGCAGTACCTGGCTGGTCATCATCACGTCGGTTGAGGCGTGCTCGGCCAGCTCGCGCTGATTGGGCGGTTCGGCGCCCGTGCGACCCAACCAATACGTCGAGGCCAACAGCACGAACTGCACGTGGGTCAGCCCGACCGGCGCCAGCGCCGCGCCCATCACCCGCTGCCAGCGCAACGTGGCACGCCAAAGCAGGAAGCCGGGGCTGTCGCCGGCCGAGGCCGGCCGGTCTCTTGCCGCCCCGGTGGCCCGGGCAGCGCTCAACCCACAGGTGGGGCGGCCGGCGCGGACCGCTGCGCCGCCGCTGCCGCCAAGGCGGCAACGGTCAGCGGGATGTCGTCAGTAATGCCGGGCATCAGCTCCGGTGCCAACTGCTCGGCGTCCGGCCCGGTCAGTTCCATCCGATGGGTGATCCTGGTCCGCCCGCCACCCAGCGGGGTGATCGTGTGGGTGCCGCGCAGCACCGCCCCGGGGAAGGCGAACTCATCGGTGAAACCACGGTTCGCCTCGGCCTGGATGACAGTGAACGGCAGCGCCTCAGCGCCGAGAGGCGTAAAGCGCCCCGTCACGCCGGTGGCCAGCGGTCCGTCCAGCTCCACCCGCTCGACCCCGGAGTCCCACGACGGCCAGCTGGTGGGATCGGCGTAGAGCTCCCAGACAGCATCGGCGCTTACTGCAGCCTCCAGGCTGTGCTCGTACTCGGCCATGCCCGCTCCCCTCAAGAGGATTTACTAAGTGCGCTTACTGTAATCCAGATGCAGCAGGTCTGCAAGGTGGGGTTGGATCAGCCCGATTGTCTGGGACCTTTGGGTTTCCAGCCCCAAAGCCGTCCTACTCTCGGAAAGAGAGCCCAAGCCGGAGGAACCCGTACCAGATGGCCATTGACTTGTCCTTGCCGTGATCCCCGTTGCCAACCTCGACACCGCCAGCGCCTGGTACGAGCGGCTGCTGGGGCGAGCCCCCGACAACCACCCGATGGAGACTCTCGCCGAGTGGCGGGTCACCGACACGGGATGGGTCCAGGTGTTCAAGGACACGGAGCGGGCCGGCAACGCATTGCTCAACTTCGCTGTCGACGACCTACCCACGCATGTTGCGGAGCTGTCGAGCAGGGGTTTGGCGGCGGGGGAAGTAGAAGGGGTGAACCGGCAACAGGATTACCTTCATCGGGAACTTTCGCGTCCACTACTGAGGCGCTGTGCTCGGTCATCGCCTTCGCGAGAGAATGGGTGCGATCGAGAGGAATCGGCCATGCCAGAACAGTTCGACGAGGTCTTCTGGGACGAGCGCTACCGCTCCCAAAGCGCGCTGTGGAGCGGTAATCCGAACGTTCACCTCATCGCGGAAGCATCCGACCTCACCCCGGCTGGGGCTCTGGACGTGGGCAGCGGCGAGGGCGCCGACGCCATCTGGCTGGCGCGACGGGGGTGGCAGGTCACCGGGCTCGACATGTCCACCGTCGCGCTGCAACGCGGCGCCGCTCATGCCGCTCAGGCAGGCACCGAGATCGCCGAGCGGATCTCCTGGCTGCACGCCGACCTGATGACCTGGGACCCCGGCGTGGCCCGATACGACCTGGTCTCCGCCCAGTACATGCACCTACCGGCGGAGCTACGCAATCCGCTGTTCGGCCGCCTCGCCGCCGCCGTGACCTCGGGCGGCTCACTGCTCATCGCCGGTCATCATCCCTCGGACCTGCAGACAACGATGCCCCGCCCACCCAGACCCGAGCTGTATTTCACCGGCGACGAAATCGCTGCCCTCCTCGGCCCGAACGACTGGGACATCGTCACCAACACCGCCGCCGCGCGGTCGGCCACCGACCCCGACGGGAACGAGGTGACCATCCACGACAGCGTGCTGCGCGCGCTGCGTCACTAGCTGCCCACGCCAGCCGCTGGCGGAAACGACGAACTCCCCGTAGAGCGCGCCGCGCGGTGCTGGGCCCAGGACCAGATAGCAGCCCCGAAGAGGCCCAGGGGTCCTGGGCGAGGCGTACGTCGATGCCCCGTTCGTCATTCGCCTCGACGACGAGCAGGTCGCCGCGGGGCCTTTTGGCACGGCGCCGTACGGACACGTTCGGATGGCTGATCGCGGTGTCAGGTGGATGCGGCTCCTTCGCAAAGTGCTAACCAGTCACGTAATAGTGCGAGGAACTCGTCTGGCCGTTCCAGCGACGGCAGGTGAGCGGCGTCCGGCCAGTCGACGCGGCGCGCGTCGGCGATCCCGTCGACCACGCGCCGAGCCGTGTCGAGGATCGCGTCGAGATCGAGCGCGCCGACGAGAACCAGGGTGGGCACCCGAATCTCCCCAAGCCGGTCAAGGGCGGGCGGATCGAGTTCCTTCTCGCCGCGATCGTCCCACTCGGCCGTCACCTCGAACGCTCGCCGTTGCATCCGTCCGACCATGTCGCGGACCACCGGCTCGACGTTACCGGTACCCCGCTGGGGACCGTCGACCCACCAGGCCAGGTTGGCTTCGACGGCACCGTCCAGGTCGTCTTTCGCCAGCGCGGTGCGCTCCGCATCGAAAAATGCCCGCAGGTCGGGGGTGGTCTCGGCAATGAGTGATCCGCCTGGCGCGCTGAGCAGCAGGGATTTCACCTGCCCAGGCCGGGTCAATGCGACCTCGACCGTCACGCCAGCTCCATAGGACGCGCCGACCAGGTGGCAATGCTCGATGCCGACCTCGGCCAACGTTTCGAGCACGTCATCGACCGGGCAGAGCGCGCCGTGCGGGCGTACGACGGACTCACCGAATCCACGCAAGTCCAGCCGGACGACATCGCGCTCAGCGGTGAGTGCCGCCCAAAGGGGATCCCACATCCGACGACCGGCGACGCCAGCATGGATGAGAACGACGGGCAGATCGCCACGGGGGCCCGCACGGTCGTAGGCGATACCGGCGGCCGTGGACGAGCTGATGGTCACAGGCTCCTCATGTTCCCGTAAGCGTGCCCCAAATCGTCGTGATCAAGCAAAAAGGGCTGCGATTCGGCGGTTTTTACAACCATCTTTGCATGATCACGACTGAGGAGTGCTGGCGAGGGGCCGATCCACCGCGCGCTCGAACCCAGCCCGCCGGATGATCTCGGAGCAAGCTCTCGATCATGTCCACGAGAGCAGCAACGCCCCCGCGGGCGCGTGCGTGCTGAGGGCAGCAAGATTAGCCGCTGTGGGTTTGACGGCACGCAAGGCGCTCGGCAGCCGGCGAGGCAGAGCAGACCGAGGCGGACTGGATCTCCAAAACCGGAGGGGTCAAGCCCGGCACCCCCAAAGCCCTTACCGCCGCGGAAATCCGCAGCGCACTCGTCCCGCACGACCAAGGCCTGGACCCCGACACCATCGCCGGCCGGCTCGGCCTCGACACCGACAAGATTGCCCGCATCTCAACCGCACCCCGACGTAGCCGGGCGGTGGGTGCGGCCACCTGCAGGCGACCGCATTCACCCCAAGAGCCTCCCCGCAAGGGGATCCCCTACTCGGACGCCTCGTGATTCTTGACGACGCCGACGACGTTGCCTTGCGGGTCTTGCAGCCAGGCGACGGTGACCTCGGCTTCGGCGACGTGCGTCGTCGGCATGACGACGGTCGCCCCCAGCTCTTGGGCGCGGTCGAGGTAGGCCTGTGGATCATCTACCACGACGGCCGGACGGTCAGTAGCGTCAGCGGTGCCCACTGCACCGCCGATCCCTGTGCCGCTGGGCCGCAGCAGACCGTAGTGCGGCCAGCCGGGAAGCTGGCTAACTTGGAGCTGCCAGCCGAACAGTTCGCGGTAGAACTCGATGAGTGCAGGGCCATCGGGTCCGAGAATCTCGAAGTGCATGACCGGGTTGCCCACGCCAGGCACGTTAGTCGGCCGAGAGGCGTCAACGCCGTTTCCAGTCAACGATCGCTGGGCGACACCACTCGGACGACGCATACTGAGCGGGTGCTGGGGCGTCCGCGATGGACTCGACGGGGCTGCCGGGTGCCCATGAGACCAGGTACGGCGCAGCGGGTGACCTGGGTACCGTTGCGCGGCTACGCGACCGTGGTGCTCGTCCTGACGCCGCTGGTGGGACTCTGGAGCTATGCCGCTAATCCTCACGGCAACTGGGTGGCGGCAATCGTTGGGGTACCACTCGCGGGTGCCTTCGTGGCGACTGTGCTCGTTGGGCTGGCGGGACGGACGAGTCGCTCTCGCTGAGCGCCACGCCACCCCGCCTTGGACAAGGCGCTTCCGAGGTGAGCCGGGAACGTCTCAAGGTGGACTAGTGCCGCATCAGGCAACTTTCGCCCTCTTGATGGTTTCGGCCTTGGTGACGATCTTTCGTAGCCGTGGGTGGGTCGCTGCGTGCCGGTTCCGCCAGCCGATGTAGCGGCGGATCATGCTGGCTT